>Ga0192261_1051_pt1 | contig 26328 bp, 20 predicted proteins | sample Koala_Koa23_G3_FD_131283 | JGI IMG/M metagenome (GOLD analysis project Ga0192261, IMG submission 131283) | Enriched cells from koala feces incubated with labeled cellulose particles, San Francisco Zoo, California, United States - Koala_Koa2-3_G3 ... | reverse complement strand
TATATGTTTGGATCTTAACAGCATCAGCCCCAGCCTCTTTGGCCGCAACAACTGTATCTAATGCAACTTGAAGATTATGATTATGATTTGCCGACATTTCGGCTACAATATATGCCCGTGCCATCACAATAAACCTAAAATTAATATTGCTTTAAATCGCAAGAAATTTTCCCATCTTTATAGTACGTTTTCAAAAAATTCAAATAACAACGAAGATCTCTCTTTCTATCTTTCGTCCGATCAAACTCATCTCGTTTCATCTCTAAATGCCAAAAATTAGCATTTTGTTCTCCACATTGTTTGTCAAAGGAACATTTATAATGAAATCCCAAAAAAATATTTATTAGCAAGGCAGCATGATTATCCACCATTGTACATGCTTGCAATGTTTGCAAGTCTATTGAATGAAAATAAAAATCACATAGATCATACAATACATTTAATGCCAAAATAGAGCGATCAGGTCTCAAATAATAACCTATTTCGGCATCTTGCATTTCATATGAAACATGTGTAATATTTGCCACCCCTACCGGTGTATTATTTTGAGAAATCAACCAATAATACACATCTTCACGTTTATGCAACCCCTGAACAAATGCGAAATGATCATCTTTTGCAATTTTCTGAGGATTATACATCCATTTACGGATATCATCATGATTTCTCCATGACAAAATATCTATAAGCACAGAATCGTCTAATGTAACAAAATTTTGAAACGAATACGCTCCTTGAGTATATATACGATATTTATCAATCAACTGCATAATGATGCAAATAACGATTTATAATTCTGAATAATTCCTTGGCTGTGAAATAAAGGTGCTGTCACATATCGATTGACAGGTATCGAGATGGACTTTTCCAACAAATTACCTAATGGAACGACTAATCTTTCTCGCACTAATAAAGAATAAAATTCCACTTGATTATCGACATAGTAACCGGCATATATAGGACAACCACAAGCAAGAGCCTCAATCGCTATAGTACTAGAAGATAGAACTGCAAAACCTACTCGTCTAAATAAATCGGCTATTTGCTGAGCCGTCAGATTTTTCACAATCTCCACCTTAGAAAGCGATCCAAGATGGGCACCCACATAAGCATCACCTACTATAGCAGTAATCCGCGTAATATCCCTACGTTGATTTAATATCCTTGCCATTTTAAACGTTAAATCATAAGGATCCGATCCGCCAAAAGCTACAACAACATGTGCATGGTTCCTTTCACACTTTATTGTTTCTAAAAAAGGACGTCTCAACAAAGCCCATTTTAATCCTAAACACAATCGTGTATATGGTGCAACATTAAATAAAGAGGGATTTGTTAAAGTATGATTAATTAACACATCCGAAACGTAATATTTATCATGTTTATCATCAATACAAACTAAATGACATCCTTTTTGTTTAATTGCATATTGATAAGATGTATCAAAAAAATAATTATCCAATACAACTATTTCATCTCCTATCAACATATTTAAAAAAAACTCAAATTTACGTACATCTGCTGGTAATACCCGATAGTCACAAACTTCTGACAAAACTTTTTTCTGATAATCCGTTGGAGTTTGAGTCACAAACTGACAATCAAACTCATCTTTCAACATATCAGCTAAGGCTAACGAACGAATAAAATGTCCGTATCCTATATCAGATCCAGCATCTGACCGAAATATGATTTTTTTACATACCATGCAGCAATCGATATTTCAGTTCGGCCAATTTCCAATCCTCTTCTGTATCAATATCCTGAACGGTCATCTCTTCCACGACTATACCTAGAGACCGAGGTGTAACAATTCTCTCATATTCTTTTAGTTTCTCAGTTTTAATCCAATAAAATGTTCCGGAATCATGATATGCAGATTCTAAATCTTGGCTCCTCGAATTATAATATTCCGGCCATTTCATTCGAACATATCCATTGGCATCCATAACCAGAGATCTTAAAATAGGATAAGAAAAAGGAACGACGGGATAAACGCTATCGACTTCCTCATCAGACAACTTATCCAATGCCTTTATAATATTATCAGGCTGAATCAATGGTGCAGTGGCCAAAATACAACAAATAGATTCCAACTTATTGCCCCGCCGTTCATATTCGTGAATAACTTCTAATAACACCTCTGCTATATGAACATAATCATTCGAAGTAGCCGCAGAACGCATAAATGGAACTGCAGCTCCGTATGTACGAGCGACATTAGCAATTTCCTCGTCATCAGTAGACACCATCACTTCATCAAACACATTGCTGGTTAATGCAGCTTCAATCGAATACGCAATAATGGGCTTTCCCAAAAACTCTTTAATATTCTTCCGAGGTATTCGTTTACTTCCACCTCTTGCTGGAATAATTGCAATTCGTTTCATAAATCAACCATACAATTATATAATATCAAATCTACTTCTTATTATTCCCTCTACACCATTATCCACGTTCCACCATTAACCCTTTGTATGAAGATATCAAAAGGCCTAAAGGAAACTTTTTCTATTCAACAACACTTTCTTGTTTTACAAAGTTTTTCACTTGTTCAATAACATATTGCTGTTCTTCATCTGTTAATGTCGGATACATTGGCAAACTTAAACAATGTTCATAATAAGCTTCTGCCACAGGCATATCCCCTTTATTCCAGCCATATTGACGATAATAAGGCATTAAATGTGCTGGAATATAATGGACTTGCGCAAGAACACCATGTTCGTGTAAATAATCATACAACTCTTTCCTATGTTTAACTTGAATTACATACAAATGATAGGCATGTTTCACCATTTGCTCTACTTTAGGAGTAATAATACTCGGTAGGGACATAAACTCTTCATTGTATTTTACAGCAATCTCGGCCCGTCGTTGTAAACTCCAATCTAACCGTTTAAGTTGTTCTATTCCTAAAGCTGCTTGAAAATCTGTAATTCGATAATTATATCCCAAATCAATCATCTCCATATACCAACCGCCATGATTTTCTTGCATCAAATCAGGTTTTTTAGTAATTCCATGAGTACGATACAATGTTAATCGATCATATAATGCCTGATTATTAGTCGTAATACACCCACCTTCTCCTGTTGCAATATGTTTCACTGGATGAAAAGAAAAGATTGTCATGTCCACATAATGACAAGCACCTGTCTGTTGTGAAACACCCTTTGAATCCGTAAAACATGCTCCAGGCGCATGACACGCATCCTCAACAATCCATAAGCCATATTGATCAGCTAAAGCTCTTAATCTTTCTGCATGAATAGGATAGCCCGCAAAATCAACAGGTACTACACCTGCATAAGTACCTTTAGGTGATGCAGATAACATAGCCTCTAACTTATCTAAATCTAACAAATAAGTTTCCGGATCTATATCACAAAAAACAATATCTGCTCCACAATAACGAAAACCATTTGCAGATGCCACAAAAGTAATAGGGGTAGTAATAACTTTATCTCCTGGTTGTACACCTAGTGCCATTGCAGCAAGATGCAATGCTGCAGTTCCATTATTAACCAATACAGCATATTCAACTCCACAATAACGAGCAAATGCGTGTTCAAATTCAGCAATTTTAGGACCTTGCGTCAAATAATCAGACAACAACGTATCATGCACTGCCTGCAAATCACTTTCAGCAATGTATTGATGTCCATACGATATAGGCTTCATCATAAAGGCTTAAAATTTGGATCTACGTATTTTTTAATTTTTTCACGTAAACTTTCTATCGTTTCCCATTCATCATTAGAACCAGAGTTATAACTAAATCCATCCGGAACGAATTTGGCATTATGATGCAGCATATAATCATCATAAGAATAATTCATTGATACAGAAGGCATAATAACATAATACTTTCCTAAATCAATGGTATGCAAAGCATCCGTTACCGTGATCATTTCCTCATGCAATTTTTCCCCAGGACGAATTCCAACAATTTGTGTTTTACAACTAGGCGCAATAGCTTTCGCAATATCCATGATCTTATATGAAGGTATTTTGGGAACAAAGATTTCTCCCCCCAAATGATGCCCAATAGCATACATTACCATGTCTACCCCTGCTTGTAACGAAATATTAAACCGAGTCATTTCTGGATGAGTAATCGGTAACACTCCAGAAGAACGCTTTTCTAAAAAGAAGGGTATTACAGAACCCCGTGATCCCATCACATTCCCATAACGAACTACAGAAAAACGAATATCACGAGAGCCTTTAATATTATTTGCCGCACAAAATAATTTATCTGACGTTAATTTAGTTGCGCCATATAAGTTAATTGGAGCACATGCTTTATCTGTAGAAAGCGCTACCACATTTTTCACATTTGTCTGTAACGCTGCATTAATAACATTTTGTGCACCATTAACATTGGTTTTAATACATTCGTCTGGATTATATTCTGCTGTATCTACTTGTTTAATCGCCGCAGCATGAATAATTACATCAATCCCTTCGCAAGCACGTTTCAAACGTTCTCCATCACGAACATCTCCAATAAAAAAACGCAACTGAGGATATTGTGAGACAGGATATTTTTGCTTCAGAAGATATTGTTTTAACTCATCTCGTGAGTAAATAACAATGCGCTTAACTGCAGGATAACGATTCAAAATAGTTTCAACAAATTTTTTCCCAAATGAACCGGTTCCTCCGGTAATCAAAACAGATTTTCCATTCAACATAATTCCAATATTATAAACCTGCGAGTCTTCTGCAATAGAGCATTACAATACGAAACTACGCATAAATTCTCTCCATTTCAGAACACGTTGATTAACAAACTCTAATCCAACAAATATTTTCACTAATTTTATCTTTCCGATCGGATAATATTCACTTATCCTATATATTCAAGAGACAAAATCTTTTAATAAAAATACGTTTAAGTATTTACACAATATCAAATTTAACATTGATTTCAACAATTATCAATACCTCTTTAAACACAAACGATTATGTTTTTTGATTTCAAGGGGTATTCTTTACAACTACAATTTATCCCAATTTTTCAGATAACTTTTGCTCAATCACAGATAATGTTTTCATTGCCGCAATCTCCTCTGGTGTAAATTCAACATTAAACTCCATTTCTAATTCAATAATCAAATTTAAATGACGCAATGAATCCCATGCTTGTACTGTTTGTTGTGAAAGATTATCGGGCAAGTTTTCTAACTTAAATACCCTTTTCATAATCGCAATAATCTGTTCTCTCATTGATGAATAATATAAAGATTGTTAGCAACGTAATTAAAATTTTCTTTAGTTATCTGGTAAATTCCTCCTCCCAAATTTTCAAACCCTAAACGATCATAAAAATCTGAAACCTGAGCATTCTTGGATGTAGGCACATATGTTGCCTGAATTACAGAAATTCCAGATGCAAAAATTCGAGACATTACATAAGTTACAAACTCTGTTTCAATCCCTTTTCCTAGAATACGACAACTCATCAACAAAGTGTCTATTTCAGCACACTCTCCCTTTCGAACTGCAATTAATAAACCTGTTACTCCGTTATCTCCAAATCTATCTCGTACTGCAAGAGTTTCAACCCAATCGCCATGGTTCATAAATTCCTGTATATCACTCGTTGTATACCGTTTTGTCGTTAAATTGAATTGATTGGTTTTTTGAGTCATTTGAGCTATCCTATCTACCATCAAAAGTTGCGCTTCAGTAATAGTCAACTCTAACTGCAAACTTCGAAGATACTCCTCAAAATTCGAAAAACGTTCTTTCTCTCGTTCTCTTAAAGCATTCTTTTTGTACTGTTCTGTTTTAAAGACATCTTCTTTAGTCAAAGAATAAATCTGAAAATATCTATCTGCTACAAAATAAATTAGGTTGGGTAACAAATATGGTTGAGACGGAAATTCCACTACAGAAACCTCTGGCAACATCCCTTTTATTAATTCTCTCTCAGATGGATTATCATCTATAAAAACCATACTATCCAATCCAATATTAAGCTCTCGAGCTATTTCACGGATATTATCAGCTTTATTATTCCAATTGATACGATAAGCAGCCAAATGTTCTTCTCGTATTAAATTAAATGGATGATTTTGCCAAAATGTTCGAACATCTTCCAAATTATTTTTACTACATACTGTTAAAATTACACCTTGATCAGCCAATGCCAAAATATACTGCTGAAATGCTAAGTATGCATTACCTGGATAATCTAAACCCAACTTAACGCCAAGTATACCATCTTCTCCCAAAACACCTCCCCACAATGTATTATCTAAATCAAGAACCAAACACTTCTTCCTATTCAACTCAATGGCCTGAATCTTACGATTAAACCATGCTGTAAAATCTTTTGCCAATTTAGGATTTATTGGTATTTGAGAAATAAAATAATATTTCCAATCTACCCATTGTGATGCAGAATAGGTTTTCAAAAAATCGCCAAAATCGACAATTTTCAAATTAGTATACTGAGTGGAAAGATCATATAACCTGCTATTATAACGATTAATAGCCAATTGCAATGGATCCACCACAGTAAGTGAAACGGAAAAAATATTTTCTAAAGTAAATGCAATTACCATGGAGGATGATTGCAAGCGAGCCAATAGCATGGTAAGCATTGCGGAATAAGAATCCACTTCTTCCGCAACTTTACAAATATCCGCTTTGTATGGAGTCATATAACACCAGATATAGCGGTCTGCATTTGGAACATCAGAGATATCCTGATAACCTGAATAATTCGCATTTAACGAATCGAACAATCTTTCGATTGTCATATTTCGAAACACAAAGTAATTCATTTCAATTTTGCGACAAAACCAATACCTATTATAAAGATAACAAATTTCCCAATCTGACCTATTAAATCATCGTAAAATAAAACAAACGCAATACAACAATATTTTTAATCTTTACATAAAATCATAATATAAACATATTGATTTCATTATCCAATTACATATCTCCCCAAAAGTCTACCATTTATAATTGAAAACAGATGACTTTTTCTAAAGCAACTAAAATGATATTATACTATCTATAAGCTTTCTATTAAAAAGAGTTTTCAATATCATCCTTATAAACTTTCAGATATTAACTCTAACGAAAAGTCCCCACAAAAGATATTTAATATATTCATAAATTCTCTTTATATCAAAAATCTAATCCAAGCTCTTAATCAAATATTATTGCATATATCGATTTTTAGGTTTATTTTATTCATCGATTTTTTCATCAGTTTCCTTTTCTTTATTTAACATCTCATTTACAATAATTCGACAGGCGGCAATACATGCGCCGAGAAAAGCCAAGCCAATTATTATAAGTTTTCGACGAGGAGAAGAAGGGAATAAAGGCAAACGAGCAGGTTCGATTATAGTAGCAATAGGTGTCTCTTCCTGCAATTTTACCTGATTAGCTGCAACTTGAGCTGCTATTTGTTGATATATGTCAAAGGCCAAATTTCTCTCATTTTGCAAACGCTCCAATTGCACTTGGGCTAGTTTAGATACTAACCTTTGATTTTTATCAACCATAGTCGCATATTCTGCATCAAGGGTATAATAATTTTGCTTGGCTTCTAATAACATATTTTCACTGTTCTTAATATCCATTCGAGTTTTACACGTATGATAATCAGTCATATATCGTTGCAATTTAGCAACCAATGAATCTGCCACTTGCATACTAATCTCCGGATCTTGCATTTCTACCGTAAAATTATAAACCCCACTCTTTTTATCTTCTATGGCACTAATACGACTTTTTAATGACGAAATAAAAGCATGTTGCAACTGAGGAGAGTTCTGGATGGTTAAGGAATCTGAATGCGTTTCATGGAATGCGAACCAATTCAAAACACTTTCAGGAATAGACAAAAGATGTTTCCACCAAGGGTATTTCTGATAGGTTAAAATATAATCCTCCATTGAAATTAGTTGTCCTTCGTAATTAATTGTCATATCAGCAAATTCTAATAAAAAAGGAGAACTATTAACAATTTCAGGATACAATTTTTCCCCGACCCCAGTTACAGAAGAAGAATTTATATTTACTCCCTTCATGCCAGCCAAAGCCCCCATAGATCCCAATGAATTTCCCCCTGCCTTTCCTTCAGGAGCAATAATAACAGTGGTAGAATATTCTTTCGGAATAGAAAAAGCCAATACTATTCCTATAAAAGCACCATAAATAGTCCAATTGAATACCTTTTTCTTTTGAGTCCACACCAATTTTATCCAAAGGACAATATCTACTTCTTTTTCAGTTGATACACTTTTCATTATTTACATTTAATTAAGCCCAAAACAGCATTCCTTTTGATCAAATTGTTCCAAAGCACCTAAAAACATTCTGACTATAACTTATCGCCTCCCCACATTGAAAAAGGCCAACGCCAACTATCCAATTTTGCCTTTTCTAAAGGTTTTCCTGAATATACTAATAATGTACTATTAGGTTGTAAAGCCCTAATACAATTAGCATACCCTTCTGGAACACAAATCAATAACGGATCTTGTTCCGATAAATAAAACACTTCTGGCTGCAAATCAGAAGAAGGGAACTCCCAATTATCTACTTTAACCAATCCCAATACAAAAGATCCCTGAATACATTGGAACCATTTTTTTTCAAATTGATGACCATGCCAACCTCGCACCACATTAATATCACTATGTTTGAGGAAATAATACCTATGAACACCCTGAAAATCAAATTCGTTAAAGTGAATTAATTTCCCACGATAATCTGAAAATACCCCTCCTGAAATCTGTCGAATATCACTCATATTATTATCTTCATCATTACAAAACAAACAAAAATATATAAAATAACATCTCAAATTTCATATTTCCTTCACAATCCAGAACATTAATCAAAAGATAAAAATTTTATCTCTATCTTCTCTTTCACATCCGGTTGGGTAATCGTTACCTGCAACTTACCGTTTTCGTATTGCCACCCTTCCACCGAACGACCGTCCAACTCAACCGCCGTTGGCGCTACGGCCAAAGCAATCGTACAAACATAGGTCCGTGAAATCGGCATTCCTTCATAGTATCCTTCCACCGGCTGAATCGTCAGGGTGACACCGGATTCCGTCTGGCTGCAATCGAATCGGGTTTTGGCAATGGCGCCTTCTTCGTGCTTAAACGTCACCCCATCGTCTTCATACATCGTAAACGTACTATTTCCACAAGGATATACCTGCAACAGCAAGGTATCTAACGGAGTAGAATCGATGTATTGCACAGGTTTCTGCATCGGAAGAATCGCTCCGGCCTTGATGAACAATAGACCGGCCCGATTATCGGGTACAGGAACGTGTACTTTAGCCGCAGTACCTTGGATCGTCTGACCATTCCAGAAATTGATCCACTCGCCACGCGGCAAATAAATTGAATCACTGAAAACGCCTACCAACAAATTATCACCCAACATGTATTGATACACCATATCATCCACATTGCGGTCATCCGGAAAGGAGAGCGGCATGGAACGAACCATCGGCATACCGGTCACCGAACCCTGCACAGCCGTCGAATAAATATAGGGCATCAAGTTATAACGCAACTGTACATAATCGCGATACATCTGCTTTTCCTTGGGCGGAAAATACCATGGGTGGAATAACGTAAACCAACTGTTGATCTGCGTCCACGGCAACAATACCCCCATATGCAACGAGGCCATTTCGTTGGGATCCCACATCACATCGCAGGAAGTATTCATCAGACCGCTCATCCCCAGGTTCAGCTGATCGAACATAGCGGTACGTCCTCCTCCGTTATCGCCGCTCTGAAGAGCACCCCAATGCTGACTGCCGGCATACCCCCCGCAATAGTGATGGAACGAACGAATCCCTTTGTGTTCCCGGAACGTCCGGTTCATCTGCATAGGCAACAACACCTGATTCATGTTGTGCATCTCACGATCCGTATATCCGTTATAATATTCCCGATCAGGATGTTCATCCAGCGTACGGGCCGGATCGAGTTTGAATCCGTCGATCCCCTGATCGACAAAATTCATCAGATGATCGAACCAATGCTCCTGACCGGAAGTCGGTTTACCGGCCTGTTCCGCCAGATAATCTTCCTGGGCAATCGACATATCGTGATCAATGCACAACCACAACGCCACTTTGAATCCCAGTTTATGCAACCGGGAAATAAACAGCGCGTTATTTTCGTACTTGGGCAATTTTCCCTCTTCCCAATAGCTTTCCCCTGGGAATCTCTTATAATCCCAGTTTTTCTGCGTGGAATAGTCGTAATATTTGGACATCCACTGCGGTTCGAGCCACAACAAATCGCACGGAATATTCTCGCTGCGGAAACGCAAGGCATCATCCATCAGCTCCATCTGATCTTCCATCATGTGTCCGCCGAATGCCAAGCCATAAGCCCATTTCGGCAGCAGATAAGAGCGTCCTGTCACGCTCGTATACAGATTCAACACATCGGGCATACTCTCTCCGGCGAACAGATAAAAATCGGCCCCGTCGCTGAGGTTGTAAATCAACATCCGATTCTTATCGTAACGTCCGATATCGAAAAAATTCTTGCGTGTGGTATTGTTGAAAATACCCCACCCTTCGGAACTCATCATAAAGGGCATCGGGGCTTCGGTTTTCTGAATGGTCGTCCACATACGCAACACCTCGCCCCGGTGTTGAATATGGTCGCGGCTGGTGCTGCCGCCTCCGTAAAAACGTTCTTCGGGTCCGAGATCAACCGCCAAAATACTGTTACGGTCGTAATCACTGACCTCCAGATTTTCAAATTTTTCAATCTCGCCTCGGGTGGTATCCCCGATAATTCCATCGCTGTTGCGATGCGGACCGAAAGTCTCATTCAACGACTTGCCGAGCGATTCCCCTAACGGATCACCCGCCGGCAGAAAAGCCACTTTCCGAATTCTCGTCCGACCGTCAAGATCCTGCAAACGAATAGCACCATTCGAACGATCGATCGTCAAACGACATGCATCGGTCGTGAGAACCGTATTCCGTCCCTCCTTTTTACGAGTGACCTGAACCGGCGCCCAATCGGTTTTCAGAACGCCATAACGTTCTAGCAACGATTCAGGGAAATCGCCCGGAGCAATCCGTACACGAAAAATACGATCCGTACATACGTCGACCTGCATTTGCAGTCCGTTGTCGAGAGCTACCTCGAAAGTTGAAGCGGGTTCGGCCGCCCACAGTTGCGCACACACGAGCAACCCGAAAAGACTCAGCACAAAATGTCTCATGTTTTCTCCGTTTTTTGGGGTAATGATGCCTCTCGGCAATGAATTTTCTTCCTTCCCGAGCCTCAGCATCCCCGCCGATACCCGGAAAGTACAAGAAAGTCCGTCACAAAGATAAAAATCTTTCCCGGATTCCCCACTATTCTACGCTCCCGGTTCAAGGATTCAACCCTCCCCTATCGGGTTCTATTCCATTTTTTGCCATCCGATCTCGGACAGAACACCCCAAACGAGCTTCATCCACCTGCGAATCGGGTCCCTTCTCTGCTCTACAACAGCCTCGGATTACGGCGTTTTTTGAGCGAATGAATTCGTAAATCGAGTAGGATTAAACCAAAATGATGATTAATTTTGAAAAAACCTCATTTTGCGAACGTCTCAGACCCCAGAAGCAAACCATCCTCCCGAGGTCGACCGTTTTGCAAGCCGCGCCTAAAAACGAACCTATGACCACAAGACGACAATTTCTCAAACAAGCCCTCTCCGGAGGAGCCGTACTCGCCTTGGGCGGCATAATGCCCGGATTGAGTGCCAAAAGTTATACCCACATTTCCGGAGCCAACGACCGCATTCGGGCCGGGGCCATAGGCGTCAATTCCCGAGGACTGGCCTTGGCGACCAACTTCAGCAAACAGGAAAACTGTGTTGTCAACCATATTTGCGACGTAGACAGCCGGGCCCTGGAAAAATGCGCCGCAGAGGTTGAAAAATTCGGGAAAAACACCGTCAAACGCAGTCGGGATCTTCGCAAAATGCTCGAAGACAAGGATACCGACATCATTATCATCGCCACCCCCGACCATTGGCACGCTCCGGCCGCCCTGATGGCTATGCAGGCCGGCAAACACGTCTATCTCGAGAAACCGTGCAGCCACTCTCCCCGTGAAGGAGAGATTCTGATTCAGGCCGCCGCCAAATACGGACGGCTGATCCAAATGGGCAACCAACGCCGTTCCTGGCCCAACGTGGTAGCAGGAATTCAACGACTGAAAGAGGGCGCCATCGGTCGCGTCTATTTCGGAAAATCGTGGTATACAGCCAACAGACCCAGCATCGGTGTAGGACAAACCGTAGCCGTTCCCGAATGGCTCGATTGGGAACTGTGGCAAGGGCCGGCTCCCCGTCAACCTTACAAAGACAACATTGTACACTACAATTGGCATTGGTTCTGGAATTGGGGGACCGGCGAGGCCCTCAACAACGGCACCCACATGATCGACCTGTTGCGTTGGGGCATGGAAGAAGAGTTTCCGATCCGTGTCAGCTCGACCGGAGGCAGGTACCGCTACAAAGACGACTGGGAAACCCCTGACACCCAAATCATCAACCTGGAATTCGCTGACGGCAAAGCCATGACCTGGGAAGGTCGCAGTTGCAACGGTTGTACGATCGCCGGCACTCCCGTGGGAGCCATTTTTTATGGAGAAACCGGCAGCATGCTGATCACCGGCGACAACGCCTACACGATTTTCGACCTCAACGACAAGATCATCGAAGAGGCTCAAACGCAAGATGCCGCCATCGATCCCCGCAACTTAATGAATCCCACCGAAAAGCTCGATTCGTTCCACTACCAGAACTTTTTCGATGCCATTCGCAAAAACACACCGCTGCATGCCGATATCGTATCCGGACACACCAGCACGGCCTTGGTCCAACTGGGCAACATTGCCCAACGGGTCAATCGCACCTTGGAAACCGACCCGCTGAACGGTCATATTCTGAACGATCCCGAAGCGCAGGCCCTGTGGACGAGGGAATATGAACCGGGGTGGGAGATGAAAATCTGAGCATTCGGAGAGAAAACGCCCCGGACGTCTTTCCGCCGGGACGTTACCGCGGGCGTTTACTCCACCGATCCGTCTTCATCAGCGAGTCATTTTTCTCGATTGCTGGACCCGATGAGCTAAAAGCAACCGGGGTCCATTGCTCAGAATCCTTTCACAACGTCACAAAAGGGACTTTCTTTCTCCGAAAAAGAAACCAAAGCTCCTTCTGAAGAATCAATATTCATTCCGATGGCCTATACCTCCGTCAACGCGACTACCCTCCCGAAACGAACCTCGATCATTGCCTTGATGATCCTGGGGCTGATGTTTTTCATTTTCGGCTTCACGTCATGGGTAAACGCCATCCTGGTCCCCTACTTCAAAATCGGGTGCGAGCTCAACCACTTTCAATCCTACCTGATTGTCTTTTTTCTCTACAGCGCCTACCTGATTATGGCTCTGCCCTCCTCGATCCTGCTAAAAAAGGTCGGGTTCAAACGAGGAATCATGTACGGTTTCTTTTGTACGGCCCTCGGCGCCCTGATCTTTATTCCGGCCGCCTACTGGCGATCTTATCCGATTTTTCTAGCCGGATCGTTCGTCATCGGAGCCGGATCGGCTATTCTGCAAGCCGCCGCCAATCCCTATGTCACCATCATCGGCCCTATTCAGACCACGGTCAGACGAATGGCTATCATGGGCGTTTGCAACAAACTGGCAGGTCTGTTGGCTCCGCTGATCTTCGCCGCCGCCGTTCTGAAAGTCACCGACAGCGACCTGTTCGCCCAATTGCAGTCGACCACCCTGGACGAAGCCACCCGCTCCGCCCTACTGGACCATCTGGTACGACGAGTCATGTTACCCTACGGCATTTTTGCGATTTTCCTGATCGGCATAGGAATCGGCATTCGCTACTCGGTGCTGCCGGAAATCAACACCGATGAAGAAAGCCAGGAAGCAGCTGCCGTCAACAGCACCCGAACCTCTGTCTTCCAATACCCCTATCTGGTGTTGGGCGTGGTGGCCATGTTTCTGCATATCGGCACCCAGGTAGTGACCATCGACACCATCATCAGCTACGCCCAAAGCATGGGTATGGATCTGCTCGAAGCCAAAATCTTCCCCTCTTACACCCTGACTTTAGTCATTCTGGGGAATCTATTGGGTATCGTTCTGATCCCCAAAATCCTCTCGCAAACCCGCGTTTTTCAAATTTGCTGCACATTGGGGCTGCTGCTTTCAATCAGCGTCGTATGGAGCCACACCCCGATGACCCTCTTGGGTCACCAGGCCGACAGCTCGATCTGGTTTCTGGTCGGACTCGGACTGGCCAACTCGCTGGTTTACGGAGGCATCTGGCCTTTGGCCATCCGCGATCTGGGGCGTTTCACCAAAACCGGCTCGTCGATGCTGATCATGGCCCTGTTCGGCAATGCAATCGTACCTTTGCTCTATGGCTACATCGCCGATACCGCATCGCTGCGAGACGCTTACTTCTGGATTCTGTTACCCAGCTACGTTTATCTGATTTTCTACGCCACCTGCGGCTACAAAATCACTTCATGGACGCACAAAAACATTTCTCATCATGCATAAAACCGCTATTGTCAACGGACAAGTCATTCTTCCCGAAGGCATCTTAACCCGAGGCTACGTCGAGTGGACCGATGACCGCATCACGAACGTCGGTTCCGGCGACTATTCCGGCGAGGGTCACACGATCGATGCCGGCGGGCTCTACATCTCGCCCGGGTTCATCGACATGCATACCCACGGAGCCGGAGGACATGACTTTATGGATGGCACCGTAGAGGCTTATTTGGGTGCGGCCCGGATGCACGCCCTGCATGGTACCACGGCTCTGGCTCCCACCACCCTGAGCTGCACCGACGAAGAACTGTTCAACACCTTTGCCGTCTTCAAAGAGGCCCGGAAACAGACCGGACAGGGCGCCCGTTTATTGGGTCTGCATTTGGAAGGGCCCTACTTCGCCTTCACTCAACGAGGGGCGCAAGACCCGAGATTTCTGCGCAATCCCCGTCCCGAAGAGTACGAAACCATCCTGTCAGCTTCGGACGACATCATCCGCTGGAGCCTGGCACCGGAACTGGACGGAGCCCTGGAGTTCGGACGGCGTTTGTGCGAGAAAGGAATTCTTCCCGCCATCGCCCATACCGATGCGCTTTATGAAGAGGCTGTTGCGGCTTTTGAAACGGGATTCACCCACATCACGCACCTCTATTCCTGCATGTCGAGCCTCACCCGCCACCACGGATACCGCTTTGCGGGAGTACTGGAAGCCGCCTACCTGTTGGACGATATGACTGTCGAGATCATCGCCGACGGCGTTCACCTGCCCAAAACGCTGCTGCAATACGTCTGCAAATTCAAAAACCATGACCACATCGCCTTGGTCACCGATTCGATGCGGGCCGCGGGTATGCCCGAAGGTGAATATATTTTAGGAGGACGAACCCTGGGCCAACGGGTCATCGTCGAGGACGGAGTCGCCAAACTGCCCGATCGAAGCGCTTTCGCCGGTAGTGTCGCTACGACCGATCGACTGGTCCGCACGATGGTCGATCTGGCCGAGTTGCCGCTGCACGAAGCCGTCCGGATGATCTCGCTCAACCCGGCCCGAATTCTGAAAATCGACACCCAATACGGTTCCTTGAGCCCCGGGAAAAAAGCGGACATTTTGTTGTTCGATGAGCAAATTCATATCCAACAAACCTTTATCGACGGAAAACCTCTTCACGATTAATTTCATTCATTCCGATTTCTAAATTACTTGATCATGCTCTTTTTTCAAGACAACCTGACCGTAGAACGTTTCCCCTCCCGGGAAACAATGGGAAGAAAAGCGGCTGCCGATGTGGCGGCCCGCATCCACTCCCTGCTCAAACAACAGGATCAGGTGAATCTGATTTTCGCCGCCGCTCCTTCGCAAAATGAATTTCTGGCTGCCTTAGCCTCCGATTCTACCATCGAATGGAACCGCATCAACGCCTTCCACATGGACGAATATGTAGGATTGCCGGACGATGCTCCTCAACGATTCAGTCGATTCCTGCAAGATCGACTGTTCGACAAAGTGCCTATCCAAAAAGTATTTTACATGACCCCCCCTGAAGAAGGGGAGGATCCTTCCAGAGAATGCCAACGTTACACCGACCTGCTGAAACAATACCCGACCGATATTGTCTGCCTGGGAATCGGAGAAAACGGACATATCGCTTTCAATGATCCTCATGTAGCCCGATTCGACGACCCGCAATGGGTCAAAATCGTCGATCTGGATGCCCGATGCCGTCTTCAACAAGTGCATGACGGTTGTTTCCCCGTCTTGGAAGCGGTGCCGACTCATGCACTGACACTCACTATCCCGGCCCTGACGGCCGCTAAAAGCCTCTACTGCATCGTACCGGCCCGGACCAAAGCCCAAGCCGTAAAACGAACCCTTCAGGGCCCCATCTCTACCGAATGCCCGGCCTCTATTTTACGACGCCACCCCTCAGCCCGTCTCTATCTGGATGCCGACAGCGCCACTCTATTATAAACACACCGACGCCTTTCGACGTCCAAAACCTCTACAGAAAACCCCTAAAACCAAACGATATGAAACGCAAAGTATGGATTTGGCTACTGACCACCCTTCTGATCAGTCCGACGCTCCGGGCGGAAGTCAAAAAAATCGGGATCATCGGACTGGACACCTCTCACAGTCTGGCATTTACCGAAATCATCAACGACACCACCGGCAAATACCCCGATATGGAAGGTTTCGAAGTGGTCGCCGCCTACCCCCGCGGCTCTTACACCATCCCTTCGAGCTATGAACGCCTGCCGGACTACATCGAAAAAATCAAAGGCTTCGGGGTCAAAATCTGCGAATCGATCGACGAACTGTTGCAACAAGTCGATTTTGTGCTGCTGGAAACCAACGACGGCAATATGCACCTCGATCAAGCCGCCCAAGTCTTCAAAGCCGGCAAACCGGTATTTATCGACAAACCCGTAGCCGGATCGTTGAGCGATGCCATCGCCATCTACGAACTGGCGGAACGATATGGAGTCCCCTGCTTTTCTTCCTCATCGTTGCGGTACGGGGCGGAAACCCGAAAAGCCGCTTCGGGAGCTTATGGCCCGATCATCGGGGTAGACAGTTACGGACCCGAAGACTTCGAACCTTCTCACCTGGATTTCTGTTGGTACGGCATTCACGCCATCGAAGCTCTTTTCGCCGTAATGGGCCCGGGTTGTCTGGAAGTTACCCGCATCTCCACCCCCGGGACCGAACTGGCTGTCGGTAAATGGAAAGATGAACGCATCGGTACGTACCGCGGCAACCTCGAGGCCAAATACGATTTCGGAGGAAACGTTTTCACCAAAGAGGGCATTTATCCGTTGGGCAAAGAGATTCCCTATGCCGAACTACTGAAAGAAATTCTGAAATTCTTCCGCACGGGGATTGTGCCCGTTTCCCCACAAGAAACGCTGGAGATATTTACGTTCATGGAAGCTGCCCGCCAAAGCAAATTGCAGGGAGGCTGTCCCGTATCGACCGAAAAAGTATTCCAGGAAAACCAAGCCATCGCCCTGAAAACGCTCCAGGAGAAAAATTACTGATCGTATGAAACGTTTCGGATCCGTTGGGTACGTTATCTTGTTCTGTGCACTGGGGGTGCTGAACTTCCAGTGCCATCCCGGGCCTCAAGCCTCAACGCTCCAGGCTTTCCGGCTAATCTGTGTCGATCCCGGTCATTTCCATGCCGCCCTGGTACAGAAATACCCCAACGAACGTCTCGACGACACTGTATCCGTTTATGCTCCGGCAGGTCGTGAAGTCGAAGAGTATCTGTCCCTGATCGAATCCTTCAACCTGCGTGACAAACATCCGACCACTTGGCATGAACAGGTCTATCTCGGAACAGACTTTCTGGAACAGATGCTGGAAGAACGTCCGGGCGACATCGTGTTATTAGCGGGCAACAACCGCCACAAAATCGACTACCTCGAACAATCAGTGGCCGCCGGACTGAACGTGCTGGCCGACAAACCACTGGTAATCGAATCAGATGATTTCTCCCGTTTGGAAAACACCTACGCCCAAGCCGACCGACAAGGCATCCTTATTTACGACATCATGACCGAACGCTATGAGGTTCTGCACCGTATCCAACGCGCCCTGATGCAGGATACGTTGCTGTTCGGTCAACTGGAAACCGGGACCGAAACCGACCCGGCCATACGTATATCGAGTATCCATGCCTTTTACAAAGAGGTGGCCGGTTCCGCCCTGACCCGCCCGGGTTGGTACTATGACATTCGTCAACAAGGCGAAGGAATCGTCGACATCACCACTCATCTCATCGATCTGGTGCAATGGAAATGCTTTCCCGATCAAGCGATCGACTATCATACCGACGTCCAGGTCACAGCTGCCAACCACTTTCCTACGGCTATTTCAAAAGCGGAATTCAGCCGTTCGACCGGCTTATCCGACTTTCCGAACTACCTGACCCCTTATCTGCAAGATTCAATCCTGCAAGTCTCCGCCAACGGAGAAATCCACTACACCCTGCGCGGTCATCACATCGCCCTTCGGGTGGAATGGGTGTTCGAACACCCCGAACAAAGCGGAGATATCTCCCGCACCGACATCCGGGGCAGCCGCGCTTCTACCCATATCTGGCAAGACCCGGCACAAAAGCCCTCTTTATACATCGCTCCGGAGAAAGGGATCGATCCTGCAACTTTCCAACAACAGTTAGAGCAAACACTGAACGCCCTTCAAAGCGAATTTCCGGGAATCGGAATCCGAAAAAGCGAAGCCGGATGTTTTGAAATTACGGTTCCGGATGCCTTGCGAGGCAACCACGAAGCTCACTTTGCCGCCGTCCTCGACCGTTACCTCGACTACCTGTCCGGTACTCCGATACCCGATTGGGAAAAACAAAACACCCTGACCAAATATTATATCACCACCCAGGCCTTGCGTTTGGCCTCGGAGGCCGAAAAGCCATAAACTCCCGGATCTTTTCATGAAACATTCTTTTCAACCATGATCAAAGTACTGGTTCTCACCGATTTTTCGAGCGGATACAGCCGCAACCTGCTCAAAGGAATCGTCCGCTATTCCCAAGAGGTGGAAGGATGGACTTTTTACCGTATGCCTCTCTACTACCGCGTCATGTACGGCGACCGGGGCGTTGTCCAATGGGCTGAAGAGTGGAAAGCCGATGCCATCATCGCCCAACTGAGCGACGTGGATATCGACCTGCTCAAAAACCTCAACATCCCGATCATTGTCCAAAACTACCGTGACCGCATTCCGGGCGTATGTAACCTCACGGGAGACTATGTCGGTACGGGTCGTCTGGCCGCCGAATTTTTCATCAACAAAGGCTATTGCCACTTTGCTTATTACGGAATCAGCGACACCGTCTGGTCTCGGGAACGCGGCGCCGGTTACACAGAACGGCTGGCCCAACAACAATACAAAGTCTTCCGTCGACTGGAACGCATCGGAGCCAACGAACAATGGGCCTATAACCTGGAAGCTCTGGGATTATGGCTCAAGTCGCTCCCGAAACCGGTCGCTCTGTTCGCCTGTGACGACTATTTCGCCCTGCATATCTCCGAAGCCTGCAAATTCTTCGGCATCAGTGTGCCCGACGAAATCGCCATTTTAGGGGTAGACAACGACGAACTGTTGTGCAACATTTCCAACCCTCCTCTCTCATCCATCGTGCTCGATGTGGAAAACGGGGGCTATGCCGCCGCCAAAGTCCTGCACGAAATGATTGAAAAACGCATTACCCAACCTCCCAATATTACCGTCGGCGTGGTTCAGATTCTGAGCCGACAATCCACCCAGAAATATGTCATCCGGGATAAATACATCATGCAGGTGGTCGAGTATATCGAACATCACTACACCCAGCCGTTAAGTGTCCCTGCCCTGCAAACGTTGGTCCCGTTGTCTCGGAGGGTCTTCGAAAAACGATTCAAGCTCAATACCGGAGTTTCGATCTATCAATTCATCCAACGCTACCGGGTGGACAAACTGGCCGGAGAACTCATCACTTCGACCCGAAGCATCGAAGAACTGGCCGTTGCCTGCGGTTTCGAAGATGCCAAAAATGTCTCCCGGGTTTTCATGAAATATAAAACCCTGACTCCCTCCGAATATCGGAAACGCTACCACCAAATTCTTCCCGGAGAAACCTCCAAACGGGAAACAGGAAAATCATAAAGGGGTGACTCCAAACGGAATCACCCCTCCTATTATTTTGGCCAGAGGTTTTACTTGATCAATCCGCCCCCCAACGCCTTATACAACGAAACCGTCGCCGTCAACTCATTCAGTTCGGCATCGTTCAACGCAATCTGAGCGTCAAACAACTGACGCTGCGCGTCCAATACGTCGATATAGCTCACCGCCCCATTCACATATTGCAAATGAGCCAATTTCTCATACGATTGCGCCGACCGATACAATGCCTCGGCAGAAACGTGCATTTCACGGGTCCGACGGAAGGTTTCCAAGGCATTGTCCACCTCCTGAAAAACCTCCAACACTTTCTTTTCATAACGGAGCACCTCCTGTTCGTAAGCAGCCTGTGCAGCCCGATGTGCAGCCCGGTTACGCCCCATCTGGAACAAAGGCCCCACCAATTTCCCGCCCCAATACCACGCCGGGCTCTGCAGGAAATGAGACAGCTCGGAGTTTTCGCCCCCCAGAGAGGCCGTCAAAGAAATCCTCGGGAACATATTGGTATAGGCTACCCCCACCTGTGCATTAGCCGCCCGCAGCTGCTGTTCGGCCTGACGCACATCGGGCCGACGTTGCAACAAAGTCGAAGGCAATTCCACCGGCAACTCCTGCAATACTTTTTGCCCCGCAGCACCTCCTCTCGGGATAGAAGACGGGAATTCACCCAACAACACCGACAAATCGTTTTCCTTCAACTTAATCTCGTTCTCCAACTTAGGAACCAACGTCTCGGTACGCGCCAACTCCACCAAACTCTGTCGGTAAGGCACCTCTGAAGTCAAACCTCCTTCATAACGCAAGGTCGCAAACCGAACCGCCTCACGCCGTGCCCCCAATGTCTGCCGCACGATAGCCAATTCGCGATCCAGCGCATTGAGTTCAAAATACATGCGTGCCACCTGTGAAATAATCGTCAACTGCAAGGCTCGTTTCGCTTCGACCGACTGAAGATACGCGGCTACAGCGGCCTCGTTCTGCCAACGCAAATTACCCCAGATATCCAGCTCCCAGGCAAACGTCAGATTCGCATGGATCTCCGGATCATACTCTTTTTCCTTTCCGCCATAATTCAGATACTCCCGTTCAGCCAGAACGTCAACCCCCAAGCCCGGCAACATATCGGCGAACTTGATCCGTTTCCGAGCAATCATCTCCCGAATCCGGGCCGCCGCTATATTGACATCCTTATTATATTCCAGCGCCTGTTCAATCAGTCCCTGCAACACCGTATCCTGATACAGCGTGCTCCATCCGATATCGGCCGCCACACCATCCGAAAAACCCTGACGATCGAAAGCCGACGGCAGATCCATCTCCGGGGTTTTATGCACCCGCCCCAGTCGACAAGAGGAAAACCCCAAGCCCACGAGCAAGAAAATCACAAATATCGATCGATGTTTCATAGCGTCAGACTTTACGTTTGAAAATTCGAGGGAAATGCAGTTCCGGCAGATGTAACTTTTCGCGTACCTTATAAACCATCACAAAAAAGAAAGGAACCAAAACAATGCCGACCGTGATGGCAAAGATCATCCCAAAGAAAACCCCGGTACCGATCGAATGACGACTGGCCGATCCCGGTCCGCTCGCAATCACCATCGGCAACATCCCCAGCACGAACGCCAACGAGGTCATCAACACCGGACGAAAACGCAACCGAGCCGCTTCGATAGCAGCCTGCACAGGGGACTCTCCGGCATCCACCTTCACCTTGGCAAATTCGATGATCAGAATGGCATTTTTGGCCGCCAGACCAATCAGGGTCACCAACCCGATCTGGAAATAGATATCATTTTCCAGCCCCAAAGCCAGGATACCCAAATAAGCACCCAATGCGGCAACCGGCAACGACAACAGCGCCGAGATCGGAACCATCCAACTTTCGTACTGTGCCGCCAGGAACAAAAAGACAAACAGGAAAACTAAGGCCAACACCAGTCCCGTCTGTCCGGAGGCCTTCTTTTCCTGAAACGAAAGGCCGCTCCAGGCCAAACCGATATTATCCGGCAGATGCTTTTGGGCAATCTCTTCCAGGGTCGCCATCACTTCACCCGAACTATGTCCGGCCGCCGGCGTAATCTGCATGGGCGCCGATGTAAACATATTGAAACGGGTGATACTCCCCGGCCCCGTTGTATAGCTGGTTTTGCCCAACACGGTCAACGGCACCATGGTTCCGGACGAAGTCTTCACAAAAAAGAGATTGATATCGTCCCGAGTTGCCCGCATCGACTGATCGGCCTGAATATAAACCCGATAGATACGGTTAAACATATTGAAGTCATTGACGTAAACCGATCCCAGATAGGCTTTCATCGTCGAGAAAATATCCGACATGGGAATTCCCAGCAGCATGGCCTGATCACGGTCGACATCGAAATAGAGCTGCGGGATTTCCGGCTGCAAAGAGGAGGAGACTGTCGCAATCGCAGAAGAATGAGCCGCATAATACGTAAACGTATCGACCGCTGCCACCAGATCGTCCCACGAAGCATCGGATTTGGCCTGCAACTGCAATTCCACACCTCCGGCCGCCCCCAATCCGGGCACTACCGGAGGCCGCGAGGTATAGACCTTAACCTCCGGATAATGATACAACTCTTCCTGAACATCCTGCATGACCTCAGCCACTCCGGCCTTACGTTCATTCCAAGGTTTGAGAATCACCGTCAACGTAGCCCGTCCCTGATTGGTTCCCACACGAGGACTCGATCCGGTTACATTCTGGACATACCGCACCGCCTCGTGATTATCGATAAAATGAATCGCCCGATCGGTCACTTCACGCATGCGTTCCAGCGTCGTTCCTTCCGGCATCTGCAATTCGACCGTGAAAAATCCCTGATCTTCCTGAGGGATAAATCCCGTGGGAATAAATTTATTGAGCACGAAAATCAAGACCAATACCATACCGAAGCCCGCCAACACCCGACGAGGATGCCCCAAAGCTTTCCCGATCAGTCCGGTATAATGCCGATTTCTCTTTTCCAACCAGATATTGATCCTTCGAAAAATCCAATTACGAGTCGGAGGCACCGGACGCAAAATCACCGCACACATCGCCGGACTGAGCGTCAGAGCCACCACCGTCGAAATCAACACCGATACAACGATCGTCACCGAAAACTGCCTGAATAACGATCCGGTAATCCCCTGCAGGAAACTTACGGGAATAAATACCGCCGCCAATACTAACGAGGTAGCGATCAAGGCTCCGGTTAACTCTTTCATAGCGACATGCGTCGCTTCACGCGCTTCCAGATGGTGTTCGCGCATATTGCGCTCGACATTCTCGACCACCACGATGGCATCGTCCACCACAATCCCGATCGCCAACACCAACCCCAACAGCGTCAACATATTGAGCGAGAATCCCATGATCAACATGAAACCGAAGGTCCCGATCAACGAAATCGGCACCGCAATAATGGGAATCAGCGCCATCCGCCAGTTCTGCAACGAGAAGAACACCACCACAATCACCAGGAACAGTGCCTCAAACAGGGTTTTATACACTTCGTGTATCGACTCGGCGATATATTCGGTCATATCGAACGGGAAGAGATACTCCAGACCTTCCGGAAAACTCCGAGAGATCTCGGACATGGCATCTTTCACCTCCTTCGCCACCTCCATGGCATTGGCTCCGGGCAACATGTAAATCCCCAGAATCGCCGCATTGGATCCGTTCAGACCGCTCTCCGTACTATATGAGGGAGCCTCCAAAGAGACACGCGCCACATCCCGCATCCGAATAAACGAACCGTCACTATTGGCCCGGACGACAATATCTTCGAAATCTTCTACGGTCGACAAACGGCCCTGCGCCGTAATCGGAATCGCCACATCGACATTCGATACCGGAGGTTTCCCCAACTCCCCGGCAGCCGACTCACGGTTCTGATCTTTGAGCGCATTCTGCAAATCTTTCACCGTCAGCCCAAAACTGGCCATCCGATCCGGATATACCCAAATCTGCATCCCGTAATAGCGGCTCCCGATGTTCGAAACCCGACCTACACCCGGAATACGCCGCAACACATCCAACACATTGATGGTCGCATAGTTACTCAGATATATTTCGTCAAATTTGGGGTCATCCGACACCAAGGCCAGGGTCAGCAACTGGTTAGGAGCCTGCTTCTCGACCGAAATCCCGTTCTGCAACACCTCGGCCGGCAAACGGGCTTCGGCCAGCTTCACTCGGTTTTGGACCTCCACCGCAGCAAAATCGGCATTGGTATTCACGTCGAAAGTCACCGTAATGGAGAGCCCGCCCGAATTGGAACTGCTCGATTCCATATAAATCATCCCCGGCGTCCCGTTCAGTTCCTGTTCGATCGGTGTGGCCACAGCCTGAGATACCGTCGTGGCATTGGCTCCGGGGTACGAAGCACTGACCTTGACGACCGGCGGTGTGATCTGCGGATATTGCTCCACCGGCAAGGCGACCAGCCCAATGATGCCGACCAGTACGATCAGCACCGAAAGCACCGTCGAAAAAACGGGCCTATCAATAAAAAATCCCGGTTTCACAACTAATCCTCCTGATTGGTTTCAGACAGAGACTCCGAAGCAGTATCCTTATTCCTCATCGCATAAGGAATGGATTTGGGAGAGAGAGATGTATCAGAGGCAGACAATGTATCGGTTTGCGGCAAAGTATCCTCCTGAGCCTTAGCCTCCTCAATTTCACGCATGAGCGTATCGCCCGAATCGTTCCAGGTCACTTTTTCGCCATGCGTCAATTTCTGATAACCTTCCACCACAATCTTTTCATCGGGCGAAAGACCACGAACCACCACAATCCGATTCGCCTGTTCGGGACCGGTCTCCACATAGCGTTTTTCCACCACGCTATCCGCCCGAACCACGAAAATAAAGGCCCCGCCTTTCTCGATCGAAACCGCCTTTTTAGGGACGACCATCACGTTTTCGAGCACATCGAGCAACAGTTTGACCCGCGTAAACTGACCCGGCAGAAACACCTGATGAGGGTTGGGCAACACGGCCCGCACCCCGAAAGTTCCGGTTTTTGGATCGACCTGCGGAGAGGCAAAATCGACCACTCCTTTCTGGCCATACACCGTATTATCAGCCAGAGTCACCGTCACGGTCGGCTGCCACGAACGAGTCGTATCCAGTTCACCCAGATGAACGTTCCGGCGCTGACTCCGCAAATAATCCAGTGCCGTCAGTTTGAAATCCACCAGCACCGTATCGCGCTGGACCACCGTCGCCAGCAACGACGAATTGGATTTACCCACCAGGGTTCCCACATCCACATACCGTTCACTGATATAACCCGACAACGGAGAACGCACCACCGTATAACTCAATTCCAATTCAGCCTGAGCCAAGTCGGCCTTGCTCATCGCCACGCTGGCCACCGCCATGTCATAGGCAGCTTCCGCATTATCCAAATCAAGCCGGCTGGCCGCATTGAGTTCGTAGAGCGGACGAATACGTTTGAGATCTCGTTCGGCTTTCGCCTCCTGAGCCTCATCCTTTTTCAACTGAGCCCGGGCTTTTTCGACCTTAGCCTTATACAGCTCATCATTGATGTAGAACAACGGCTCATTGGCCACGACCTGTTTCCCTTCGTCGAAGGTCATCCGTTCCAAAAAGCCTTCCACCCGAGCATGGATTTCCACGCTGTTGTAAGCCTTGATTAATCCGGCATATTCACCGTACATTTCGATGTTATCGACAGAAACATCCTCTACCTGTACGACAGGCGGTTTGGGAGGTGTTTCCCGACAAGCGCTCAACAACAATGCGCCAAGCAACGGGTACAAAACTTTTCTCATAATCAAAAAGGTTTTCATCGCAAAGATAAACGCTTCCTGTAAAAAAACAGCATTCCTCTTTCACATTTTCCTTTAGACTATGCTCTTATACAGAAAGTTTGCTACTTTTATATCAAACGAACAAGTCCGCATTTCATTATATCGGAAAACTGCAATTTTTCCCATTTTCCCCGTTACAGCGACGCCAATTTGTCCCCCTCAATGCGGTATAAGCATA
>Ga0192261_1049_pt1 | contig 26355 bp, 21 predicted proteins | sample Koala_Koa23_G3_FD_131283 | JGI IMG/M metagenome (GOLD analysis project Ga0192261, IMG submission 131283) | Enriched cells from koala feces incubated with labeled cellulose particles, San Francisco Zoo, California, United States - Koala_Koa2-3_G3 ... | reverse complement strand
TATGCAGTCCCAGATTCATATCGACGCCTTTAACGGATTCGGTGCGAAAGCGACTCCTATGGCCTTCAGCGAACAGTTCAGCGCGCTTGAGCAGGGAGTCATTGACGGAGTCGAAGCTTCAAACACCAGCTGCTACAACCAGCAGTTCTACCGTCCCGCTCCCAACTGGGCTCTCGTTAGCTGGTACCGCTGCGTCACAGCTATGATGATGTCTGAGAAGAAGTTCCAGTCCTATCCGAAGGATGTCCAGAAGGCTATTCTGGAAGCTGCCGCTTACTCAGCGAAGGTTGAGCGCGAGGCCTATGCAAAGAGCGAAAGCGCCAGCCTGGATGCTATGAAAAAGGCCGGAGTCAACATCACGAAGCCTGATGTGGCGCCCTTCAAAGAGGTTGCCCAGAAAGTTGCGGATAAGTATATAAAGAAGCCCGAGCTTAAAGAGGTTCTGAAGCAGATCCAAGATATGGGCAAATAATCATCTAAGATGATAAATACACTTGAGAAAATTCTTAAAGTCTGTAGGCTGATTGCCAAGACTGGAATAGTAATCACATTATCTTACATGGTAATAGCGATACTTCTTCAGATCTTAGGCCGTTACCTGCCGAACGATATGGATATTTCATGGACCGAAGAAAGCGCCAGGTTCGCTCAGTTATGGATGGTTTTCTTTGGAGCCGGAGTCGCGATGCAGCGCAACCTGCATGTCGGCGTTGACGTCCTTACAGGCGTGCTTAAGGGCACAAGTAAAAAAATTCTCGTTGTGCTTTGCGGAATATTTGCCGTTGTATTCCTCGTTGTCGCCATATACGGCAGTTTTGACCTGATCGCCGTCGGCGGCTTACAGATATCCGCGGCGCTGAACATGCCGATGAGCTATGTATATTTCATAATACCCATCGGGCTGTTCTATTGGCTGATTGAATATGTTGTTTTTAACGCGAAACAGCTAAAATCAACGACAGATTCGGAGGCAAAAGAATAATGTTAGCTCTAATATTTATTCTTTTCGTAGTGGCTATTTTCAGCGGTACGCCGATCGTTTTTGCAATCGGAACTGTTTCGGCCGCATTCTTGTATCTCATGGATATTCCGATGAATACGATTGCGATACGCATGATGGCGGGCCTCGACAGCTTCCCCCTGATGGCTATTCCATTTTTTGTCCTTGCTGGACAGCTTATGGACAGGGGAGGAATTGCACGGCGCATTATTGACTGGACAAGCGCGGTTGTCGGATGGGTAACTGGCAGTCTTCTCCTGATGACTGTTCTGGCCGGAGCCGGATTTGCGGCAATAACCGGTTCGGGGTCAGCATCCACCGCGGCTCTTTCTTCAATAATACTGCCGGAAATTCGCAAACGCGGATATGACGTTGATTTCACTGCCGTTATGCTCGCAGCCGGCGGCCTTCTGGGACCGATCATTCCTCCGAGCCTTTTCATGGTGGTTTTGGCGACCTGTTCACCGATCACGGTCTCTGTGAAGGATCTCTTTATGGGAGGAGTCATACCTGGCATTCTGATGTGCATTGCCATGATGATTTATGCATACCGTTTTGCCAAGACGCACGGCTCAGCCTACCGCGAGGATAAGCCATTCTCATGGAAAGATGTAATTAAATCTACCATTAATGCTCTGCCCGGGTTCTTAATGCCGGTCATAGTCGTCGGCGGCATCGTTACAGGAGCCTTTACGGCAACGGAATCAGCCGCCATGGCAGTTTTCGTCGGCCTTGTAGTAGGACTCTTCATCTACAGAGAACTAAAATGGTCGGATATTCCTAATATCCTTGTAGATACCGGAGCTATTACAGCAGGTATCATGGTTATTTGCGGAATGGCAAGCGTATTTTCATGGCTGATCTCGATCAACAATATGCCGGAGCTCGTGGGCAATTTTATGACCAATTTCTCCAGTTCAAAAATTGTCTTCCTGCTTGTAGTCAATATCTTCCTGTTGATTGTCGGTTGTTTCATGGAGACCGTCTCGGCTCTTCTGATCCTGATTCCGGTAATAATGCCGATAGCTGTCAACAGCTATGGAATCGACCCTGTGCATTTTGCCGTAATCGTTGTTATTAACCTTGCAATAGGAACGTTTACGCCTCCATACGGCATCTGCCTCTACGTTGCCGCGGCAATAGCCGGTCGTACGATTAAGCAGGTAATGAAGTATGTCTGGGTCCCGATTGCGATATATGTCGGCGCGCTCCTTGTATTTACCTATGTTCCCCAGATCGTGCTTTTCCTGCCGAACATGGTTAAATAAAAAGCTGTTCTCTGAACTATATGCAGCTTCATAGGTACGCAAAGTTATCATGATCATGAAATAAGTGTATGTATTTTGAGGAGGTATATGTATGTCAACGGAAAAATTCTCAGCGACAGTAATGAATCCTGTTGCTAAGGTCGAGACAGAGGCTGCTATAACGCCTGCGGCCAGACTGACTTGCCTGGAAGGTAAGAAAATAGCCTTATGGTGGAATGGCAAGTCAAAAGGCAACGTTGCATTAAACACAATAGCTGAACGCCTGAAAAAGGACTATAATGCTGAGACAGTGTTTTTTAAACAGGATTTGTTCCACAGCGAAGAGGCCTTCGCTGCCGTGACAGACGCCGGCTGTGCAGCGGTAGTTGCCGCTACGGCAGATTGTGGCTCAAGCGCAGTTACGCTTACGCGCGACCTGTGCGCCCTTGAAAAAATGGGCGTCCCCACTGTAATGCTTATAGCTAAACCCTTCTTGCTGATAAGCAATGCCGAACTGCGCCTCAAAGGGCTCTTTAAAGTCAGCAGAGCAGTAATGGAGCATCCTCTCAACTCACTGCCTGAAGAAGAGGCTGCTCAGGTTGCAGATGCTCTCTATGACGCAGTGGTTAAGGGGCTTACTCAGGACGGCGAAGCCTTGGATACGCCTGAGGCGGAAGCTGCAAGGCCCATCGAGGAAAAAGCAGAGCCTGAGCGTATAACAATTGAGGGAGAAAATTACTTTGATTTCAGCACAAACCTCAATCGTTATTTCATTAACCACGGTTGGAGCGATGGTCTCCCCTTAGTTCCTCCGACAGAGGCGGCAGTTAACCGTATGCTCTCCGGCACGAAACGCGGACGCGATGAAGTGCTTCTTAAATATCAGCCCGGCAATGGAGTCGCGACCATTGAAAAGATTGCGGTCAACTGCGTCATGGCGGGATGCGAGCCTTCGCATCTTCCTGTTGTTGCAGCCGCAATCGAAGCAATGCACAAAGATGGATTCAACATTACCAGTCTGACACAGTCATCCGGCGCAGATACACCGATGGTGATGGTAAACGGACCTATCGCCAAAGAGATAGGAATGACGGCTGAAGGCGCCTGCCTTGGCCCTGGCAAATATTCAGCTGTCAATACCGCAATCGGAAGAGCGGTACGTCTTACGATGATGAATATCGGGCATTGCTATCCCAGTATCCGCGACATTGACACACTCGGTTCGCCTAACAAATACGCGCTCTGTGCCTGCGAAAACGAGGATGACAACCCCTTCAACGAGCCGTACAATGTTGAAAAGGGATTCAAGCCCGGAACGAACTGTGTCACGACAATGCCCTGTCAGTCATTTATGGACGTTGAGGACCTCGAAAGCGGCAGACCTGAAGACCTCCTTATGACTATTGCCTGCACAATAGACACTATGGGATGGCCCGGCGCGCGCAGCTGGATGGGGTTCATCGATCCCAACGTCATGCATGTAACTGTCATCTTTGCGCCTGACCATGCCAGGCTGATTACCAACAGTGGCTGGACTAAATTCGACGTTAGACAGTACCTCTATGCAAAGTGCCGCCGTGCCTGGGGGCAGTTCAAACATCTGGTTATCCCACGTATTAAAGACGGTACCGTACACCCCGGCTACAGATGGCTTGCCACAGCATCGGATGACACAGAAGTTCCGATGGTAAGAGATCCAAGCTACTTCGATATCGCGGTTATCGGCGGAGCTGCCGGAAAGTCAGCTCTCTCCATGAACATCGGATGCCCGACAACAGTGGAGATAAAGAAGTAGTATACCAGAATAATAACATGGTCACTTGCCGTGTGCCTGTCATTGAACTGCGGCCTGCAAAAGGCAAGTTGACCATGTTATTTTTGCTGTATCGAGAATCATTTAAATTTCTAATTGCTTTTGACTTCTCTAAAGGAGGAATAATTGTGGTAGATAAGGAAGTAGTAAAGAGCGCATTAGAGCCGCTCGAAGAGAGTTTCGCATCAGACGGTTCCAAAATTGAGATTAGCTCAATTGAAGGCAACACAGTTAATATAAAAATTGTAGTTTTCCCCGGCGGCTGCCGCGAGTGCATCCTTCCTGCCGACTACCTTGAGGAAATGTTTAAGAACAATATAGAAGAAGAGGCAGAGGAAGAGGTTCAGGTACACGTGGAAATAGAAGACCACTCTAAAGAACATTAAGGTCTGTTGTTTCTATTTTAGCTCGTAAATTAAACCTAAATCGAATACCTTAGCTGAGACATTTACCCTCATACAAGCATCTGTCAGTTAAAGCTGACGTTTATGTTTAAAGCTGCGGCATGTACTTTTTTCGGTAAAATTTAGTGCAGACTATATTTTTTACCGGAAGGAGTATATGCCACAATAGTTTAGATTTGATAAATTAACAAGGAATTGCAGTTAGCTTTAATGTGCGTAAAGGAGAGATATTATGGAATCTGAAAAATGGGTCATCAAGAACGGCACCATCGTCAATCCTGAATATGGTGAAATTAAAGCTGACATTAAAATTGAAAACGGGATTGTTACCGCAATCGGAAGAGGCCTTTGCGAGGAAGGCTGTAAGGTGTATGACGCAGTTGATAAATATTTGTTTCCGGGGTTTATAGATACTCATGTTCATCTGGGGAATTTTAATTCCTTTGAAGACGATTGCCGCTCTGAAACGATATCAGCCGCGGCAGGCGGAGTTACGACTGTATGCCAGATGGCAAAAGCTTCAAAACTTCCGAAATTTAGGCCGCCTCAGACCAGCTACCATGAAGTTCTGGATGAAATAACAGACATAATTGACAATAATTCCTCAGTTGACATTGCCTTGCATCTTAACTTAAGCTCTTATGAACAGATAGATGAAATAGCCTCCTATGCGGAGCTCGGTCATACCTCATTCAAATTCTTCATGAGCTACGTAGGTATGGAGGGGGCTATTAAAATGGGGGCTATCGGAGTAAGAGACGGCATTATATATGCCGCCTTAAACAAAGTTTCCGAAGTGCCCGGCACATTGGCGATTGTACACTGTGAAAATGACGACCTTATTGAATTTTTCCAGAGATCTATGACGGAAAAAGATAAAGAAAATATATCCTTTTCAGATTTTGCCAAGAGCCGCCCCTCTATAGCGGAAGCGGAAAATATACACAGACTGCTCTATTACGCCGCTGAAACGGGAGCAACAGTCTATGTGCCGCACGTATCTTCCATAAAAGCCATAAACGTCGTGAAAGAAGCGCGTAAAAACAGCGGCGTGAAGGTATTCGTAGAAACCTGTCCCCAATACCTTGTGCTGACTCACGAAGAGGCAAATAAAATGCCCGGAGCAATTGCTAAGGTTACCCCAACAATGCGGAACCGGGAAACATTGGATTATTTGTGGGAATGCATTAAAGATGGAACTATAAATACCATTGGAACAGACCATTGTTCTCTGGGCCTCGACAAAAAGAAAAGTGTATGGTACAGCCCTGGCGGTTTTCCTGGAATCGAAACTATAGCTCCTTTAATTATTACCGAAGCAAGAAAAAGAGGTATTTCTTTACAAAGAGTTTCTCAAATTCTTTCTTACAATGCGGCGAAAATTTTTGGAATGTTGCCCAGAAAAGGGACTCTTCGAATTGGAGCCGATGCAGATATTGCAATTTTAGACTTAAACAAAGAAGTTACAATTAAAGCTGAGAACCTTCATTCCTCAAGTACATTTACTCCCTATGAAGGTTTCAAAACAAAGGCTTATGTTGAAGCGACTTTCTTACGCGGGGATCTAATATGGAGAGACGGTGATTTACTTAAGGCAAAGACAGGAAAAACGGTATTAAGAAAGCCGCTAGAATAACCTAATCCAAAGTTCTTTTTATAAAGTTATGGTAATCGGCACTTTGACTCCGTCTGGTAACGTCAGATTTTTGAGTTGGTGCTTGAAATTTTAAGAAAAAATAGCTTTTTTCGGCGGCGATTATATTAAAAAAATGAAATACGGCAGGAATATTTTAAGTGAAAGAATGATACAGACGCGCGGCAAACGCTCGCAGGGCGAGATGGCAAAACGCCTTGGCATAACGCAGGCATACCTCAGCTAGATAGAGAGAGGAAAGAAAATCCCCTCAAATCAGGTCTTGGTCGCGATTGCTAAGGCTTATGGCACCTCTGTCGCCTATCTTCTCGGAGAAATAGAATCCCCCGAGTCGCTTGTGCCGATGTATCGTACGCAGCCGCAGGTGCAGGGAGAGGAAAAGGTTTCTGGCAGCAAGGAGCTGTTGTTTCCCTCTGTGCAAAACAACGACCTGTCGGTCTATTCCCCCGCGCAGTTGGCGGTGCAGCTGAAAAATTCTTTTGTAACACATCCCTTTGTAATAATCACAGAAAAGGCCCATATGGAAAATTGTCTTAGATATACTCTACGACTTGTTCGAGGTTTACACAGAATCGGGGATAATCTCGGGGGATTTCAAGAAACATAAAAGACGGGGTGTACCGTGAAGGCGCGCCCCGTCTTTTTCCAGTGAGGATTATCGCTGGAGCTATCTTTTCTTTTTGAAAAATGCCACAGCCATGACTGACAACAGCGCCACAAATGGGATTCCGCCGTTGCATCCGCTGCTGCCGCCCGACGGCTTAGGCGTGGGAGTCGGAGCAGGAGCCCCGGCCTTCATCGCCGCGCCGAGGTCAAGCATTCCGTAAGCGGATTTGCCTTCCTTGGCGAAGTTCTTATCGGCGTTGTTGAGCAGAAGCTCCTTTATCTCTCCCGCCGTCTTATCTGGATAGGCGGCGCAGAGCAGCGCCACCGCACCGGTTACGTGCGGAGCGGCCATGGAGGTACCATTTTCCTCTCCATAAAGATCCTGTGATATTACCTTGTCGTCGTCGTCACTCCAAACATACCTTGGGAGAGTACTTATAATCTCCGCGCCTGGCGCTGCGATATCAACGTAATTTGGACTGTAATTGGAAAAATCACACCATGATTTATCGGTGCTGACTGCTCCGACGGCGATTAAATTAGCCAGTTTATAGCATGCGGGATAACATATCTTCCCTCTATAATCTTCTTTGGGGTGACGGGGATCGCTGCCGGGGCCTCCGGGTGCGTCCAAATTTTGAAATTCATTGCCGACAGCGGCGACGAGAATCACGCCGGCATCAGACACAGCCTTTAATGCCACATAATAAGGGCTCTCTTCTAATTGATATTGTGGCGTGTACCAATCTCCAAAAGACATATTGACGGCACGGATATTCAATCCTGCCTTTTTCTGCTGAAGGATTATGTTCAAACCTTTGATTACTTGGCCATCAGAGAGTTCCCCCGGCTCGATATCGACTACTTTATCGTCCTCATTAAGGATCACTTTGGTCGTGCCGATGCCCAGTAACCTGACTTTCCAGTTCACGCCGATGACGCCCAGACTGTTATTTCCCACAGCGCCGATAGTTCCTGCCACATGGGTCCCATGGCTCTGGAGATCCCCCCATGAATCTAAATTCATGTCATCAGGGTCGAATTGTCCGCTTATTTTCATAATTTCAGTACGTATCAATTTCTCCTTACCCGTCTCCATATCTTTTTCATAAAAATCGTATATTTGAAGAACCCCACAGCCTGCGTAATTGCCATTGAAAGTTCCCAGATTACCCGCTAAGTCTTCGTGTTCATGGTCGATGCCTGTGTCTAGTACTACAACGTAGACATCTTCCTTACCCGTCGTTTTATCCCACGCGGAGGGAGCGTTTATTGCTCTTAGGCCCCATAATTCGTTATACTTGGGGTCGTTGGGGCTGGCTGCGGCAGGCATGCTTTGCCCGCTTGCCTCCCCCTTTTCCACTTTCTTTGCCGTAGAAATATAGTGTATATAATTAGGGACGGCGCTCAATACGTTACTGTCTTTTTTCAGCTCTTTGATCAGCTCTTCCGTCGTCTTCTCTTGGGAAGAGATCATCATTACTACCTTATCAGAATTAATTGACACGGCATCGTAGGTGGCTGCGAGAACGGCGTTTGCAGACCTGGCAACGCCGGCGCTGACGGTGTTGATTTTATCGAGCGCCTGCGTGTGAGACATTTTTGATAACGTAAGGCGGTCTTGCTGCGGTTTTTTTGCTACGACCAATACGCTGCCTTCAATATATTCCCTCTTAGAAAAAGTCTGGTTGACAGCCGTGTTGTCGCCGGATGAAACATTGTCCAAGTTTAATTTAAAGTCATATTTGGCCCGTTCCTGCCCAAATGCCGATACACAAAGTATTACTAACAAAAATAGAGACAACACTAGTCTCTTCATCTGTTTATTCATCCTGTTCATCCTTTCCGTATGTTTATATAGTATCCAGTCTGTTTATATAGTTTAGTCTCACGTTTATGATGTCCGGTTCTGCGCTAAGCCTTTTAATGATCTGCACCGTAGTCAAGGTGTCCGAATGTATGTGAATATAAAGTTTTCCTCCGCCTTCAGCGGGGAATACGATATACGAGACAACTCCCGCGTCGGCTGTCTCCGCCAAACGTTTTGCCTTTTCAGAGATGATCCTGTCAAATAAGGTTCTATCTTTTTTTCTAAATTTGTTTCCTCCTCCGTTATAATTACAAGCATGAGAACACTGCCTTCGACATATTCGCGTAAGGTCCTTTTGTAACTTTCCGCCTGAGCGCCTATAGCTGACAGAGAAACAGTGATCACAAACGTAAATATAAAAACCTTGTGCAAATGAGATTTTCAACCTCCCTCTTGTGGACGATACCGTCCATTTTCAACGGTGCGCGGGATTTTGCATCATGCTGTGCAATTTCCGCAGCGCTACTTTCTTATGGCAAAATAACAACAATAACTCCCTTTTTATAAGGCAATTTCTAATGAAGGTGTGTTTTGTGAAAACGTAAAAATACTGGAACAAGCACTTATATTCATTCTAGCTACCAGCTCAATTGTGTCAATACTTATGGCGAAAATTGAATAAATAACTGTTTATAAGTTAACCAACTATCAGCTATATTAAAAATAAAATATAATATAATAAGAATATATTAAGCGAAAGAATGATACAGATCCGCCGCGCCGCGCGCGGATAGAGAAAGGGTTAAGCCCTCCCGCGTCAGGAGGGCTTTGAGGGGTTTTGTGTAGAGGTTGGAAAATGAAGGGTCATCTATCTAATAATCCGGTGTGTGGACCGGAACTCTGTGTACAATGATATTCTAGTACCGCTCCCATAAATCTTGTAGATACATATTTTGAATATCGATATAACAATATCGGTATAGCTGGGGCGATTAAAATCCAGATGATAAAGAGGCCGTCAAACAAATTGTCTCATCTTCGGAGTACGCATACATCTATGCCCATGTTGTCTTTTTTTTATTTCTGCTTTTATAATAAATAAATATCTGAAGCATCTGGCAGAAAAAATATGGATGAGTGAGAGGCGAGCAAAATGACTTTTGAAGATATATTACACGGAGAATCAAAGAACATCGAATTTAAGTCCGCGCTTTCTCACAAAAGTGAGCGATATATTAAAACGATCATAGCCTTTGCCAATACGAGCGGTGGAAAACTTGTCATCGGGATAGATGATGAAACAGGCTTTGTAGTCGGTGTCGATAAGGAATCTGTTTTTCAAATTATGGATAGTATTGCTAACGCTGTTTCAGATTGCTGTACGCCTCAGATCATACCGGATATTACTTTCCAGACGGTGGATGGCAAGAGTATCGTTATAGTGGAAATATATCCTGGAGCAGACCGCCCCTATTATTTAAAGGCCATGGGAAAAGAAAATGGGACTTATGTCAGAATAGGGGGGACGTCCAGGCTTGCCGATGCCGTAAAAATTAAGGAGCTGGAGATGGAGGGAACGAACCTGTCATGGGATGAGCTGACATGTGTTGGGTTTCCCGTTGCGGTCGATGCTGTGAAAATGCTGTGTGATAATATACGATCCCACATGTTGGACGCGGTGTCCACCGAAGAAGAGGCGCGAAACATTCCCGAAGTTACCGTTGAACAATTGCAGAGTTGGAAGGTGCTTAAAAAAACTGGCGGAGAGTTGCTTGCCAGCAATGCCTTTGTGCTGCTGACCAGCGACTATTTCCGATTTGCCAAGATACGGTGCGCTCTGTTTAAAGGAACGGACAGAGATGTGTTTATCGATAAAAAGGAATATTCCGGTCCTTTATACAAGCAGATTGAAGCGGCATACCAGTTTGTGCTTCGACATATCAACCATAGTGCCGAGATTGAGGGATTGGTAAGAAAAGACAGGTACGAACTTCCAGTCGGGGCGATACGAGAGATGATTATAAATGCCGTATGCCATCGAAATTATATGGATAATTCTTATGTCCAGGTTGCCATTTACGATGATCGTTTGGAGGTAACATCTCCTGGGATGCTTTATGGTGGATTGACTTTAGAAGAGGCCATAAGCGGACGTTCAAAAATCAGAAATCGAACAATCGCAGAAGTGTTCAGCCGAATGGAGCTGATTGAAGAATGGGGAACTGGTATTCGCCGAATTCTGAAGCGCGCGGAAGAATTTGGGCTTCCAAAACCGGAGTTTCTGGAGATTGGTGATACCTTTCGTGTGAACCTCTATCGCCAGGCCGATAAAAAGCCGATAAAAAAAGCCGATAAAAAGCCGATAAAAAAAGCCGATAAAAAGCCGATAAAAAAAGATCGACAGGAACTTATATTCGCTTATGTGAGAGAGAACGGAAGCATCTCCAACAAAGAGGCGAGGGAGATTCTTTGCCTTGCGGAATCCACGACAAAACGAATTTTGAACCGGATGGTCCAGGACGGAACGCTTACGGTGCGCGGCGAGAGGAAGGCGCGGGTGTATGTCTCAGCGATAGAGGTCTAAGTCTGAGTTAATAAGAGTCCCCGGCCGCGCGGGCGCGCTTGGCCGGGGACTCTCTTTCGAGGGGTTTTATCGATGTGCGTACAGGAAATGCTTATTTAAGGTTCCAGGCGGCCTCGAAGCCTTCGCGTACCGCCGATTCTACGCGTCCGGGCTGGCGGGCGTCGCCGACGGCGAAGGTCTTGTCGCAGAACTTTTTGCACTCGGCCTCAAGGGTGTTGATGGATTTGACGCCGAGGGAGAGCACGACGTAATCCGCGGGCACGGTGACGTTTTTGTTTTCTTTAAGATCTTCGAGCACCGCGCCGTCCGCCGTGATCTCCGTCAGCTTGTGGCTCGGCAGGTATTTGACGTCGTACTTTGAAAGCTTGTCCATCGCGTCAAGGTAGTGCTGCACGTAGACGCCTTTGCCGATCGCGTCGAGCATCTCCGCCACTGTCACCTCGTTGCCTTTGGCGCAGAGGAACTCCGCCGTCTCGAGCCCTGTCGCGCCGGAGCCGATGAGCAGCACCTTTTTGCCGCTGATCTCCGGCTTGCTGAGCAGCGCCTCGTCGACGGTGAGCACGTTGGCGTTGTTCACGCCCTTTATCGACCGCGGACGGATGGATTCCGCGCCCGTCGCGATTATCACCGCGTAGGGGGCCAGCGCCCTGATATTTTCCGGCGTCGCCTCCGTATTGGTCTTTACCGTGACGCCCTTCATGGCGAGCTGTTTCAGTTCATATTCAATGATCCAGTCGATCTTTTCTTTATGGGGCGGCTTGTCGGCGATGTTTATCTGTCCGCCCGGTTTTTCCCCTTTTTCAAAGATTACGGGGGCGAAGCCTCGTTCGGCGAGCACGCGCGCCGCCTTGAGTCCCGCGGGGCCGGAGCCGACGATCGCGACCGTGCGTCCCGCGCCCTCCTTTTTGAATGCGGGGTAGAGCGTTTCACGCGCCGCCCGCGGGTTTACCGCGCATTTGACGGGGCCTTTGCCGGCGATGGTGTCCGCGACGAGGGTCTCGAAGCAGAAGGTGCAGGAGATGCAGCGGTTGATCTCGTCTTCGCGCCCTTCGTACGCTTTCTTCGCCCACTGGGGGTCGGCGACGACGGCGCGTCCGAGGCCGACGAAGTCGACGAGCCCCTCTTCGAGCATCTTTTCCGCGAACCAGGGTTCTTTGACCATGTTGACGGCGATCACGGGAATGCCGACCTTTTCTTTGACGGCGCGTATCCTCTCGCTGCGGCAGCCCTGCGGATAGGTCATTGGTTCGGAGAGCGAATTGAACGATTCGTATATGCCGTTTGAGACGTTGATGTAGACCATGCCCAGTTTTTCGCAGGCCTGGCAGACCTTGACGCCGTCCTCAAGCGTGAGGTATTCTTTGACGCCGTTCGGCGCGAGCAGCTCGTCGACGGTCAGGCGGATGCCGATGGGGAAATCCTTGCCGCAGGCTTTCTGGATGCCCTCGGTTATCTCCTTGACGAAGTTGAAGCGCTTCTCAAAGCTGCCGCCGAAGCGGTCGGTGCGCTGGTTCGTATAGGGGCTGAGGAACTGGCTGATGAGGTATCCGTGCGCGCCGTGAAGTTCCACGCCGTCGCAGCCCGCCTTCTGCGAGCGAACGGCGCCCGCGACGAATTTCGCGATCACCTCTTCGACCTCTTCCGTCGTCATCTCGTGCGTATCCTGCTGGCAGACGCCGCAGGGGCGCGAGGAGGAGGACCATACCGGCTCGCCGCCGTTGAGGTTTGAGAAGGTCTCGCGTCCGGGGTGGTGGAGCTGGGTGAAGAAGACCACGCCCTCTTTATGCAGCGCCTCGGCGGCGGCCGCGAGCGGGGCTATATGTTCGTCGCGCGCGACGCTTGCCTGGCATTCGGCGGCGACGCCGTGTTTGTCGTCCACACGGGTATTTTCAAGCACGATCATTCCCACGCCGCCTTTGGCGCGCTCCATCAGATAGGCGAGGAAGGCCGCCCCAATAGTCTGATCTTTTTCGGCGGCGCCCATTGCCAGCGCCGCCATGACGATACGGTTCTTAACGGTGAGATTTCCAATTTTTCCTGGTGCGAACAGTTTTGGATATTTCATCTTCATTCACTCCCCTTAGTGCGAATAGGGGCATAATGCCCCGTGATTTTCTACCCTGCGGAGTAAATGTTAATTTATATCTTTCACAAATTGCAGGTACTAATTTGAGTATATCGATATTACGATATCGGTATACGCTGCTTATTTGAGGTTGTCGGAAACTTCCGCGACGGTTTCTTTTCATTTTTTAATAAAAGTCTTATCTTCACGGCTAAAACGGTAATTTTTTCGGAATATAAGAATATCGCGGAAGGAGTTGTCGGCGTCGCAGCAGGGGCGCTGTACGAGGCTGAAGCAGTCGAGCACCTCGCGCGGCATCGGCGAGACCCAGATATAGGTGCAGGGCAGCCGTTGGAGCAGCTCAAACTGTATGCCGCGTTCATAGACGGCGATCTTTTTCTTTTTTTCATGCTTCTGCGCGAGCATCCGCGCCTCGGAGACGGGCATCGCGGGAACGGAGTTGTCGTCGTGTACGATCTCCGTGAACTGGCGCAGGTCACTGTAGCTTATCTCCGGGGCCGCCGCGAGCTGGTGTTCCCGCGACATCAGCGCGAGATACTCGAAGTTCCAGATGGTCTCGTATTTGAGGCCGCGCTCGTCGAGCGCCGAGAGGAAGTATTTTTCATGAACGTCCTGATAACGCACGATGCCGAGGCCGAAATGTCCGTCGCTGACGTCTTTTATTGTCTGCATCGAGTTGGTCTCCCGGTATTTGAGGTCGATGGCCTCGCCGCCGTCGAGGGTCTGGGTGAACTTTGTGAATGCGTAGGCGGCGTAGCTCGCGCGCGGCTGCGAGAGGCTGAACGCCTGCGCTCCGGAGGGTTTGTAGAGCGATTCCAGCTCGTCTATCTGCATCAGGATGTTGCGCGCGTACTCGAGGAACTGCGCCCCCTGCGGCGTCGGCACGACGCCCTTGGAGGTGCGGTTGAATATCGTGATATTCATATCCTCCTCAAGTTCGCGGATAGCCTTGCTCAAATGTGGCTGTCCCATAAATAAGTTTTCCGCCGCCCGTGAAATGGAGCCCGTCTTCTCAACCTCGACCGCATATCTCAGGTGCTGTATGTTATTCATGAAGGTACCCCCGGATGATTTTTCATTTTAATATAATAGCAGAAAAAGAGAAAAGCGGTCCTCAAAAAAGGGCCGCTTTTCCGTTTTTACATGGGTTTTACGAACCTATAAGGGACGTTACTGATCTTTAAAGACCGGCAGCCTCTCCAGGTAAATGAGGTCGTCCTTCGAGTAGCCGCCCTCTTCAAGCAGGACGGCGACTTTGCTGACGACCGTGCAGCCTGTTTTCGCGAGCACCTCTTCGAGCGAACGCAGCGAGCCGCCCGTGGATACGACGTCGTCTACGACGCAGACTCTCTTGCCGCTGAGTTTCGCGGCGTCGAATTCGTCAATGACGATGATCTGCTTTTCCGTCGTTGTGATCGATTTGACCTCGGCGATGATGGGGTGCTCCATATAGCCCTTGACCGATTTGCGCGCGACGACATAGTCGACGCCCATACGCACCGCGAGGGCGTGCGTAAGGGGGATGCCCTTCGCCTCCGGGCAGACGAGCATCTCTATCGCTCCCAGCTTTTTGATCTCATCATAGAGCGCGTCGGCGCATTTTTCGATGAGCTGGGTGTCTCCGAGCATTACAAAGGAGGCGATACGGAGGTTGGGGGCCACGCGAACCTTTTTCAGCTCCCGTGCCAGTCCCGCGACATGCAGAGTGTAGGTTTCATTCATAATCATATCTCCTTATAGTCCGAATATCAGCTTGATCGCCACGCCGGCGAGCAGCCCGTAGAAGGGGTTCCAGCGGGCGGAGACGATGACGGTTGCCCCGATGGCCATGCCCCAGGGGGAGAAACCGAAGGGGCCCTGCGCCGCGGGCGCGAGCGAGATGGCGGCCTGGATGTTTGAGATGAAGGTGACGAAGACGCCGAGAACGAAGAGGAGGCCGGAGATGGCGGAGCTGTGGACGTAGCGGCCAAGGACGGGCAGCAGTTTAAAAAATAGTATCGCCGCCATTATCAGCATCATGAGGATGGAGGCTCCCACAGGGTGCGGCGCTGTCGCCGTTCCGGAGATGATTGCCTCCACGGGACCGCCGCCGAAGAAGGTGGAGCCCATGTCGGCGAGCGAGGAGTATATCGCGAGGTGATCGATGTTCGCGCTGGTGTTAGCGATACTGCCTGTTATCTTCCCGAAGCTGATGTTGGCTCCGATGTTGAGGCAGGCGAGGGCGAGGCCGCTGACGAGGATCTTCGGATACTTCCAGATCTTCCATTCGATATTTCCCAGCGTGAGCCTTTCGCGGCTCTCGTCCACGCAGAGGTCCTGCGCCTCGACTTTTCCATATTTTTTCATGATATTGAAGACTATCGTCGCCGCGATGACGGAGATGATGACCGTCTTCGCGAGGTCGAAGGTGATGAACCAGGTGGCGAGGGCGACCACCATTGAGGAGATGCCGGAATATTTTTCGGCCTCAAGCATATCGATCGAGACGAGCGCGAGCATTACGCCAACGCCGGCCATCATCGCGTTGACGATGACGGGGCCGATCACCTCGACGATCTTTTCGTTGAGGCCGAGCGACGAGGGGATGAGGAGGAAGAGCGCGCCCCAGAATACGAGGCTCATCCTTTCACGCGGCGTGCTGCCGAGCTTACCGGCGACGGCTATCGTCTCCGCCTGGAAGGATATCGTCGCCACGGAATTGAAGGCGAAAGAACCTGCGGCTCCGATGAGGAAAGCTATCGCGGTAGGAAAGGCCGCGAAGCCGAGCGATAGCGAGAGCAGTCCCTGCGGCACTCCGTTCATGACGACGGCAAGCGCCGTCAGCAGATCTGTTGCGTATGATTCCATATAAAGATGCCTCCTGAAAGTTTTATAAAGTAGCCGTTATTGGCCAAAGCGTTAATAAAACTACATTAGGCTAGGGTATTTGTCAATCACGTAATTATAATTTAATATAGAAGTTTATTTTTGTCAGGAAATAGTTCGGGTTTGAATAACCATATGGGCAGTGTTATCATTATGATACGGGTTTATACGGAAAATTACCGGCAGCGATAAAATCGTCGTTATATGTGACTTATAATTATTTCACGGCTCCGACCTGGGGCGGCGGCCTGCTTAAATATGTTTGGAGGAAAGTTATGAAGACAGTAGAAGAGAATGTCAATCCTTTGGAATTCCCTATCCTGCATATGATGCGTGAAGCCGGGGTGCCGCTGGGAGCTGGTGCGATCGGCGAGGTGTTGGAGCGTCAGGGTATTTCGATAAGCGAAGCCGGCATCGGCAGGGCGCTCCGCTCTTTCCGCCAAAGGGGGCTGCTTGAACGCCGGGGGTTTCAGGGACATGTCATAACGGAAACGGGCATTGAAAGGCTCGCGGATCTTGAGGCGGCCAAAAGGTACGGAGAGACGCTGAAAAAGTTGATGGAAAAGTGTCTTACGCAAAACTATAACGTCGTCGACATCCTGACGGCGAGACGCGCCCTTGAACGTGAGGCGGCCTATCTGGCGGCGCTCAAGGCGACGCCGGAGGATATCGCCGAACTGGAAAATATCGTTAAGGCCCAGTATAGCGGGATGGAGAAAAATGAGAATTACGCGGACCACTCCGCGGCCTTCCACAAGACGATCATGAAGATGGCCCGCAGCTCGATACTCAGCAACCTTTATGACTTGATCGGACTCTCGGTCCAGTGGCAGGACTTTTTTATCGGGACATTCAAAATGTATAACCAGCCCGTCAACGTATCACATGAGAAGGTCCTGCAGGCGATAAAGGACCGCGATCCCGAGAGGGCGTCACTGCTGATGGGAAAACATCTCACCGACGTCGTTGACAACGCTAAAAAACTTTATCTGGAGTGACGGTCTCCTCCATCGTCACGGTACAAAAAATAAATAATTATGGGCCTGCGCTGAGGTGCGGGCCCTTTTATTGTTTGCGTAATACGGCGCTATAATTGGCGGCATTATTATTCATAATTAGCTTAAAAATAAATTCTAAGGTAATTATATTGAGTTGACAGAGCAGATAATTATGTTTATAGTATAGCTGCTCATCCGTGACGGGCGGCGATAATTATTTTTTTCAAAATAAAACAAATGCTGAGTGGGGGTATGCGTATGAAAATGTCAGGTGCGCAGATTATATTGGAGATGCTGCGGCTGCATGAGGTAAAGCATGTATTTGGCTTGCCCGGAGAGACGACTCTGGGTTTTTACAGGGAATGGCTTAAATGTTCGGATATAGAACATATCCTGACCCATGACGAGCGCGCGGCCGCATATATGGCCGAGGCTTACGCCAAGGTCAGCGGCAGGGTCGGTATCAGCGAGGCTCCGAGCCCCGGAGGTTCACACCCCGTACCCGGCGTTCTTGAATCTTTTACGGGGGCAGTTCCGACGATCTGCTTTACTTCGGATGTGCCGTACAACAACGATAAGAGGAATATGCTTTCCGGCTTCGACCAGAACCGCCTTTACAGCGCGATCACGAAGGAGAGCATTCTGATAACGAAGGCTAAAGATATCCCCTTCCTCATCCGCAGGGCCTTCCGTGTCGCCCTCTCCGGACGTCCCGGAGCTGTGCATATCAGGGTGCCGATGGATGTATATACGGAAGAGGCCGAAGTTGACGACCTCTATGCCGATCCCTGCATGGCCAAATGGCCGGCCTATCGCCCCGTAGCCGATTTTTCGCAGATCGACAGGGCGGTGAAGTTGCTGGCCGCCGCGAAGCGTCCGGTCATCGTCTGCGGACAGGGGGCGCTGATCTCGGACGCGGGCGACGAGGTCCGGGCACTTGCGGAGGAGCTCAATATCCCCGTCGGCTGTACGATGACGGGCAAGGGGACGATCTCCGAGACGCACCCTCTTTCGATACGCCTCATCGGCGCCAGAGGCGGCACGAGCTATTCCAACAAATTTCTCGAGACGGCGGATCTTGTCTTTTTCATCGGTTCGAACACCGATTCCGCCGGCACCGACGCCTGGAAGCTTCCGAAGCAGAGCGGCGATCTGAAGGTGATATATTTGAACATCGACGGCGTGGACGCGGGGAATAATTACCGCACCGACGTCGTTCTCCTCGGCGACGCCAAGGCCACGGTGGGGATGATGGTTGAGAAGATAAAGGCCGAGGGAATTAAGTCCAACGCGGAAAACAGCTGCGAGGCCGCGCCGGCGATGAAGGCGCTCGATGAGTCCCTCCGCGAATTTGTAAAATCGACGCAGTCGCCGATACATCCGGTCCGTTTTATGAAGGAGCTTGAGGCGCTGCTTCCTGAAAAAAGCCATATCGTCGTGGAGCCGAGCGTCGGCAGCATCTTCTCCGCGGCCTATATAAAGCAGAAGGAGCAGGGGCGTCTTTTCCTCTCAAATTATTCCAACGGGGCGCTGGGATACGCCCTTCCCGCGGCCATCGGCGCGGCGGTGGCGCATCCGGACCATACGATCATCGCGCTGGGCGGAGACGGCAGCTTTCACTTCAACTGCGGAGAGCTTGAGACATACGCACGCCTCGGAGTCAACGTCAAGATGATAGTCTGCAACAACAACGTCTTTGGCTGGATAAAGGGAGAGACCGCCCACGTTTACCGCTCCGACTTCTTCGCCACGGATTTTGGCGTGGTGGATTACGCGGGAGTCGCAAGGGCCTTCGGGGTAAAGGCGTATAAGCTTGACGATCCCGAGAAGATAACGGAAACGCTGAAAGAGGCGATAGAGTATCAGGGTCCCGTGCTTATCGAACTGAGAGTCCCGGACGAGAGCCAGCTGGTGCCGCCGGTTCCCCGCTGGATACCCAACGCCGTCGAAAAAGATATCCCCTATTGCTATTAAATACCAGGATAAAATCCCGCAACACCAAATCGGATAAGGAGGCTGTTTCAATGAAAAAGAGTAGTCAGGTAATTTTCGGAGTTCTTGTATCTGTAATGACGGTGCTTTTCGCCTGCACAGTCGGCTTCGCGGCCCCGCAGGATCTTAAGATCGGCTCCAATAAGGTTGGCAGCACATGGTATGTTCAGGCGGCATGTATCGCGGACGCGGTAAAGAAGGCCTATCCCGGTATGGAGATAGACGCCGCCCCCATCGCCGGCGGCATCGGCAACCTCAAGCTGCTGGGAAAGGGCCAGATGAACATCGCCCTCACGATGGGCAATAACAACCTCTGGGCCTGGAACGGACAGGTCCTCTTTGACAAGCCGATAAGGAATATCCGTACCCTGGTTGGCGGCCTTGACCAGTTTTATGTCGGCATCGCGGTCCGCAGGGGCAGCGGTATCAAATCGCTGGAGGATATCGTCAAGAACAAGCAGAAGATCCGTCTCATGACGGTCCAGCGCGGGACGACCGGCGAAGCCTCCGCCGCCCATGTGCTTGAGGCGGTGGGGATGAACTACGACGATATAAAGAAATGGGGCGGCGCCGTCGACCACACGGACTTCGAAGCCATCACAAACGCGATAAAGGACGGCCGCTGCGACGTCTTTATCCAGGCCCTCTCCAAGGGACACCCCACCTTCACGGAGCTCGCGGTGCTCGGCAAGATAGATCTGATCACCATCTCCAAAGATTCCCTGAAAAAGCTTGAGAAGTACGGCTATACGCAGTCGCTGCTCCCGAAGGACAGCTTTAAGGGGCAGACCGCGGACCTTATTCTCCCCGGCTACCGTTCGACGCTCACCGTCACCGATAAGATGGACGACGAAACGGCCTACAAGATCACGAAGGCGGTCGTAGAGGGCAAGGACGCGCTTGTTAAAGGGCACAAAGCCTTCGCGGAATTCGAGCCTTCAAAGGGCGGCAGCCCGGAGAACCTTGGCGGCGTTCCCCTCCACCCCGGTGCGGCCAAGTATTATAAGGAAAAAGGATATATAAAATAGGACCGGTTCTCAGCGAGAGATTTTAATAACGTAGTTCTCAGGGGGAATTGAGTTTTTAGCCAAACTTTTCCCCCTGTCTTTTAACTTTGGAAATGTCTTTAAATAAGATCCGAAGGTAAGATCGTTTTGAAAGGATGGTCTTAGTTGGAAAAAACACGTAAACATCTGGCCTTTTGGGTGTCCCTGTGCTGGCTCGCGGGGCAGATATATATCGCCTTCGTACCGGTCCAGGGAATGGTCATAAAGCCGCTGCACGTCGGTTTCGCGCTGCTGCTGGTATTTCTTCTGAAGCCCTTCATCAAAGAAAAGCCCTTGCTGTCAGCTTTCGTCGACGCCGTCTGTTTTTTGATCACATTCGCGTTTATGGCCCACATCGTGCTTAACTCGGTGCGGATAGTCGAGCGAATTCCGTTTGTCGACGATCTCTTTTATTTTGACAAGTTTTTCGCCTTCGCCCTCGTCATTCTTCTGATGGAGGCCGGGAGGCGTTATCTTGGCTGGTCGATGACGATCATCGCCGTGATATTCATGCTCTACAGTTTCTTCGGCAGGAGCCTGCCCGGCATCCTCTCCCATCAGGGGGTAGACCTGATCAGCTTTGTGGAGAACCAGGTGATGACCACCGGCGGTATCTTCTCAAGCCCGATCGCGGCATCCGCCGATACGATCTTCTATTTCATGATCTTCGGAGCCTTTCTCGCCGCGACCCCGGCGGGGAAATTATTTGTTTCGATCGCGAAATACGCTACCCGTAATTCCATCGGCGGACCCGGCAAGGCATCCATCCTCGCCTCCGGCCTCTTCGGCATGATCAGCGGAAGCGCCGCGGCCAACGTCGCCTCCGTCGGCGTCATCACGTACCCGATGATGAAGAAGGGCGGATTCAAGCCGGTATTCAGCGCGGCGCTCCTGGCCACCGCCGGGACTGGCGGACAGCTGATCCCTCCGGTAATGGGAGCCTCGGCCTTTATCATGGCGGACATGATCGGGATATCCTACTTTAAGATCATCCTCTGCGCCACGCTGCCAGCGCTGCTGTATGTCGGTTCGCTTCTCTGGGAGGTTCACCTCGAGGCCAGCAAACAGGAGATCAAACCGGAAGAGATAGACGCGAAGGAACACCTCGCCGTAATAAAGGGCTATCTGCATCTGATGCTGCCGATCGTCGCGCTGGTGGTGCTCATCGCCATGGGGCGTTCTCTGATGTATTCCGCCCTCGCCTCCACCGTGGTGCTCATACTCCTCTGCCAGATCAAAAAGGATACGCGGCTGTCGCTGAAGGAGATAATCGATATGGGGGGCGACGGGACTAAGGCTTCGGTGATCGTCGCCCTTCCCTGCGCGCTGGCGGGAATAGTGATCGGCGAGGTCGTATTTACCGGCCTGGGACTGCGTTTCAGCGCCGTCATCGCCTCCTTCTCCGCCAATAGCCTGCTGCTGGCGCTTCTGCTTTCGACGGTGATGATAATTATCATGGGAATGGGCATGCCGACCAGCGCCGCCTATATCATGAGCGCCGTGCTGCTCGCGCCGGCGATGCAGAATCTCGGCGTGGAGGCGATCGTCGCCCATATGTTCATCTTCTACTTTGCGAACATGTCGATGATCACGCCGCCGGTCGCCATCGCCTCCTATACGGCGGCCGGCATCGCGGAGACGGGACTGTGGGAGACCGGCATCGAAGCGGTGCGGCTCGCCATAATCCTCTTCCTCATCCCCTTCATCTTCGTCTACAATCCCGCGCTTCTCGGTCTTGGGTCGATCCCGGCCATCGCCTGGGTCTTCTTCACCTGCGTCATGGGGATAATGGGGCTGGGCATCGGTGTGATCGGTTACTGGAAGGGCGATATGGGCTGGCCGATGAGGACGCTGTTCATCGTCGCGGCGCTTCTTCTCATCGTGCCGGAGACGATTTCGGACATCGCGGGACTGGCGATACTCTTCGCGCTGATCTTCGTCCAGCTGAAAAGAAGCAGAGCGGCGGTACAAAGCGGCAGTTAGTTTTTACAACGTCAATAAGACTCTCTTGCGGGCTCTCCTTTATTTGTTGAGGAGGGCTCGATTTATATGATCTTTTGATTATTGTGATATCGGAAAAGGATGTGCGAATGATGATTCTAAAGTTTAACAGGGATATTTTTCATGCTAAAAGAGACGCCGAGGGCGAGGTGATCGTCGTTCTTGACGGCAAGAGGGACGACAGGAAGCTCAAGATCGAAACGCATTACGCGCGGTCGCTGAAGAAGTATGACATCCATGAGGTGATCGTCACCGACGAGAGCGATGCGGAGCTTGGCGGTGAAGTCAACAAAATAGGTTATATCTGCTTCTTTGAAGTTTCGCAGGGAGGGCATATAATCTTAGGAGACGGTTTATATATAGCCGGCGATCTGATAGGCAGAGTTGTCGGCTTTGACGATATTCATATGCCGAATCATATGAATATCATCGTTCAAAGTCAGGATAGACGCTCTGCCAGGGAACGTGGCATAATGCTGGGGGATAAGGTCTCGATAGGCTTTATCCGTGGAAATAGTTAATGGGGAAAAAGATTGGTTACGTTAAAAGAATTTCTTCGCAGCGAGGTAAAACCGGCGCTGGGGTGTACGGAGCCCGGAGCGGTCGCGCTCGCGGTGGCACGCGCCTGCGCGGAACTTCCGGGACGGGATGATATCGCCGCCGTGCGTGTGACGGTGAGCTCCAGCATCTATAAGAACGGCATGGCGGTCGGCATCCCCGGCACTAAGGGCGCGCGCGGCAACGCCATCGCCGCGGCGATGGGCGCGATCTGCGGGGATGCCTCGCTCGGTCTGGAGGTGCTTCGCAACAGCACGCTGGAGGATGTGGCGAAGGCTGAGGCCTGGGTGCGCGACGAGCGCGTCTCCATCTATTGTGATCCCGACAGGAGCGGCGTTTATGTGCTCGCCTCCGTATTCACGCCGGGCCACAAGGCGGTCTGTCTCATCGAAAACAGCCATTCTAACGTTGTTAAAACAGTGCTCGACAACGAAACTACATACGAGGCCGAGCGTAAAGGTTCTTCCGCCAGCGGCTTTGACGACGGTTTCCCGCAGACACTGCAGGAGGCGCTCGCCATGGCCGACGAGATCGACGCCGAGGATGTCAAGTTCATCTGGGACGGCATCAATATGAACTATAAGGTCGCGGAGGGCGGTTTCAGGTCTCCGCAGGAGTGCAGCAGCTGCGGCGCCTGCCTCCAGGGCAGCAAGTTCGGGCTTACGCTGCTTGAGATCGACCAGGACTGCGGCTGCGACAAGGTGCCGGCGGCGATGGAGATCCGCAGCACCTGCGCCGCGGCGGCGGAGGCGAGGATGTCCGGCATTCTGCTCCCCGTCATGAGCAGCGCCGGCAGCGGCAACCACGGGATAACGGCGATCCTTCCCGTCGCGGTGCTCGGCAGGCGCACGGGCAAGAGCGAGGAGGAGATCGCGAAGGCGGTCGCCGTCAGTCATATCGCGACGAGCTTCGTCAAGCACAATCTCGGACGCCTCTCCCCCGTCTGCGGCTGTTCAGTAGCCGCGGGAGCGGGAGCCGCCGCGGGCATGACCTATCTGATGGGCGGCAGCTATGATCAGATATGCACCGCGATGAGCCTTCTGCTGGCGAATATCGCGGGGATGCTCTGCGACGGGGCGAAGGAGAGCTGCGCGCTGAAGGTCGGAGCCGCGGCCACCGAGGCCTATTACGCGATGGAATGGGCGCTTATGGGACAGCGGCTTGCCGTTCCTCAGGGCGTATTCGGCGAGACGATCGAAGAGACGGTGGAAAATGTCGGGCGCATTTCGCGCGAGGGAATGAGAACTGTCGACCGTGTCATGATCGAGATTCTCGACAAAAGGCACCGGCCGAGTTCGGTAGCATTTTAATTAATATAATTAAAGAAAGGTCTGAAGCAGGAGCTATGAAAAAGAAAATAAACAACGCCGTGGCAGCGGCGCTTATCTGTGCGGTAATGGTTGTCTCGGTGCCCGCGGCGCGGGCGCTTGATCTCGGCGATATCCTCAAAAAGGGCGCCCTCGGCGTTGCCGGAGGCTGGCTCGTAACGGCCATTTCGCCGCAGATGAACGATTTTATCAACACCATCACCTTCAATAAGGGCGTCAAGTACGAGGGGTACACGAAGGTCGTGCCTATAGTTTCGATCGGCGACGGCACGCGTATCGGCGCCGCCCAGGTTGGAGCGACGACGAAAGACGCTATCGATAATACGAAGGCGGTGGCTCAGATCGAGGGAGAGTTCAGCAGCATCCGCGCGACGGCGCTGATCCCGATAGACTCGCTCAACCCGATCCAGCGCTTCCGCCGCGTTAAGGGCGTCGGCGTTACGGCGATCATCAACGTAAGACTTTAGGCTCATAAGATGTCAGACTACCGGCCTCAGCTTCATGACATCCAGAAAGCAAAACAGCGCATAAGCGGCGTAGTGGTAAATACGCCGCTTATGCTGAACATCCAGCTTTCCGAACGCTACGGGGCGAATATTTGGCTCAAGCGCGAGGATATGCAGATCGTTCGCTCTTACAAGATACGCGGCGCATACAACAAAATATCCAGTCTTCCGCAGGAGGATCTCGCGCGCGGAGTCGTCTGCGCCTCGGCCGGCAACCACGCGCAGGGCGTGGCGCTGGCCTGCAACAAGCTCGGCATTAAAGGCACCATCTTCATGCCGAAGCCGACGCCGAAGCAGAAGATAACCCAGGTGAAGATGTTCGGCAAGGAGAATATCGACATCGTACTGACGGGCGACACCTACGACGATTCATGCAGCGAGGCGGTCGCCTGGTGCGAGGCGCAGAACGGGACCTTTATCCACCCCTTCAACGACCCGCAGATAATAGAGGGACAGGCTACGCTGGCCCTCGACATACTCAACGAGGCCTTCGGAGGTTTTCACTATATCCTGCTGCCGATCGGCGGCGGCGGTCTGATGTCCGGCGTGGGCAGCGTCTTTAAGAGCCTGAGCCCCGACACCTGCGTCGTCGGCGTGGAATCGACGGGGACGGCCTCGATGAAGGCCGCCTTTGACGCGGGAAAGCCTGTCGAGCTTCAGCAGCTTGACACCTTTGCGGACGGCATCGCTGTGCGGAAGGCGGGAGATATCACCTTCGACATCTGCCGCGAGGTGGTCGACCGCCTGATCCAGGTGCCGGAAGGACAGATCTGCACGACGATCCTCTCCCTCTACAACGAGAGCGCCATCGTCGTCGAACCGGCGGGCGCCGTATCCGTCTCCGCCCTTGAGTATATAAAGGACGATATCCGCGGCAAGAACGTCGTCTGCGTCATCAGCGGCAGCAACAACGACATTACCCGCATGGAGGAGATAAAGGAACGCTCCCAGCTTCACCAGGGGCTCAAGCATTATTTCATCCTGCGCTTTCCGCAGCGTGCGGGCGCGCTGAGGGAATTTCTCGAGCATGTGCTCGGACCCGACGACGACATCACGCATTTCCAGTATTCCAAAAAGAACTCACGAGAACGCGGTCCCGCGGTGGTAGGAATAGAGCTGCGCCGCGCAGAGGATTTCGCGCCGCTCGTTGAACGCATGAAACAACATAATATCGTCTACGAATATTTGAACGACAAGCCCGATCTGTTCCAATTTCTTATATAGGGTTCCCACAGAAATTACGCGGTATGACAAGGGGGCGAAAAGAGACGGTTTTTAGCCGTCTCTCTTCGTCTCTGGGGTTTATAGGGGTGTTAGCTCTGGTTGGCTTTTTTAATTATCTCCGTTACCATCTCTTCACCGTGGGGCGTCATGTTCTGGATGGCCTCCAGGTCCTCGTGGGTGAAGGAGGAAAAATCGAAGTTGGCGCGCTTTAAGATGGCCGCACCGATATGGTGTACGGCATCCTTGTTTTTTTTATAGATGCGCTCCTCAAGTTTTTTCATCTTCGTATCAAGCTCTTTTATCAGCAGTTCGGGGCTTCGCCGAATTCTTTTTGTAATCATCTTGGGTTCTCTGCTAGCAGACATTTCAATCATTCCTTTCTGCGGCAAATATCAGTTTTTCCCCTGCGCATTATTCTTATAACCTCATGTTTGCAAGTATAATCAAAATTTATCTTTCGCGCATTGTGTTTTATGCCTATATTTCTCTGCGTAAGCATAATGATTAAAGGTTTGGTTTTAAGGACCTCTTTTTTCTGAGATGGAGGGCGATAGAGATGCGAGGCGCCCTGTTTAGGCTCTTGCACAACAATGTCTTGCGGCAAATTGCAAAAGTAAGCGATTAGTGCTTATA
>Ga0192261_1044_pt1 | contig 28488 bp, 27 predicted proteins | sample Koala_Koa23_G3_FD_131283 | JGI IMG/M metagenome (GOLD analysis project Ga0192261, IMG submission 131283) | Enriched cells from koala feces incubated with labeled cellulose particles, San Francisco Zoo, California, United States - Koala_Koa2-3_G3 ... | reverse complement strand
AGGTAAAGACCGCAGGTCAGTGAGATTGCTTTTAGGTCCTTGTCGCCGCTTTGCGGAGCGAGAGTGGTGGCTACCGTCCCATTATATTTGCCCAATAGCTCGGTGGCGCCGATATCCGGCGAGATGGTTAGGCGCATAGCGTCCCTCTCCGTCATGTTCGTTATTTCCATGTCGGAGCTTATATCCTCCCGTGATTTCACGATGGAGCCTACGCTGTAGGTGATCGCTCCTATAAGCGCCAGCAGGCCGATAATGAATATCGTTATCGAGATGAGGACCTCCACCAGAAGAGAGCCTGAATGCTTCGTCATTTGATATCCCACCCGTAAATTTCCCCGTTGTCCCTGCCGTAGCGACAGGAGGCGGAGACGCTTTTTCCTCCCGCGCCGCTGGCCGTGACTTTTATCCGCATGTAGCTTGCGCCGGCGTCGGCGCTGACCGCCAGGTCAAGGCTCGCCTCGAAGCCGCGCGCGGCGTCGGTGACATTTATGACGCCGCTCTTATTTATCTCTTCGCCGTTGTCAGCTTTCCTGTATTCTTTTTTCAGCTGGGAGCCGAGCGCCGCGGCGCCCGAGCGTGCGAGGAAGAGCAGCTGCTGTTCCTCGTAATGCTCCGTCTGCCATCCTTCTATGCGCAGTGTTCCGACCGTGATGTTAAAGGCCACGAGGCTCAGCACGGAGAGCAGGATGAAGCTGATAAGCACGGTGACGATAAGGGCGGCCCCGCGTCTTTTTGACGGCGGGGAAAATATATTCATAAAATCACATCCTGTCACGGTCCATATATGTCTCTTAAATTTGCGGCGCGGCCGTGAAAACAAAAGCGGCGTAAACCGGCCGGACGCCAAGCTGCCATTGTGTTTATAATATAAATAAGACTATAAGTCATATTAAGTCATATTTCAAGGCTATGGTGTCGCATATTATGACTTATAGCCATTTATTATTGATATGGCCTGTAGTTTAAATGATAAATACATGGTACAGAACGTTGGGCCGATTTGTTGCCGCCGTCTTTATCCATGCCGCCCGTCAGTATTTTTGTGGGAGTATGCCGACGTTTCGCCTTTGGCGCGGCAGTTGTCTGACAAGGTGCCGCTTTCAGGCGGCAGACCCTGCCTCTGTTTTGCCGCTAGTGCGGGAACGGATGATACAAGACCGGCGAAATGTTGATTTTTTGTGTTTTACCTCTGAAAAGACCCTTTTATGAGAAAAATGTCGTGCAAAAAACCCTCTCTCATTATAAAATTATCTTTAGTTTCAATATAGGATAGAGGAGGGGCTCCGCATGCTTCACGATTTTGCCGCCGTATCGAGGACCATCATCGAATTTATCAGCATACTCATCATCATGTGCGGCGTGGCGGTCGCCATCTTCCGCGGATGCCAGCTCTTCTTCACCTCCCGCTCCGGCCACAGTCTGCCGCGCGACGCCTGGATCCAACTGCGGCTCTCCTTTGAAGATACGCTGATGCTCGGCCTTCAATTCCTGATGGCGGCGGATATCATCGGCACGATCAGCGACCCTGATCTGCAGGGTGTGATCGTACTCTCGGTCATCGTCCTGCTGAGAGTGATCCTGAGCTTCACGCTCAGCCGCGAAGTGGCGGAGATGGACCGGCAGAAACGCGAGAACGCCGCCGCGCGGCATGACGGTTAAAATCTTCAAAGAACGGCAGTAAAGAACCGCAAAGCAAATAGAAAATCAAATAATTGAAAGGAAGTCCGTGTCATGAAATTTTTTCTCGATACCGCAAACCTTGACGAGATAAAGACGGCCCACTCCTGGGGTGTCATCGCCGGGGTCACGACAAATCCCACCCTTGTATCAAAAGAGGGCAATATAGATTTTCACACCCGCGTGCGTGAGATCGCGGAGACGGTGAACGGTCCCGTCAGCGCCGAGGCCGTCTCTCTGGAAAAGAGCAGGCTGATCGAAGAGGCGAAGGTGCTCGCCGGTATCCATCCGCAGGTAGTCGTGAAGGTGCCGCTGTGCCCCGAAGGCCTAGGCGCAGTGAAAGAGCTTACGGCGCTGGGGATCAAGACGAACGTGACGCTCGTTTTCAGCGCCAACCAGGCGGTGCTCGCCGCCGCCGCCGGCGCGACATATGTCAGCCCCTTCGTCGGGCGCCTCGACGACATCGGCGAGGACGGCATGAAGCTGGTATACGACGTGGTGGAGATATTCGATCTCTACGGCATAGAGACGAAGGTGATCGCAGCAAGCCTGCGCCACCCGGCCCATGTCCTCGAATGCGCGAAGGCCGGAGCCGACTACGCGACGGTGCCCTTCAAGGTGCTTAAGATGCTTTTCGAGCATCCGCTCACAAAGAAGGGGATCGACCAGTTCAGCGCCGACTGGGCGAAGTATTTGGCGAATAAATAAGATTTGTAATAACAATGGCGGAGAGCGGTCGGAAGGCCGCTCTTTTTTGATGCTGTTATGTGAGGGTAAAAATGAATACTTTGGGGCTTGTATTATTTTTAGTTTTCTGCTTATATATCAAGTATAAATTATTATGTATTACAATGCCTTGTTGAAAAGGGAGAATGGTATGAACACCAATAATCCGTTTAGCTCGTTAAGCCAATATGCGCCCAGCGCCGCTTTTAATACCAGCGTCGAGACTTTGGTACTGCAGACGCTGCGCTCCGCGATTACGCAGGGAGCGTTTTATCCTGGACAGGAAATAGACGAGGCCGCGATCGCCGACGGCCTTCAAATCAGCAAGATGCCGGTGAGACAGGCGATCGCCGCTTTGGAGGTCGAGGGGCTGGTCACGAAGGTCCCGCGAAAAAAGGTCTATGTCACCAGCCTTGACAGCCATGATATAGAAGAGATATACACCACCAGGATTGCCCTCGAGGAGGTGGCGATCAGGGCGGCGGTGAAGAAGGCCACGGAAAAGGACTATGAGCTGCTGGAAAAGAATCTCGCCATCCCGCTATCGCAGATGGACGGCTACGTGGGCTTTCTCGAGGTCGACAAAGAATTTCATTCATTGCTCTACGCCCCGTCCGGCTGGCAGCGTGTTATGAAATATTTGCAGCAGCTGCGCAACAATACCGCTATGTATAGGATTTTAAGAGAACCGCTGCCGCCGGAAAAGCTTCAGCTTTCACTCCAGGAACACCGGGAGATATATGACGCCTACCGCAACGCGGACGAGGATATGGCGGCCAAGCTTTTGAGAGAACACACATTAAGGACCGTTCCGAGTCTGCACGACATCGACAGGGCAAACGAGGCGGTCCCGCAGAAATAAGATAACGCTGAAATTAGAAGAGCAGAGGTGTCCATGGATAAAGGGACGCCTCTGTTTTGTCTTTTTAATAGGAAGATTACGCGCTTGACAATATCTCAAAAAATGATATAAATAATTTAATATAAAAAATCATAAATACAATTTATGTACAATTTAAACACGGCGACGGAAGGAGGATAGGTGTTCACCACGATATAGAACTTGCGGTATGTAAGCTGGAAGAAAACGAGGTGTAAAAATGAGCGGCGCAAGAAGCTATAAGGAAGATCTCGCGGCGGGGCTGGTATGTTTTGCCGGTGGTCTGGTGTTTTATATTAATGTGCACTTCCAGGAGATGATGAAGTTTGACCTGCTGGGCTCAAAATTTTTCCCGAAGCTGGCATGTGCGGGAATAATGTTTTTTGGCGGTATCCTTGCCTTACAGTCGATCTCCAGAATAAGGGGCTTAAAAGCGGAGAAGGAAACGGAAGCCGCTCCCGAGGGTAAAAGCTTTTTCAATAAAAGGAAGCTCCTCTTTGTCGCCTACTCAATTATCTATTTCGCCGCGTTGGAATTTTCCGTTGGGTTCCTCTATGCGACTCCGGTATATATGTTTCTGAACATGCTGCTTTTGGACGCGGCAAAACCGTCGGCGTCAAAGATGGCGAGATATATTGTCTTTTCCGTTGTGGTGACCGCGGCGGCCTACCTCTTCTTCAACAGAGTTCTCTACCTACTTCTTCCGTAATGGGGTGCAGAAAATGAATCCAGATATTATTCAGGGTATTATAAGTATTTTTTCTCCCTTTCCCTTCATGCTCCTGCTTATCGGGACGTTTGCCGGAATAATTTTCGGCGCGATCCCCGGTATGACGGCGACGATGGGCATCGTGCTTTTTCTGCCGCTCACCTTTAAAATAGACCCGGTATCTTCGATATGCCTTCTGCTCGGCATATACACCGGAGGGATATCAGGCGGGCTTGTTTCGGCGGCGCTCTTAAGGATGCCGGGGACCCCCTCCTCCGTGGCTACCACCTTTGACGCCTATCCGATGGCACAGAAGGGCGAGCCGGGAAGGGCCCTCGGCATAGGGATATTCGCCTCTTTCATCGGCGGCCTGTTCAGCTCCGTCGCTCTGATATTCGTCGCCACGCAGGTGGCGAAAATTGCCCTGACCTTCGGGAATTTTGAATATTTCTCAGTTGCGGTCCTTGCATTGAGCATCGTCGTCGTACTTTCGAAAAAATCAATGACCAAAGGTTTGCTGGCGACCTTCATCGGTCTTTTCTTCGCGACGGTGGGGAGTTCGGAGATAGATATGGTTCCGCGCTTCACCTTTGGCTTTGAGGACCTTGAGGGCGGAGTCAATATAATGCCGTACCTGATCGGACTTTACGCTATATCGCAGATTATTTCCGACATGGGCTCCGACAACAACGTCCTTGTGCCGAAGGTGCCGATAAAAAATGTGTGGATCGGTTTCCGGAATTTCTTCAGGGGTGATGTTTCAAATGTGACACAGAGCACGCTCATCGGGTTCTTCATCGGCCTTCTGCCGGGCATCGGCGGCGCGACGGCAAATGTTGTCTCATATGGAAATGCCAAGTCCCACTCAAAACATCCGGAGCTCTTTGGAACTGGGTATAAGAGCGGAATAATCGCCTCGGAGGCCTCAAACAACGCGGTGATCGCGGGGGCGCTTGTGCCGATGCTGACGATGGGCATCCCCGGCGACGCGACTACCGCCGTCCTCGTGGGAGCGCTGATGATACACGGCCTCCAGCCGGGCCCGATGCTCTTCAATAACAACGCGATGTTCGTCTACAGCACCTTCTCCGCCGTCTTCTTCGCGAACCTGGCGATGTTTATTATGATGCTCGTCGCCATTAAATTTTTCATAAAAGCGCTGAGCACCCCTAAAACGTACCTGCTTCCCTTTATTGTGGTGATGTGCGTGGTGGGAGCCTACGCGCTGAATAACAGGATTTTTGACATCTGGCTCCTGCTTTTCTTCGGCCTTGTGGGCTACTGTATGGAGAGGCTCGAATTCCCCATGACCCCCGCGATACTCGGCTTCGTCTTGGCGCCGCTCATTGAGAACAATCTGCGCCAGGGTCTAATGTCGAGCAACGGCAGCTATATGCCTCTGTTTGAGGGGAAGATCTCTCTCTGCTGCCTGATCCTGACCGCTATATCCCTTGCTTGGCCGCTGGTGAGCGGCGCGCTAAAAAAACGCAAAATCAAAGTTGATTCACAATAGTGGTAATTCCAAATATCAAGGAGGCTATATCTTATGTTTAAGAAGTTTGCAGCGTTGTGTTTAGTGGTCATGTCTATCTTTGTCTTTGCCGGCCTGCCGGCCCGCGCGGCGGACAAATATCCCTCGAAGCCGATTAAGATGGTCGTCGGATACGCGCCCGGAGGCGGGGTCGATACGACGGCCAGAATATTTGCCAAGTATGCGGAGGAGTTTCTCGGTCAGCCCGTCATCATCGCCAATGTCGCCGGCGGCGGCGGGAGCATCGGCGCGAGAGAGGTGCTCAAGGCTAGGCCCGACGGCTATACGCTTCTGTGGATGCACGAGGCGATCCTCTCCGGTTACATAACCGGTGTCGCTAAGTTCAGCTGGGAGGAGTTCACCCCGCTTGGAAAGGCGGTCGCGACCTGTGACGCCATCGTGGTGAAGGCGGACTCGCCGTGGAAGACGATCGACGAATTTATGGCCTATCTTAAAGACAATCCCGGCAAAGTGAAGATGCCTGTGGAGATAGGCTCCATGAGCCAGCTTGAACTCGCGGCTATCGACAATGCCGCCGGCGGGAAAAGAATCGTCGCCGTCAGCGGCGGAGGCGGAGCGACGCGCATACCGAAGCTGCTCGGCGGTTTTCTTGACGCGGCATCGCTGAACGCCCCCTCGATCCCTCAGTATGTCAAAGACGGCTCTCTGCGCCCGCTGGCCGTATGCACTCCCGAGCGCAGCCCCTTCTTCCCCGAACTTCCCACTCTGATGGAGAGGGGATACGATGTGAACAAACCATTTAATATGTATGTCTTCGGCCCCAAGGGGCTGCCCAAAGATGTTGTAGAAAGGGTAAACGGAGCGCTGAAAAAGTTCAGCGAAGATGAGAGAGTCAAAAAAGACCTCGCCGCGATCCTCGCCGCGCCGAGCTTTATGACCCCGGACGAGCAGGCGAAGTATCTGACGGATCTGACGGTCTATCTGCAGGGCGTCGCGAAAAAGGCCGGAATAAACCAGAAGTAAAAAGATAACGCCGGCGGGCTACGTTCAGGACCGTTGTCCACTGGCCGCCGGAAAAACCCTGTCCCCCAAGGAGCTTGCTGATGAACAATTCAACGGATGAAATTATAAAGGCCAAAGGACTGCCCAGCGACGCGGTGGTGTGCGGCGTCGACCGCGGCGGTCACCGGGCGCTGCTGTACTCACTCGGTATAGAAAAAGAAGAGATGTCGCGTCCCTTCATCGCCGTGGTAAACAGCTGGAATGAGATCGTTCCCGGATGCGCTCCCTTGAGGGAGATAGCCTCCTTTGTGAAGAGGGGAATATCAGAGGCCGGAGGGCTTCCATTTGAGTTCTGTACTATCGGCGTCTGCGACGGACTTGCACAGGGCCACCGGGGGATGTCCTATTCTCTTCCCAGCCGGGAGGTGATCGCGGACTCGATAGAGATAATGCTGAAGGCGCACTGTTTCGACGGGGCGGTCTTCCTCGGCAGCTGCGATAAGATAATCCCCGGCATGCTGATGGCGGCGCTTCGCGTTAACATCCCTTCGATTTTTGTGCAGAGCGGTCCGATGCAGAACGGCTGCTATAAGGGACAGAAACTCTCCATGCCCTCGCTGCGCGAGTATACGGGAAAATACTTTGAGGCGGAGATATCCAAAGCGGAGCTGGAAAAGATAGAAAAATGCACGATGCCCACGCAGGGCAGCTGCGCGATGCTGGGAACGGCGAATTCAATGAGCTGCGTCGTCGAAACGCTGGGCTTGGGACTGCCCATGACGGCGACGACCCCGCCCTTTACCTCGCAGAAGAGGCAGGAGGCGGTGACGGCTGGCAGAAGAATCGTCAGCTTGACGCGTGAAGGAATGAGGCCGAGGGACTATGTCAATAAAAATTCCATAGAAAACGCCCTGAAAGTCGGCTTCGCTATCGGCTCTTCGACAAACCTCGTACTGCATATGAGCGAGATAGCGAGAGAGGCCGGCGTTGGCATCTCCCTGGCGGAGATGGACGAGATCAGCGCCGCCACCCCATATATATCAAAGGTGCATCCCTCCGGCACGGTCCCCTTCAACGACCTTAACGCGGCCGGGGGCGTGCCCGCGATCCTGCAGTCTCTGGGAGACCTGCTGCATGGCGAAGAGCGCACCGTGAGCGGAAAAAGCATAAGGGAGATCGCAGAGGCCGCCGACTGGGAGGATAAGAATATCATTCGTCCCCGGGAAAATCCCTTTCACAGCAGCGGCTCGCTAAAGGTCCTCTGGGGCAGTCTTGCTCCCGACGGCGCGGTGGTGAAGCAGTCCGGCGTGGCGGAAAATATGCGCGTACATCGTGGGCCGGCCGTCGTCTTTGAAAACATGGAGGAGGCGGTGGAGGCCGTCGAACATGGCACTATAGAGAAGGGCTCCGTCGTAGTGATCCGCAATGAAGGGCCCATCGGCGGTCCCGGCATGAGAGAGATGCAGCTGGTGACGACGCTCATGGTTGGCACGGGCCTCTCCGACACGACGGCCCTGGTCACGGACGGGCGTTTCTCCGGGGCGACGAGGGGCCCATGCATCGGACACATATCTCCGGAAGCGGCTCTCGGCGGCCCTATCGCCTATGTCCGCAATGGAGATATAATATCAATTGATTTGAACAAAGGGACGCTGGAAATAGAGGTTGATGGGGACGAACTGCGGCAGAGGGCCTCTGTGTCCGCACGCAGAAGCCGCCCCGCCGCCGACGGCGTATTGGGAAGTTTCGTTGAACATTATCTGAGAAAAAGTGAGGAGAAAGAAAGATGCCTATAGCGATCTTGAATATCATCGAGGGAAGAGATCTGGAAAAGAAAAGGGCCCTTACCAATGCGGTCACCGAGGCGATCTGCAAATCGCTTGACGCGCCGGTGCAGTCCGTGCGGGTCATAATCAACGAAATGCCGAAGGAAAACTACGCGATAGCCGGAGAGCTGATCTGCGACAGGGAGGCGGCGAAACATTAATCTCCACCTTGTATTAATATGAAATATATCATATAGTGGAGATAAGTATTAAATGTTTCTTCTAAAAGGGTGATTATATGAACACATCAGAGGCAAAGAAGGCCAGCAACCGGAAGCTTGGCGAGAGCGTATGCAAGGCGCTTGAGGCGCGCGGATTCTCCGCGCAGTACGCTGAAAGCGCGGAGGCCGCCTGCGAGCGGGCTCTTGAAATGATCGGCGAGGGCGCGACCGTCGGCATCCCCGGGACGGTGACGGTGCGTGAAATTGGCCTGCCGGAGCGGCTTGAGGAAAAGGGCTGCAAGATATCCGAGCACTGGCTGCCGGACATGAGCCCAGAGGAGCGCGCCGCGGCGCTGCTCGGTGAACTTCAGGCCGACTGGTTTGTGACCAGCGCGAACGCGCTGTCAATGGACGGCACGATCGTGAATATCGACGGGGCGGGCAACCGGGTCGCCGTGATGTCCTGGGCGCCGGGAAAGATCATCTATATCGTCGGTATCAACAAGATCAGCTCCGATGTCCATTCGGCGGTAAAACGCGCGCGCGATATCGCCTCCCCGCCAAACGCGCTCCGTCTCGCGAGAAAGACCCCCTGCACGGCGACCGGCCACTGTATGGACTGCAACAGCCCGGAGCGGATATGCCGCGTCGTGACCCTGATAGAGCGGGCGCCCCTTGGACGCGAATGCCACGTGATAATAGTCGGTGAAGAGCTGGGGTATTAAGCTTACTTAAAGATATGTAAGAATGTAGTTTTTTCTGGATGTCAGTGCTTTTATGCAACTTAATGTCATAAAGTACTGACTTTTTTATTTTAATGTATGGGATTAGTATTGATTTGCAAGGATATTCCTCGTATACTATACTCAGGTAGCGTAAAGGGCAAAGCTGGCGAAAGCCAGCGACGCAAAGCCACAGGGTCTAAAGCGTTAATGCTATGACAGCCGGTTGCCGCTTACATAGGATCTATCCCTTTAGGGTTAGTTATTACCTTACGCGCCGTATCAATCCATTGATCCAATAATTTTTAATCGCTTCTGCTGCTGGGAAGCGATGTTGTAGTGCGTGGTCTTTTGTGCCGTATGGCAAACGCATTTTTGCAGTCTGTATAAGTTATGTACTTTTATAGGTGAAACATTATTTGGATAATAGATTAAGAAAGGCCGTTGATGAGAGTGTCCCGTTTTTCTAAAAGAGATTCGTATCTGTTGGCTTGTCTCTTTATTGCCGCGCTGTTCCTGTCCGCATGTACCTACGCCTGCACATTGCCGCCTCAGCCCGATAAGAGGTATGTGACCCCCGATGGTTCCGGGAGCCGAAGCGGCGAAAGCTGGGCAGACGCTATGGGGAACGATGAATTTGCCGCGGAGCTGCGGGCACGCGGCGGCCAGTCCGGCGAGACGGAATATCTCCTCTCTGAAGGGCTCTACAGACCGACTGCCGACGACGACAGGACAAAGTCTTTTGTACTCACCGACGGGGTCAAGCTATATGGAGGATGGGCTAGAGAGGGAGATATCTGGTCCCGGGACACGGTGAAACACCAGACGGTTTTCACCGGCGACCTTGCGAGCAATGACGTTTTTATTATCCGAGCGGGGTATAAAGACAATACGGGAAACGACAATTCATTGCATGTAATAACTGCCGAAGGTTCGGGGGCGGCTCTAAAGAGGCGGTCCTGGACGGCATAACTGTCACTGGCGGTTATGGCAGAGACGGCGAGGGGGCTGGAATGCGTATCGTTGGCTGTGGCGGAAACCTGACGATATCTGACTGTATCTTTCTCAATAACGCCACGCCGGGGTCGCGCTGCGGAGTTGCCATGTATGTGAAAGATTCCGCTTCGCTTACCGTCGACGGATGTAAGTTTGAAGGGAATCATGCCTATGCATCCCTGGGGGCCGGGATCTATAACGATAATTCTTCCTATACCATAAAAAACACCCTGTTTACGAATAACTCCGTTGAATTGACATCGGGCGGCGGCGGCATTTACAACTGCAATAATTCGTCTGGCGAGATATTGAACTGCGTCTTCCGTGAAAACTATATCGATATCGGCACCGGCGGAGCCGGCATATACAACGTGGAATCTTCCCCCTTGATAAAGGGCTGCTCCTTCGAAAATAATCAGGTCACGGGCGGGACAGCCATCGGCTCCGGCGAACGCGGCGGCAAGGGCGGCGCGATATATAACGAAGGCTCGTCGCCCACGATAGTGGAATGTAATTTTACCGGCAATGCTGCGGCCAGCGAATATGCCTGCGGCGGCGCTATATATAACACATCATATAAAGCGAAACCATCTCTGCCGGTCATTGAGGCCAGCACCTTTGAAGGCAATACCGTAACCGCCGACGGGAGCAGTGCTATCGCCTATGGAGGTGCGATATTCAATATGACGGACTGCTCCGCGAAAATAGCTTCCTGTGAGTTCATCGGAAACAGCGCGCGAAATGGCGAAGGCAATACAAAAGCGGTAAGTGGCGGAGGCATATTCAACTGGTCCAATTCAGCAGAAATTACAGCCTGTACATTTTATGGCAACTCCGCAAAGTATGGCGGTGGAGTCTATAATTATCACTCTACACTGGCACTCTCAAATTGCAGTTTTATAGAAAATAATGTCTTTGGTTACGGAGGTGGCATATATAACAACAACGCGGCTCCGGTTGTCGTCAACTGCACGTTAAGTAAAAATATTGCGCAGTACGGCCCCGGAATATTTAATGCCACTTCGTCATGTCCTATACTGATAAATACGATATTATGGGGTGATATAGATACAAGCGAAAGGTCAAAAGAGATCTATGATAATGATCATAGTGAAGGCTACAATTCTACTCTAATCAACTGCGTCGTACCTGCTAATAGCTGTACTCCATCCACTCTTACGAACGACGCAATAACCGAAGACCCCGGGCTAGGCTCTTTGGGCGATAACGGCGGCCCCGTGCGTACCGTCCCTATATCCTCTGAGGGCTCCGCCTATAATTCCGGGCTTGCGCCCGGCGTATATGACGGTTATGAGGTCCCCTCGGTAGACGCGCGCGGCGTGAGGCGCAGGACGTCCGATATCGGGGCCTATGCCGTTGGCGAATATATTCTGGAAAAGACCGTTGCCTCACTCGACGTAGCGGCGGGCGAGACCTTCAACGTTTCGCAGGATACGATTCTGACCGTGAGCGGCGGCATGTCTGTGGCCGAGGGCGGAAAGATCGTGATAAGCGGAGTAAAGCCGAGGCTGGTAGTAAATGGTGCGGCTACCGGCGTCTTTACGCTTGAATTGCCGGCGGAGCGGGAGATAAACGAGGTTTTGTCTGTCGGCGATGGCAGCCGCGTGACGATAACGGCTGGTTCTATGGAATACGAATACGCCGATGATATAAAGCGGCTGGTGCCTGTGCCTAAGGTTGTCACGGCCGCGCCGGAGGCTCTCAGCTTGACCGTGGGAGAAGCCTCTGCTGTAAGCATCGACGTGTCCCCCGCGGAATCATATGGAACTCCCTCTTACAGTGTTGACGATATATCGATAGCGTCTATTTCAAACAACATCGTGGCGGCCCTCCATCCCGGCACGGCGAAGGTCAAGGCTGAGTGGAGATATAAGACGAACGGTGAGGAAAAGTCCCTCCCCACCGCCGGTATTGCCGTTACGGTCCGCGCGGCGCAGGGAAGGGCTGAAGTTACGGAAGCGGCGCGCACGGACGGGAACGGCTCCGGCGTTATAACTATTGGTGCCAATACAACGGAAGACTTTGCCATCTATGACGCTTTAAGGGCTCTCTATGATGAGGCCCGGCTTCCGGAGGGCATCACTGTCGGCGCTAAACCGATAACGGCTTTAAGCAGAGACATCGAGCTGAGTTCTCGTGATATCTTCTCGGACGAGGCGATAGAAAGAGCGATTGGCGAATACTGGAATCTTGGTGCGGCCTCGGCGGAAAAGGTTTGCCTTGTCTCTGTGGAAAACACTGTCGGCATGGAGGGCAAGAGCGTATTCGCGAAAATATGGCGCCTCCTCGCCTCATTCTTCGGCCATGGCACGGGGGAATATGACGGCAGCGAATATCTGCCGGTACAGGCTAACTTCACAATAGCCCCGTCCGACATAGCGTCGCTGCCCACGTCAGTAAAAGAGGGGCTTACCGCGGACAACCTACTGGAAAGAATAGACCTCTTTGTCCTTGTCAGGTCTGGCGATACGGCGGAACCGGCCGCGCGGAGCCTTAACGACGTAATCGGCGGCGGTCCCGAAAAATATATAAGCGTATCGGGCGGCGTGGAGAGCGGTTTTGAGATAAAGACGCGCGTGGTGGTCTTCGACCAGTACGGCGGTGTAAAAGATGGAGCGGGCGCCAAGTGGGTGCAGGCGCTGGGCATAACAAGCGGCGATGAGACGAGAGAAGACAACTATTTCATCGTGCAGGATGGCAGAGCAGACAGGGAATACACGCTCTGTATGGCCTTCGCGATTCGTGAGGCAAACAGCGCGCGCCTAAAATTAACCATAGACGGCGACCTCGCGGAGTCGTCGCGCGGCTGGATGCTGGCGGCCTCCGGCGGTACTGAAACGGCCTATGTCGGAGACGCGGAAGTAAGCCTCTCGGAGGATATCTACACGATAACCCTGCCCGAACATCCTGGTTACTACCTTGCCGTTTCAGCGGACGGAGCGGCCGCGTTAAGCCCGCTCTCCAAAGACCTGAAATGGGGAAAGGCATGGGAGATATCCGCCGCATACAGCATCAAACCAATATTGAATGCTGAAATCACGGTTAAATCCGGCACAACGGATCTTGAGATAACCGGCCCTTCGAGCGTTCCGTTCTGCGAACTTTCGGCGGCGCCGACTCCCTCCGACGCGGCGGTAAAAACGGTAAAATGGAGCACTTCGGACAGTTCAATCGTAGAACTGGATCAGAACGGTAAAGTTACCGCCGTATCAGGCGGTGCGCAGGGCAGGAGCGAAGCGGTGGTTACCGCCGAGATAACGGGCATTGACGGCAGCGTTGTAAGCGCTTCAAAGTCGGTCACGGTGACGGCGGCCTATGTGATAGGCGATGGAGAGAGCTATACCGTAGACGAGGATACTGCCCTCTACTCGCTTGCGCTCAAAGGCACTGGGAAAATCAATATAGCAGACGGCGCAAGGCTGACGGTCAAATCCGGCTTCACCGCCGAAAGCTCTTCGTCCCTTATTTTAAACGGCGGCGGAGCCCTTTATATAGGGGGTTCCGCGTCAGGAGCGCCGCGATTGACCGCCAACGACGTCAGCGCGGTCAACATAACGGTCGGAGGCGCGAACAGCCTCAGCTTCGATGAGGCTATTATCAACGGTAAGACGAACGTGATAATAAGGCCGGACGGCAAAGGTGGTTACGAGCTAAAGGAGAACGTACCGGTACCGGCTGGGGAGATGATCGTCACTCCGGACAGGGCTAATATCATCACGGGAGGCAGTCAGCAGCTCGTGGCGGAGATATATCCAGAGGACTCAACGGAACGCGAGGTAACGTGGACCAGCAGTAACCAGGAGATCGCGGCAGTCGACGCAAACGGCCTGGTAACGGCGGACGCGCGAAACACCGGTGAAGCGGTGATAACGGCGCGGACGGGCAATCTAACGGATACGGTGAAAATAACGGTGACGGCACGGCCTGCAGCGGCGGAAAATATCGTGCTGAGCGCGGGTTCGGTCAATATTTACGCCGGACAGGAGGCAACGGTGACGGCCGCGGTAGTTCCAACGACTGTAGCCGATAAAGAGGTCTCATGGACGGTTGCCGACGGTTCCGGCACGGTAAGTAAAGTGAGCAGCAGCGGAGGCATGATTACGATACGCGGTGAACGAGTCGGAACGGCGGTGATCGAGGCGTCTAAAGACGGAATATCAGCGCAGTGTCAGATCCATGTATCCGCCACGCCACCGTCGGTCGTTCCCGTAAGCGGCATTACTCTATCTAATCAAAAACTGTCTGTCGGCATATCCACGACGGTGACGCTCAGTGTGCAGACCGTCCCCGCCGATGCTACCGGAAATCTGGAATGGAGCCTTGAAGACAGTGCTGCCGGTGTATTGGTAACAAAGCCGGATGGAAGCGTCTCCTTCACAGCCGGTACAGAGGCGAAATCTACGGATATTACCGCCATATTTACCGCGCCGGACGGAAAGACCGTGAAAACGGCCTGTAATATAAATATTGAGGATCACAGCAAGCCGGCAAAGGCGATCTTTAAAGAAAACGACAGACCTGCGGAAAATGTTCTCGCGGTCAACACGGCCAGAAGCACCACCGCCTCGGAGGATATTACGTCGGAGACCGTGAAGGGGCAGCTAGTGACTGACGACAAAGGTATGAGCAAGCTCTCGGAGCCGGCGCTGGCCGCTGCGCTCGCAGCGGAGAAGGAGACAGTGGCAGTGGAAAATATAGCACCTCTTCCGATAGTGACGGCAAGAGCCCCGTCAGCACCAGGAGCGGAATTGCCCGCAGTGATCCTCGCAATCGATATATCGGGTGGAAATATGCCTTATGGCTCGAAAAAGGTGGACGACCTGCGCTATGTGAAGATGAATAAAGAGGGCTGTTATGAAATATTAGGCCGTGTCGACAGCACGTCCGAATTGAAGGACGGGAAATGGCTAATAAAGGAACTTAACGAAGAGGGAGACATACTTGCCGGTGATGCGGAGCTTGATCGTGGAAAAAGCTACCAAGTTGAGATCGCCGTCCTTGACAACGGACTCTATGACCACAACGATGAAATCGGTAAAATAACCGACCCTGGCGCACTGGTGACGCAGACGGCCGCCCCCGCGCCGCCCGCGACCAAGAACGGCTCAGGCGGATGCAGCGCCGGATTTACCTGGCTTCTGGTTTTTGCGGCGCTGCCGGTGCTGCTGAGAAGAAAGAAGTAACTGGGGAAGCAGGACTATCATAGTAAACGAGTACAGAGCCCCGAAGCGTGCCGCGCCCCGGGACTCTGTACTTGGAACAATGTGCGATGTTATATAAGCCCGGCGTCATGACCGGCTTCGCCGATGATGTACAGCAGCTTGTCGGCCTCCGCCTCGATTTCAACGACGACCTCTTTGCTCTTCAGGTCAAGGGATTTTACTCTGCCGCCCGCCTTTGAGACCGCCTCGCGTATATTCTTTTCGCAGTGCCCGCAGCTCATATCTGGTATCTTCAGTTTGAATTCAGCCATAATTATCCATCCTCTCTTTTTTATTTTCAACGGAGCCCGCTGTTCTTAATAGGGGCGTCCCTCATTATCACGATGCCCGCGCTGCCGAAGGCGAACCCCATGCTGCCGCCGCTCTATCTCCTGCATTGACAACATCTCTTGGATGCATTCTAACAAACGTCAGCTTGCATTAATAGAAAAAATCCCTTATAATTCACTACCGTAATTGGAGAGTTGTCCGAGTGGTCTATGGTGATTGACTTGAAATCAATTGGGTGTCACAGCCCCGGGGGTTCGAATCCTCCACTCTCCGCCATTTATTATTGAAATCACTACAAGAAGCCGTTGTCGATAAGAGACAGCGGCTTTTTTTGTTTCTCGCCCTTTTAATGTAAGGGGATTACTCTTTATATTAAATTACTTTTTCGATTAACGCATCCTGTAAAACCTTGCTGAAATTTATATTTTTTGCAATGGCTTTATCATTCAACCATTCGGGGATAGTCAAAGTCTTTTTTATGGATTTATTATTTTTCCCTATTTTAATATTACATGTCACGAGAGATATAAAGCCCTCTTCTGTCTCTAGTTTCTCAATGTCTGATGGCACAGGTAGTTTTTTATCTTCATCTAATATGGTCAATGCATAAGCCGCTAATGACTCTTGCGCGTTGATTACGGCATCTTTCAGATCGCTACCATAACTTTGACAACCAACTAGATCAGGAAATTCAGCCCAATAACTATTCTTTTCTTTATGAAAAATTGCTGGATATATCAATATCATTATAGTACCTCCAATATAGTAAGTCTCTTCATTCTATAACTTAGATATATGGGGCTATTTAAGCCCCGTCTTTTTTATTATTTTTTCTAATAAGTCTTTTGGAACATCTCGCCCATGTAGTTGATTAGTCTCTTTAGCAAGCCGGCGTCCTTCATCTCACCACCATCTTTCAATTTACGATGTCGATAATATAATACGTGCTATATGTATAATCAAGGCTGTGAGCATATCAAAGTTTTGCGGGAGCTAGTCAGAAAACTGCCGTTGTGAATCAGAAAGAACCGGTTTGGAGCGGCCTTCCAGTTTGAGAGTCTATACAAAAATTGTGTAATTTGAGGTATTGATGATGGGATTAAGGATCAGGTCGTTTCTGCGGACTGGACGCACGCGATGGCTGCAGATCACCAATTCGCTCGCAGGTGAAATTAAACGAGCTTATAAGCAGATGACGGCGCCTTTGTGTTTTTGGCAATCATGATCAGGGTAACAACGGCGGCAACTTTCAGTCCTTAATAAATAAAAGGTACTATGCGCCATTTTTATTGAGCAGAGGATTCAACGATTTTGCTTTCTTCAATGTACCTGTCTATGGCCTTTTCTAAGATGAATTGGGCGGATTGTCCACGCGATCTCATTGCAATTTTAAAAGCTGAGGCCTTGTCTTCATCGACTCTGACCATAAAATATGGTTTTTTCTTTTCGGACATAGATAACATCAACCTCTCTAAGCAGACTATTATTCATTCTTGAATCATACAAAAATATGCTTTATTATGCTTATGCATGCAAAAGTATATATCAAACTATTATGTTGAATTATTATATCATGAGAGGACGATTGCAATGGCGGACAACCGTATATTACAGATTATCGACACAGAACTTGTTAAAGCGGTGACCTTTATCGATTTTGAAGATGAAAAAATAATGAACGAAGAACTATCCGACAGCGAACTGATCGATGTCGCTGTCTCAAGAAAATGCTGGAGTTTCACGTTAGGCACACTGAGAAAGGTTAAGGATGCGATAGAAAGATTAGATTAGAACGGTAACGGCAGCGTAGTTTTCTGCAATCTGTCTGCGGCGCCGTTGTTTTTGTCTTCCGCGAGGAATGCCGTCGGCTTTGTTTACTGTTATAATAACGAAGTGAAATTTTAAGCATGGAGGATGGACCAATGAAAAAACTTACAGCCGCGCTGCTTATAATACTCTGTTTCGCCAGCGTCTCTTTTGCCGCTTTCGGCAAAAAGGGAGTGATACCGGATGGCGACCCAATCACCTATAAGGGGCTCAAGGTGACGGAGAACGGTGTGAGCATAATACTGATGAATAGAGGCGACAAGCCGGTGGTATTTAACGCCGCGCTCGTTTTTCTCAACAACCGGCGTCAGGAGATCGGCGACGTGTATATAGAAAAGACGACGATCGAGCCTGGCGGTGAGGCGGTATTCAAGGATCTCTTCCTCAAGGGGGACTACAAGGCCTGCCGTAAGGCGGAGTCGCTGCGCTGGACGATATACGAACTCGATACGAAGTAGCTCTTGCCCTCACGCCGCAGCTTGCGCGTGGGGGCGTTCTGTTCTTTTCGTTACTTCGGATAACTTTTAAAAATTTCTTGACAAATGAAAACTTAGAGTGTACTCTTAGCCTCTAACCAAAATTTGGCAGCCGAGAAAGCCGTTAATGACGGCCATACACTGCATAGGCTGCCGGTGAAGGAGGTTAGAGGGATGAAGACCCTTGCAGTGATTCCAGCCAGATATTCCAGCACCAGGCTTCCCGGCAAGCCAATGATCGAGATTGCCGGCGTTCCTCTCGTTATCCGCGTATTGAATAATGTCTCGGCCTGTGCCTCTGTCGACAGGGTGGTTGTCGCCACCGACGACGAACGCATTGCCGCGCTTGTCTCGCGCCACGGCGGCGAGGCGGTGATGACGCCGCCGGAGCTTCCGAGCGGCGGCGACCGCGTCGCCTATGTCGCGCGTGAGATCCCCTCGGACTATGTCCTCAATGTTCAGGTAGACGACCCGCTGGTGGGCGCCGATATGATCGACCCTCTCGTCGCGGCTCTCGACGGCGACCCCTCCGTGATGCTCGCGCTGCTTGTGAAGCGGATTGAGGATATGGAGGAGGTCCGCGCGAATAATATCGTTAAGGCCGTCTTTGACGGCGGCGGACGCGCGCTCTATTTCAGCCGTTCGCCGATACCGTACCCGCGTGCCGAGGGCGGCGTGTGGTATAAGCATATCGGTCCTTACGGATGGCGCCGCGGTTTTCTGCTTGACTTCGCGGCCTCCGAGCAGACTCCGCTTGAAAAGACGGAGAGCCTTGAGATGCTGCGGGTGATAGAGCAGGGCCACGCGATCAAGTGCGTGACGGCCGCCCGTGACACGATTGAGATAGACACCCCCGAAGACCTGCTGAAGATAGAAAAATATTTCTCCGGCCTGTGATTCTCCGCGTCGGCGCGGCGGATGTGACAAGCAGAGAGGGGCATTGCCCCCCTTCGGATGTTGGCCTGTTGATTTTTATAAGAGGAGAGATATTACGATGATGAAGATACCCACAGATATGAAGAGCTTTACGGAACTTTCCCCCTGGTGGCGCACCACCGTGCCGACGGAGATCGTGCTGTCCGGCGACGGCACGTCGGAGTTGCTGGCAAAGCTTAAAGAGCGGGGCAGAAGGCCCTTCTTTATCGCGGACGGCGCGCTCAGGGAGCAGCCTCAGTTCGCGGAGATATTCGCGCAAAAAGATTTATTCGTCTTTGACGCGACCTTTTCCGAACCGCGTACCGGCGACGTTGATTCGCTGCGCGCGCTGATAAAGGGGCTGGCGGACGAGCCGGATACGGTCGTCGGCGTCGGCGGCGGCGCGACTATGGATCTCGCGAAGGCGGTCGCCATCTGCCTCGCGAACCCGGAGCCGGCACAGCGCTATCAGGGCTACGGCCTCGCAATGAAGAAGGGTGCGGATATCTGGGTGCTGCCGGCGCTCAACGGCACGGGGGCGGAGATCACCCCGATCGCCGTGCTGCGCGGGCCGGAGAAGAAACTCGGCATCAATAACCCGTACACAGAGGCGACCGTCGCGGTGATCGATCCGCAGCTCTCGGCGGGCGCGCCGCACTTTAACCGCTTTTTCACGATGATGGACTGCTATTTTCATCATTATGAGATAATGATGAGCAGGACGAGCGCCCCCGAGGCGATCGAAGACGCGAAGGACGGGCTTGCCCTTTCGCGCGAGGTGCTCTCCCATGACCTCTCGGCGTACGACCTCGGACTCGCGATAAAGTCGGCGATGGCCTCGGTGCTCGGCGGCAGCAGTACGATAGGCGGCCGCGTCGGCGCGGCGCACGCCATTTCATACGGCCTCAGCAACAGCGCGCCGCATCTGCCTCACAGCGTCGCGGTGACCATTTCGATGAGCGTCCTCGAGGATATTTATCCTGACGGTTACTCCGACACCCGCCGCTTCCTCAAGATAAACGGCCTGGAGATGCCGAAGGCCTCGGACTACGGTATCGGCGCGAAGGATATCGAAAAGATGACGCGTACGGCGCTCGGCATGGATAAACTGTGGCACAGCTGCTTCGGCGACGGCTGGCAGGAGACCGCTACAAAGGATTATATGGAAAAAATCTATCGAAGAATAATAGAGGAGTGACGAATAATGGCAGGCGCGGAAATTTTTAACAGCGACGAGGTAAGGGCGGTCGCGGATGTCATCGAACGCAAGATGATACACCGCTATGGCTCGCACGATTCACGCGGCGGCGTCTACAGGGCGGAGGATTTTGAGGAGAAGGCCAAGGCGCTGACCGGTTCGAAGTACGCGCTGGCGCTTTCCAGCGGCACGGCGGCGCTGATAACGGCGCTCAAGGGCATCGGCATCAGGCCGGGGGACGAGATCATCACCTCGCCGTTCACCTTCATCGCGACGGTGGAGGCGATCGTCGCCTGCGACGCCGTGCCGGTATTCGGCGATATCGACGAGACGCTTAGCCTTGACGCCGCCTCCGCGGAAAGGCTCATTACGCCGCGGACGAAGGCTATAATGCCGGTCCACATGTTCGGCGTCGCCGCCGATATGGACGCTTTTACGGCGCTCGGCAGGAAATACGGCATACCCATAATCGAGGACGCCTGCGAGGTGGTCGGCGGCACCTATAAGGGACGGGCGCTCGGCAGCATCGGGACCTGCGGCACCTGGAGCTTCGACCCCAACAAGACCCTCACCGTCGGCGAGGGCGGCATGGTCTTCACCGACGATCACGACATCTGGTACCGGATGGACTGTTATCACGACCACGGCCACATCCACAGCAAGGAACACGACCGCGGCGCGGATGGTAAATTCGGTCTCGGCGTCAATTACCGTATCAGCGAGGTGCAGGGGGCGCTCGGCGTAGTCGCGCTGGAAAAGATGCCGGCGGCGCTCGCGGCACTGCGCGCCTCAAAGAAAAAGATCGTTGACGCCGGAGCGGCGGCGGGGCTGACTCCGCGCCCGATGCACGACGCGGAAGGCGACACCGCGACGCATGTGATATTCATGCTGCCCACCGCGGAGGCGGCAAAAAGGTTCCAGGCTGCCGCCAAAGAGGCGGGCGCGGGCTGCGCGGTCATCGCCGACAACACCTGGCATTACGCGAAACATTGGCAGGCGCTCGCGGAGATGGGCGAGAGGGAATATTTCGGAAACCGCACTCCCTCCTACGCGCCGGAGACGATGGGGCAGGCGGAGTCGCTTCTCTCCCGTGCCGTGATGTTCGGACTGAACATCAGAATGAGCGACGAGGCCGTGGAGGAGATCGCGAAGGCCGTGCGGACGGCGGCGAAGGCCTCTCTGTAATCTCGGATAAACGGATATTTCAGTTTTTGAACGCCGGACGTTATGTCCGGCGTTTTTACGTCTACACGGCTATTTGATTATTATTGGCGCTGTAAAAAACTATTCCAGTGGTATAAAATGGTGGTGAACGCAAAATAAGTCTTTAAAAAATAGAAATGGGGTGTCATCGTGAGCAAAGAACTTCTGACAAAGATCGAGTCACTGGAGACGCTGATGGTGGAGGCTCTCGGAGAGATGATCTCCTATCCGGCGATCAGCCCGCTTGACGGCGGCGAGGGAGAGTTTCACAAGGCGCAGTATCTTTTAAAGAAGATCAAAGAGCTTGGCTTTGAGGATGTGAAGGTCTACGCCTCCTCCGACCCGCAGGCCGCCGGCGGCGAGCGTCCGAATATTATCGTACGCTTTCCCGGCAAGAGCGGCCGCCGCCTGTGGATCGTGGCGCACACCGACGTCGTTCCCGAGGGCGAGCGTTCCCTCTGGGAGACCGATCCCTTTAAGGCCGTCGTCAAGGACGGGCGCATCTACGGCCGCGGCGTGAACGACAACGGGCAGGAGGTAATCGCCTCGCTTTACGGTCTCTTCGCGATAAAGGAACTTGGCCTTACACCGGAATATGAGGTCTGCCTCGCCTTTGTCGCCGACGAAGAGGTTGGCAGCACGCACGGGATAAAGTATCTCATAAAGAAGGGGCTCTTCGATAAGGACGACCTCGTCGTCGTTCCTGATATGGGAACGGAGGAAGCCGACTTTATCGAGATCGCTGAAAAGAGCATCTGCTGGATGGAGTTCACGGTGGAGGGGAAACAGGTGCACGCGAGCCTGCCGAACCTCGGCGTCAACGCCTGCCGCGCGGCGAACGGCTTTGCGGCGTCGCTTGACGAGGCTCTCCACGCCGCCTTCCCCGAGACCGACAAGCTCTTTGACCCTGCGGAGTCGACCTTCGAACCGACGAGACGCCGCGCGAACGTGGCGAATATCAACACCGTGCCCGGCGTGGAGGTATTCTGTTTCGACTGCCGCGTGCTGCCGACGGTGCCGCTGGAAGAGGTAAAGAAGGTCGTCGAGGCTGAGATCAAAAAGGCGCAGGAAAAGTACGGCGTGAAGATAACCTACCGTTTCCCGCAGTATGAGGAGGCTCCTGAGCCGACGGCGGCCGACGCCCCCGTCGTGACCGAGCTGCTGGCCGCGGTGAAAAAGGTCTTCCCGAAGGTCGCGCCGAAGGTCGGCGGCGTCGGCGGCGGCACCTGCGGCGCTTACTTCAGAAGGGCGGGCATCCCCGTCGTCGTCTGGGGGCAGGAATCGGACTGCGCCCACATGCCGAACGAATATACGAAGATCGAGCATCTGCTCAACGAGGCGAAGGTCTTCGCGCTGATGATGCTCGGAAGATAAAAAATCTCTACGAGGATACAGCGGAGGGGCGCGCCGTCTGGCGGCCCCTCTTTTTTATCGTATGATATTTATATTCGCGATATTATCGATGATCCGGCTGCCGTTCCTTCGTCTCATCTCCATATCGGTGACCGCGACGCAGTTGAGTACGCTCACGCCATCCGCGCCGCCTGCGTCGGAGGGGGCCAGAGCGTAGACGGAGTGGATGATGTAGGGTTTCCCTTTTATCGTCCCCAGATAGAGCATGATGTGTCCCGGCATCTGCACAAGGGTCCCGGCGGGGGAGCCGGCGAGCAGCTTTTCCCTCTCCGCCGCCGTGAGTTCTGCGGCGTCGGTGCGCTTTGCGGGCGTCAGCGCCTGCTGGAGGGAGTTTCGCGGCAGCTCTATGCCGAAGGTGAGGTAGATGTCGCGTGTAAAGGCGCTGCAGTCGCGCGAGCCATAGGTGCCGCCCCAGCCGTAGCGTTCGCCGAGCATCTTGAAAGCCTGTCTTATCACGTTGGCCTGCGTATAAGGCAGATAGCCGCGCGACAGCTCCGCGCCGAGGGGGATACGTTCGGCGACGATGCGCAGGGAGCCGTCCGCGCCGCGCTCCGGTACAAGCACGCCGTGGCTGAAGGCCGTGGAGACGCCGCCGACAGAGGCGGCGCCGTCGGCGGCGGGAAGTTTCGTCCCCATGAAGAACTCCCGGCGTCCGGCTTCGGGCTCCGAGGTTCTGATGTCGGTCGTCACACGGCTTCCCGTGACCACATAAAAATCACGCGCGGCCAGCTCCTTCAGCGTTTTCTTGTCGGTGAGCGCGACACCGTCCTTTTTTATCCAGCCCGCGCAGCAGGGGCTTTCGACGAAGAAATATGCCCCGTCCGCCGATTCGCGCAGCACCGCCAGCGGTTCCCATATCTTGACGGCGCTCTCCACGTTCATATCGAAGAGGATGTCGTCCGCGCCGCTGTAGAGGGGCTCTTCGCAGGGCAGCGTTTTAATGAGGCCGTTTTTTACGGCGACGCCGAAGCGGATCATCTCCGTCTCCTTCACCGCGCCGGTGTCCGCGTTTTCTTCGACCCGCCGCCAGAAGTCCTCGCCGGCCTCCGTGGCGCCGATGTACCGCCTCTCCCTGGGCCGCGCGGAGAAGTTTTTCATCTTTTGCAGGATAAGGCCGCGCGGAAGCATCTCGGGATAGGCCAATATATCTGTGCAGTGTGTGCCGGGAGTCTCCTTGATCTTCCGCGAGAGCGCGGCGGCCTCTTCCAGAGTGAGTATCGTCTGACGCGCGCCCTTTGTATGCCTTATCCAGTAATCGGCGCTCAGCATATCGTCCGTCACGCCGCAGAAATTTTCCGCGGGCTCCGAGGCGCAGGCCGCCGAGCCGAACAGGATGAGAATGACTGCCGCGATAAATTTTTTCACATCCGAACCTCCGTTTTTTGCCTAGTATAACATGGTCCCCGCGGTGAAAATCAATAGAGGCGCTTTATGCGAAATATATAAAAAAACATACCATAAAAAGACTATAATAGAGTACAATTAGCGGGCGGCGCTCGGAAAGACGGAAGAGGTACTTTCGTCCGCCGCCTTACGTAATGGTGAAAGGGGCTGACTGCCATGCAAAACAGCGACAATTACTGGTGGTATATAACGATAAAATCCGAGGCCGGGCAGGAGGACAACCTCTTCTCACTCGCGGATATCTCGGAGAGCATCGGCACGGAGCTGCAGGAGCTTCCCGACGGTAACTCGCGTCTGCGCATGTATTACCGGAGCAACGAGGAGATAGCGTTCTGGAAGGGGCGGCTCCTCGAGGCGATGAAGGAGTTCCCCGGAGTTGAGATCGAGGACTGGGGAAAGATAGACAACCAGCCGTGGAACGTGGCGGCGGAAGAGGCCTTCCCTCCGCTTCCCGTGGGGCGCGGCCTCGTCGTGCTCGCGCCGTGGCACAAAGGCTCGGAGCCCGCGGACCGAACGGCGCTCTATATCAATCCCGGCAGCGCCTTTGGCACCGGATATCACGAAAGCACGCAGATCGTGCTCGAACTGCTGGAAAAATATATCCGCCCCGGCGTCACCACCGCCGACATCGGCACCGGCTCGGGGATACTGACGATCGGCGCGCTCAAGATGGGCGCGGGCCGCGCCTACGCGCGCGACATCGACCCCACGGTCATCGAAGAGGTGCGCAAAAACTTTGAACTCAACGAGCTTGATCTTGAAAAGATCGACCTCGCTACCGGGGATCTTCTGAAAGACTTTGGACATACCGCCGACATCCTCACGGCAAACATTCTGCTCGACCCGCTCACGACGATGGTCGCCGATGTTCCCGCCGTCATCGGCAAAGAGGGCGTGGCAATATTCTCCGGCATGCTGGAAAAGGAGAAGCCCGTCTTCCTCAAGGCGCTCGCGGCGGCGAAGATGACGCCGGCCGAAGAACTTGTAAAGGGAGAATGGTGGGGTGTCGCTGCCAAGGCTGAGGCTTGAGCGCTGCGCCTTCAATAACGGTCTGTGGCAAATAGACGCGGAGGAGGCGCACCATCTCATCCGCGTCCGCCGCTGTTATACCGGCTCGCTTGTCGAGGGGCTGCTGGACGGTGAAAAGATCGAATTAAAGCTTGAATACCGCGGCGATTCAGTTTTCGCGCGCGAGATATCGCGGGTACGGGAGGATATCGCCCTTCCCAGGGTGGAGCTGCTGCTCGGACTGCTGAAGAACGACCAGTTGGACGACGCGCTGCGCTTCTGTGCCGAGACCGGAGTCTGCGCGGTGCACCTCCTGATCTGCGAAAGGAGCGTCCCCCGCTATGAGGGGGCGAAGCTCGCCGGCAAGATGACGCGCTGGCGTAAGATACTTGACGAGGCGACCAAGCAGGCGGGGGCGGCGACGCCGCCCGTTCTGCACGAGCCGCGGCCCTTTGCCGCGATAGATTTTGAAACGCTTCCCGCCCAGCGCCTCGCCGCGCTGCTTGCGCCGGATACGAGGCGGCTGCGCGAGATAGAGATCGCGCCGCACCTTGCGGTCGCCATCGGGCCGGAGGGAGACTGGGCTCCGCGTGAGAGCGAAACGCTGCTCGCGGAGGGGTTTGTCCCCGTGTCGCTCGGCCGCCGCATAATGCGCGCAAGCACCGCCGTCGCCGCCGCCTGTGCCGCCGCGGCGATCCTCTGCCGGAAGACAGCTTAGAAAACTTTCATATTTTTACAGAGATAAGGTCGTTATATGAAATACGCAAAACAGATATTTATCATCTTTCTCGTCACGATGCTTGGCGAACTGCTTAACTTTCTGCTGCCGCTGCCGGTCCCTGCGGGCGTCTACGGGCTTTTTATCCTGATGGCCGCGCTCTGCTCCGGCCTCGTAAAGCTTACCGACGTCGAGGACTTCGGCGGATTCCTGCTCGAAGCGATGCCGATGATGTTCATCCCCGCCGCCGTCGGCCTGCTTGAACAGTTCGGCGAGATACGCGCGATCTTCATACCGCTTGTCCTGATAGTCGTAGTATCGACCGTCGTGGTGATGGCGGCGACCGGTAAGGCGGCGGAGCTTGTGATCCGGGCGAAACGGGAGCGTGAAACGAAATGACGGAGTTCCTCTCCTCCTCGGCCTACTTCGGCCTCGCGCTCAGCGTAGGCGCCTATATCCTCGGCTCCGCCGTACGCAGGCGCTGGAATTACGCCATCCTTAACCCGCTGCTGCTGGCCATCGTCCTAATAATCCTGCTGCTTTCGCTCTGCGGCATCCCATACAGGAGCTACGACCGCGGCGCGAAATACCTCAGCTACTTTCTTACGCCGGCGACCGTCTGCCTCGCGCTGCCGCTCTACCGTCAGCTGCACCTTCTGAAAAAACACGCGGCGGCGATCCTCTGCGGCATCTCGGCGGGGGTGGCGGCCAGCGCCGCGAGCATCTTCGTCATGGCCCGCTGTCTGGGGCTGAGCCGCACCGTCTATGTGACGCTGCTGCCGAAATCGATCACCACGGCGATCGGCATGGGCGTCAGCGCGGAGGCGGGAGGCATCGTCACCATCACCGTGATATCGATCGTCATCACCGGGATACTCGGAAATATCATCGCCGAGCAGGTGACCGGCCTCTTCCGTATAACCGACCCAGTGGCGAAGGGGCTGGCGATCGGCACCAGCGCCCACGCGATCGGCACGGTGAAGGCCCTCGAAATGGGTGAGGTCGAGGGCGCGATGAGCAGCCTCGCTGTGGCGGTGGCCGGTCTGGTCACGGTGCTTGTCGTGCCGTTTGCCGCCGGACTCTACTAAAAAGGCCGCGCCGCTCTTATCCAGCGGCACGGCCATCGTCTTATTGTAAAAAAGCCTTAACGGGAACCGGCGGGCTCCTTTTCTCCGTCTCGCCGCTCAAAACAGAGTTCCATGCCCTCGAGGATGTGGTTCATATGGTTATCGAGGGTCGTCAGCAGATCCGGGGCGTGGTTCCAGAGCGCGTCCACGATCTTCGCGTGCTCAAGGACGATCTTCTCCGGCTGGCGCTGTTCGTCCATCGCGAAGATGGATATCCTGATGATTTCGTCGGAGATGCTGCGCCAGATTTTTGTCAGCAGGGCGTTGCCGATATGTTCGACGATCACGGAATGAAAGCCCACGTCGGCCCTGACGAAGGCGATGGGGTCGTCCTCCAGCGATGCCATTTTTTTCATTTCGACGTCTAGCTTTCCCGCCAGCGCGCGTCCCTCGCCCCTGGAAAAGGTCTCGGTCAGGGCGTAGTGTTCTATCATCATACGTACGTTGAAGACGTCATGGCAGGCGGCGAGATTGAGGTCGCTTATCTTCGTGCGGCAGCGGTCCTCGCCGACGAGCCAGCCCTCCTGCATGAGGCGCTTTATCGCCTCCCGGACGGGCGTCCTGCTGGTGCTGTGTTCTGCCGCCACCTGTCGCTCCAGAAGGTAGGTATCCGGTTCGCGCCGCATCTCAATGATGTCTTTTTTGATCTTTTCGTAGATTATTGTGGATAGATTAACATCTGAGCCCATTCGTGAGCGCCGTCGAAACATTTACGTTATAAACGGCATCGCCACCTCCTAGAGTATTACTTGTGCGGTCATTTTCGTGACCGGTGTCTACAGCAGTCGTCTTATTTTATCTGTTTTCTTAAGAAATAATGGCTGTACGCCCTCCGCTATATTTATTCTACCTCTTTTTTCCTCTATTTCATTCGCCATATTCTCCGATACCTCTATCTTTTTCAATTCTGAGGTATTTTTGATATGTATTATCTTCAGCTCCCGCGGCGTGCTCCTGCCGAGGGTCATCATCGAAAACAATATAACGTCGGTCTCGTTGTTCGCGATCATCGGTATCCGTCCCGCGGCGATTACGCCCGCGGTGAGGGCGTTCGTATAGGTCGAAGAAACTTCGATCGACCGGGCCAGCTCCAAGGATATTATATCCGACATGCCGATGCCGATCGCGTTGCCGCCGGAGCAGGGTGTGATGCCGAGAACTGCGATCTGTTTCGCCGGCGGCGTGGGGAAACCCGCGGCTCCCGTCGGCGGACGTCCAGTGACGTTGGGGTCCATGCCGGCGCCGCTGATGTTTTTGCCGATCTCGTCCACGAGCAGAAGGTCGGCTCCCCCTATATAGAGATTTGACTGCCGTTCCTTAGCCAAGGCCAGCAGCTCTTTTTCCCGCTTTATGATATCGCGCGGCAAAATACATTCGGCGACCGCCAGCTCTTTGTCAGCGTTTTCCACCAGCGCGACGCCGAACAATATCTTCCCCGTGCCGATAAAGACCTCCGCGGCCTCTGGCAGAAGGCGTCCGAAGCTGTCCGAGCCGG
>Ga0192261_1042_pt1 | contig 29413 bp, 23 predicted proteins | sample Koala_Koa23_G3_FD_131283 | JGI IMG/M metagenome (GOLD analysis project Ga0192261, IMG submission 131283) | Enriched cells from koala feces incubated with labeled cellulose particles, San Francisco Zoo, California, United States - Koala_Koa2-3_G3 ... | reverse complement strand
CAATATCTGATGGTCAACGGCACACCGGCCGAGGTCTCCGCCAAAATACGGGAGCTGCGTTCACTTTTCCCGACCGGACTAATCATTTCCCCCAGCCACGAAACCATTCTGCCGGATACCAAACCGGAAAATGTCGAAGCCCTCTTCCGGACCGTGCACGAATAAACATCGAACTCTCCGATTCGTCTATCCAACAAGAAAGTCCCACCGACCGAAACGATCAGTGGGACTTTTCTTATGTCGAAATATTCTGATTGGAAAATCCGAACGGACTCCGGCTCTCATCACTCCGCTTCACCAACCTCTTTCAGGAACCGACGCCGAATCACCTCGGCCACCGAAACGCCATCCAATTTACTCTGCAGCCACGACAAAACATCCAAATAGTAGAAAGTCCGACGTTCATAAGGGTGATTTTCAAAGGGTTTAAGTTTTTTATACAATTTACGGAACTCCTCTTTGAAATCGGCCTCAAACAACGAATTGACCCGCTTGAGAAAAGCCATCATTTCTTGCTGTACCTGCTGCATATCGTTCATCTTGACCAGGAAAACATACACCGACCGAATCTGATAATCAATATTATAATCCATCCCGGACTCATAGGAACAGATCAGATTCAGAATACGGGCATAACACTGCAAATCCCGCCGAATCTGCGGATCGCGCGTCCGAATCACCCTGGCCAGATACTCCATACATTTGGCATAATCTCCATTTCCGAAATAGAGACAGGCGATTTTATAATAAATCAACATGCGGTAGCGAATGTCCAAAGCCCCGAATGTAGCCAGAAAACGTTCGATCCGAGGGACCAAGTTTACCCCTTCGGAGAAAGTTCCTTCATAAAAATGCCGATTGATCAGATTCGAATACCAAATCTGGCCGGCAATCATCCGGGCATTGTCGTTCAATACATCGAGGCCCGCAATCTCCTGATAAAAATCCTCCAGCCGTTTTACAAAACGTTTATAGCTGCGCAACAAAAACAGTCCCTCCAACAACCGGGAATATCCCCTCAGATAGAAATCATACATCAACTCCTTCATACGGGGTTCACGGTCGAACAGGGCGGTCCAACGACAAGCACAGCGATAACAGTTCAACAAATCATGCCGGATGTAGTGATACCAGGCCATCGCCTGGTAATAATGTACCTTTTCGGTAAACGACAGCGTTTGAGAATCATACTGACGCAACTGCGGTGCGAATACCTGTTCGATCAGATCGATATCCTTCTGTGTGCGGGCATAACCCAGTTTCAAATAGAGCGAATAGAGTTGCATCGACACATTCGAAAGATCGTTGATCCGCGAAACCTGTTCGCAGACCTTCTGGGTCCGCCGGCTGACGGCTCCACTCCAAGAGGCAATGCTTCGGGAAATCGTCAGCGATTCGATTCTCTTCTGCATATCGCTGATCTCGATCAAGGCCGAAAATTGTTCGGCAGTTTCAGCCTGTTCCCGAGCCTTTTCCAGCTGTTTGCTGCTTTGGCGATACAAACCCTTGTCGTACAGAATCCCTGCAAAGTCGATCATCTCCCGCAGTTGCATCGGCAGACTGCGCTGCACATCCAACAAGCGGATACTGACCAGAATCTGCTTATACAGATGCGCCTTCATATTGGGCAACTGCTCTTTTTTAATCGGGCACCGTTGCAGGATTTTTCCCTCATCGTATTCATCCAGCGCATCCATGCAGTCGAAAAGGCTCAAAAACTTCGCCTCCTGATTCCCTGCCAGCCGAGTCGCATAGAGTTTGAAGTTACGCTTCTCGGCTTTGCTCATACTTCGGATCAGTTCAAATACCGAATCGTGTTTACTACTGGTCATATGCATGCATGAATGAGGGGTCATTAGGATATAAGCAAAAATACCTAAAATTAATCAACAAACGAAATATAATCGCTATCTTTGTATTCATTAAAATTCAAGCACCAAACCGTTATGGCTTCATCTTCCCGTTATGCCGATCGCGGGGTTTCCTTCTCCAAAGAAGACGTACACGCCGCCATCAAAAACATCGACAAAGGGCTCTACCCCAAAGCATTTTGCAAGATCATTCCCGACTATCTGAGCGGAGACGACTCCTCCTGTGTTATCATGCACGCCGATGGAGCCGGTACCAAATCTTCGCTGGCTTACGCCTATTGGAAAGAGACCGGCGACCTGTCGGTATGGAAAGGTGTCGCCCAGGATGCCGTAGTGATGAATACCGACGATTTATTGTGCGTAGGCGCCACCGGTCCCATTTTGCTCTCCTCCACCATCGGTCGCAACAAACGACTCGTTCCCGGGGAAGTGATTTCGGCCATCATCAACGGCACCGAAGAGTTTTTACAAACCCTGCGCGATCTGGGTATCGAAATCTACTCTACCGGTGGCGAAACAGCCGATGTCGGAGACCTGGTCCGTACCATTATCGTGGACAGCACCGTCACCGCCCGCATGCCGCGCCAACAGGTGATTGACAACGCTCATATCCAGGCCGGAGACCTGATCGTCGGTTTAAGTTCCTTCGGACAGGCCTCTTACGAAACGCAATACAACGGTGGGATGGGCAGCAACGGTCTCACTTCTGCCCGTCACGACATTTTCTCGAAAGAGGTGGCCCGCAAATACCCCGAAACTTTCGACGACGGCATCGCCGACGACTTGGTCTACACGGGACGTTATTCGCTGACCGACCAGATCGAGGGTTGCCCATTGACCGTAGGACAGTTGGTTCTCTCTCCCACCCGCACCTATGCACCCATCATCAAACAGGCACTCGATCAATACCGGACCGCGATCCACGGTATGGTTCATTGCAGCGGTGGCGCCCAAACCAAAATTTTGCACTTCGTTGACCGTCTGCATATCATCAAAGACAATTTGTTCGACACCCCCCTGCTCTTCCAGCTGATCCAACAAGAGTCCGGCACCTCTTGGAAAGAGATGTACAGCGTTTTCAACATGGGCCATCGCATGGAACTCTATGTCAACGATGCACGAGCAGCCGAAGAGTTGGTTCAGTTGTCCGAATCGTTTGGGGTACAAGCCCGCATTATCGGACGCGTCGAAGCTGCCGAACAGGCCAGTGTCACGTTAATCAAAAACGGCGAACGTTTCGAATATACCAAATAGCGAAAAGAGCTAAATCTCTCAACCGCTGGAAACAAGTCATCTGAAAGAGCCTTTATCCAATTCAGGATAAAGGCTCTTTAGTTTATGGGGCCTTCTTCCGAGACGGAAGCACAAAACTGACTCCCACAGGAAACACTCTCCTGCAAGGAGCCGGCAGCCCAAACAATCAGAAACGCGAATAAAATCCGAGAGGGCAAAAAAAGACGGGATATGGAATAATTCTCCGGCATTAAAAAGAACGAGAATCCATCCCATAAAAATAACAGAGGGACTCACCTAGAGAGTCCCTCTGTTATTAGGAATAAATCCGAGGAGCCTGATTACTTGGTAGCTTCAGCAGCAGTCGTATCGGCAGCAACCGTATCAGCAGCGGTCGTATCAGCAGCAGCGGCAGCAGCAACAGCAGCGATCGAATCAGCGGCTTTAGCAGCAGCGATCGAATCTTCAGCGGCTTTGTTAGCACCAGCATTACCGCAAGAAGCGAAAGAAACAAAAGCAGCAACAACGGCTACCATCAGGACAGATTTAGTAAAAGTTTTCATCGTGAAAAGTTTTAATAAAGTTGTTATTGATTCGACCGCAAAGGTATAACGTTTTTCACATAATTAGCACTTTTACCCCCAGAACTTTACAAAAAAAATAACTCTTTTTTCGTTTTTATTTGTTTTTCTTCTTTTTTTTCATTATACGTAATAGTTTTTCATTCCCAAAAGGGAACGCTAAAACCACTGATCAGGTCGATTACTGCCCGGAATCTTGCGATGCAGACGATTCGCCCAACAACGACATCGAAATTTTTTCCTGAATAGGGAAAGCACGGTCAAAAGCTCCCTGAATCTTTCCTTGCAGAATACGGGCCTCGTCTTCGGTCAGACAGTTCCCCACCGTCACTTTAAAATAAGGGTTATCATACACCATATAGACCGGTATATCGGGATAGATCTCTTTGAACCGATTCATGGCCTGATTCGCCAACGTACGGGCATTCTGGCTGTTATCGAAAAAGATACGCACCCGGTATCCCCATATTTCACTGGGCTGGGAACGATTCTGCATCGAACGAACGGCCGTAGCAGCCGTTCCGTGTTCGGTCACCTCCACCCGACTGCCATAGGTCGGATCCGTGTTTCCCAATTTCGATTTATAAGCATTCAGACTCTGGGCCGAAACACCCGCCCCCAGTCCGACAAACATCAAAACCATCCCCAAAAATCGCATCATACCCCAAAATTTATTGTTGTTGATATTGCTTCAAAAACTCCTCCGGATCGATGCCCGCCTGTCGGAACAACATTTCGAGCGGGATATCTTCCAGTCGAACCTGTTTCTGGGCCCATCCGCCTCGCAAAGTTGCCTCCAAAGAAACCGTACACCCTTTCAAACCGGATGCAAAAGCGGAACTGGCCCCCAATAAACCGCCCAACCCTTCGAATCGAACCGTTAAGGGCAACGTATAAACCGCTGAAGATCGGCGGGGAATCACCACTTTTTCCGTCAGTTGTACGGTCATCAACGGAGTACCTTCGCGATCGATCGAAAGGTCTGCATCCTTGAGCACCAGCTTCGAACCCGACAGATTGGTTACTTTCACACCGGCATCCACCAGCAGATGCGACATACTCATCGATTTCACCTGAAACGACTCGAGGTTATCGATCACCACATCTTCAGGTTTCACACAGGAAACCATCAAAACCATCAGGGCCACCAAGCCTCCGATCCATTTGTTTCTCATTCTCTCAAAGATTAAAGTCCCTGGGATTTGACCCCTTCATATATTTGAGCGACACCGCCGAACAGGTCCCGACAATTCACCGCTTCAAAACCGCTTTGACGCATCACCCGCATAAATCCCTCTCCATACGGGAAATGATCCACCGAGCGAGGCAAATAGGTGTAAGCCTGTTTGTCCCGGGAGATCCAGCGACCGATTCCGGGCAGCACCCGATGGAAATAGAAACGGTAAAATCCGCCCAACCATTTATTTTTCGGCAGACCGAACTCCAACACGAACACCCTTCCCTCCGGACGCAACACGCGCCAGATTTCGGCCATGCCCCGATCGATATCCTCAAAATTACGCACGCCGAACGCCACCGTCACACAATCATAGCTGTCGTTCTCCATCGACAACGATTCAGCATCGCCCTGTGACAGAAAAATCCGTTGTTCCAGACCGGCCAATTCGACCTTTTGCTGGCCGATGGCCAACATCTGTTCCGAGAGGTCGATCCCCTCGATCGTCGCAGCCGGGCAGGCCCGGGCCATCATCAACGCCAGATCGCCCGTTCCCGTCGCCACATCCAGAATGCGGTGTGCCCCCAGGCTCTTCACCCGACGGACCACCTTGCGACGCCACGAACGATCGATCCCCAGCGAAAGCAAATGGTTCAACTGATCATAACGGAAAGCGATGGCATCGAACATCGAGCGCACCTCTTCTTTTTTGCTTCGCGAACTATTATAGGGTTTCATTCCGAGATTTCACTTCTCATCCGGTTTTTACTCAAACCGAATACTCTTTTCAGGCAAAATTAATGAAATTATCAGCGTCGGCAAAGTCAGCAGCGCCACCAAAACCACAAAGGTGGCCAAATTCAACATCAACCACCAACCCCAATCCAGGTCAATTGGGACCGTCGTCAAAAAATACCCGGCCTGATCGAGCCGGACCCATCCGGTACAGGCCTGCAACAGACAGAGCCCCACCCCGAACAAATTGCCCCAAAACATTCCTTTGAGCAGAATAAACGACGAACGGATCACAAATGTCTTCTGCAACGCCCGGTTATCCATTCCCAGCGCCTTGAGCACCCCGATCATGGGCGTACGCTCCAACAGAATGATCAACAGGGCCGACACCATATTGAACAGAGCGACCAACAACATCACCGTAATGATAACGGCCGCATTGACGTTATGAGCATCCAGCCAATCGAAAATCATCGGATAGCGTTCCCGGATACTGACTGCCCGCAACGGCTGATCGTCGAGACCCGGAGTATCGAACACCAACTCATCGATCTGCGCCGTAAAACGATCGAGGCGGGCAAAATCCCGAGTGTTGATTTCGAAACCCGTCACCTGGGTCGAATCCCAACCACTGAGTCGCTGCACATTCCGGATATCGGTCAGGATCATCACCTTATCCAACTCATCGAACTGAGTATCGTAAATACCTGCCACCCGAAAACGATCCCTCCGCGGCGGATTCTGAATAAACAACATTTCGAAAGGGTCCCCCACCTTCAGATGCATCATGTCGGCCAGCCGACTCGAAATCATCACCTCCTTATTCCGGACGCTATCCGCCACCCGAGGCAGTTCTCCCTCCACCCGGTAGCGTTCAAAAAACGACCAGTCGTAATCGGGGCCTACCCCTTTGAGCACTACTCCCTGCATGGCTTCGTCTCCGCGCAAAATACCGGCTTTGATGGCATAGGGATAAATACCCGACACATCGTCCAGCGCCTCAATACGCTGCACCACAGGCTGTCCGATCGAGATCGGCACCGTTTCATACGAACTGTTGCCATCCAGATGCACCAATTGGACATACGCTCCGAAACCCGTCAGTTTGGAGGTAATCTGTCGCTTAAACCCAAAAATCACCCCCAGAGCTACGATCATCACCGCCATCCCCACCACCACACTGAGTGTAGCGATGCGTACCATCACATTTTTCTTGTGACCGTGCACCGGTGCCGCCATGCGGCGAGCCAAAAAATAGGGCAAATAGAGTCTGCTCATCCCGATTGGCAAGATAGAAGTTTACAGGGAATTTCGATGCAAAGTAACGCAAAAATTCCTATTTTTGCGCACATAGCCCTCTAAAACACGGGCCAAACAGAGCCTCTTTCCCTCCTCCCGCTCCGCGACAAGCGGACGGCTCGGGCAGACGGTTCGAAACTTCTTAAACCGATTGTTATCATGAGCAAAACAGCTTTGATTACCGGCGCCTCTTCCGGTATCGGCGAGGCAACCGCCCGCGTATTGGGAGAAGCCGGATACGACCTGGTCATCACCGCCCGCCGGACGGACCGTCTGCAAAAACTGAGCGATGAACTCGAAGATCGTTACGGCATCCGCGTACATGCGCTGGGGTTCGATGTGCGTGACCGCATTCAGACCGAAAGTGCCCTGCAAGCCCTCCCCGCCCATTTCCGCCAAATCGATCTGCTGGTCAACAACGCCGGATTGGCCTCGGGACTCGAACACATCGACGAAGGAGATACGCTCGACTGGGAAAAGATGATCGACACCAATGTCAAAGGAGTGCTGTATGTCACCCGCATCGTCGCCGGATGGATGATCCAACGAGGCCAGGGCGGACACATCGTCAACATTGGATCGATCGCCGGCAGTCAGGTCTATGAAAACGGAGCGGTTTACTGCGCCTCCAAACACGCCATGCACGCGCTGAGCGAAGGTATGCGCATCGACTTTCTCAAACATGGGATCAAAGTATCGGAAATCCGCCCGGGTATGGTCGAAACCGAATTCTCGAAAGTCCGTTTCCACGGGGATCAGGAACGCGCCGACAACGTATATAAAGGGGTAGAACCGTTGACCGGTCACGACATCGCGGAAATCATCCGTTGGATCGTCACCCTGCCGGCCCATGTCAACATCAACGACATGGTGGTAATGCCCACCCAACAGGCTGACGCACACTACACTTACCGAAAATAGGGTCTATGCCTCGACGAGTACCCTTCCTGACATACTTTGGAGGAATTCTTTGCCTGCTGGGCAGTTTGTCACTGTCCGCCCAAACCGTCTCCATAGCCCCATCGACCCCCTCGGCGACCACGGAAACGCTTTCGACGGCTCAACGACTCGAACAGATGGGTTTGGTGAATGTGACCACTTTGGACAGCAGCCTGATCGTCCGCTTGCCTTATGCCACGACAGCGAATTTCACCGGGGAGGTACTTTACGAAGATCTCGACCAGGCTTTTCTGCAACCCGAAGCCGCCGCCAAACTGCAACAGGCCGTTCGGATTCTCCGACGCCTGCACCCCGAATATCGGCTGCTGATTTATGATGCGGCCCGTCCACTCAGCATTCAGCGCCGGATGTGGCAAATCGTTCAAGGAACTTCGCATCAGATCTACGTTTCCAATCCGGCCAAAGGGGGCGGGCTCCACAACTACGGCGCCGCCGTAGATCTCACCTTGGCCGACCGCGACGGCCATCCGATCCCCATGGGAACCCCGTTCGATCATTTCGGCCCCGAGGCACATATCGACCGCGAAGCCGAACTGGTCTCCCAAGGCAAAATCACCGCCGCCGAAGCCCACAACCGTCAACTGCTCCGCCAGGTAATGCGCGAAGCCGGATTCATTCCGTTACGCAGCGAATGGTGGCACTTCAATGCCTTGCGGCTGGCCGATGCCAAACTGCGCTACCCGCTAATCGAGTAAGCCTTCGGACCTGTCACAATAAACCGTCGCACACAACCGTTTATTTAAAACGCTTTTTAACAGAAAAACAACTAAAAACACCCATAAATTATGACTTGGAATCCTGGTTTCTTATTGATCATCGTGATCGCCATTGTTGGTTTTATCGTACAGGCCAAACTGCAATCCGTTTTTAAGAAGTATTCGAAAGTGATGTTCCCCGGAGGACTCACCGGTCGTGAAGTCGCCGAACGCATGCTGCATGACAACGGCATCTATGACGTGAAGGTGGTCTCCACCCACGGGCAGCTGACCGACCATTACAACCCTACCACCAAAACCGTCAATCTGAGTGAAGGGGTCTACAACAGCAACAGCGTAGCTGCCGCCGCCGTAGCCGCTCACGAATGCGGACATGCCGTCCAGCACGCCCGCGAATACGCTCCGCTGAAAATGCGTTCGGCACTGGTTCCAGTGGTTCAATTCTCTTCCATGTGGTCGACCTGGGTCATCATCGCAGGTATTCTGATGATCAACACCTTCCCGGCACTATTCTGGATCGGGATCGCCATGATCGCTCTTTCAGCCCTGTTCAGTCTGATCACCCTCCCGGTGGAATACAACGCATCGAGCCGCGCCATGGACTGGCTCGAAAGCACCCGCACCCTGCAAGGTGTACAAGTGGCCCAGGCTCGCGAAGCCCTCTCCTGGGCTGCCCGCACCTATCTGGTGGCTGCGCTCTCAGCTATCGCCACGCTGATCTATTACCTCGGATTTGCCCGACGCGATTAACAAAGAATCATCCACATCTCATAATCAAAAAAGGCCGCTTACATAAGCGGCCTTTTTTGATGGCAGTTGCTGTTCTCAACGAATATTCAGCCGATCGAGCGCGCGGGCATAAGCCTGCGCATTACGGTTGTGTTCCGCCAACGTACGGGCGAAATTGTGCGTCCCCGACAGATCGTCTTTCGCACAGAAATAGAAATAATCATGTTCCTCGAAATCCAGCACGGCATCCAGCGCAGCAATCGAAGGCATACAGATCGGCCCCGGAGGCAAACCGGGATACTTATACGTATTGTACGGAGAATCCACCTCCAGATGACGTAACAACACTCTCCGCAACGTAAAATCCCCCACGGCATACTTTACCGTCGGATCCGCCTGCAACGGCATTCCTCTCCGCAAACGATTGACATACACGCCCGCCACGCGCGGCATTTCCTCCGTTTTCTTGGTCTCTTCGTACACAATGGAGGCCAGGGTAACCACTTCGTCCCGGGTCAATCCGCAACGGGCCAATTTCGCCGTCCGTTCCTCGTTCCAGAAGCGATCGTACTCCCGTTTCATCCGTTTCATAAACTCTTCGGGAGTAACCGTCCAATAAAACTCATACGTATTGGGAATAAACATGCCCAACAGCGTGGTCGAGGTGAAGCCCAAGGACGCAACCAGCGAATCGTTGCCGAAAGCCCCGGCAAAAGCCGATGAGTCGGATTCCAATCGACGGGCCAACACTCCAGCCAGCCGATCCATTGAACGCAAATTATTGAAAGTGACCCGCACCGGAGTCTGCCGACCGCTTTTCAGCATATTGATCAACGAGGAATAACTCATTCCTTCGCGCAATCGATAAGAGCCCGGTCGAACGGAAGAATCCAGATCGCGCGAACGGGCCAGTTTCACAAACAGAGTCGTATCATGCAAAATATGCTGCGCTTTCAACGAATCCAACAAGACCTCAAAATCGCTTCCGGTAGGCACTTTGACCACGGCATCGGCATCCACCGCCCGGCCCCGATAATATTCCCAAAACCGATAGACCGGAACGGCCGCCAATAATATACACAATACACCGCCTGCCACATACCATCGCCAACGACGCATCATGTGTCCGGCCGATTTCATCGGAGTTTCTCCCATATCGTATTTTTCAAAGTTACCCTATTTACGGCTTCTCGGTTTCCCAAAGACCCGTTCACACTTTTACAGTTCCGGTTCCCTTTCGCAATTTCTTTCTTCTCTTTGGCTTTTCCGACAGACGAGCTGAGCTTCATCTATCAGGCAACAAAACAATGCTGCACCGGTCCGAGGCAAAAGTAATAAATTTACCGCAATTCCCCGGACCGATCCTTCAACGCACACGTTCCCCAAACTCCGGGCTCCACTTCCTCTACGCTTTAAACTCCTCGTCCCTTCAAACAAACGTTCCGGCCGCGACAACCCGCCACCGGAACGTATATACAATCAAGTTTTTTAAAGCCCCTTCCCTCTACGGAAGAATGGTGACCGGGATATGAATCGTCGCCTGAACAGTGGGCTGAGGATTGGAACTGACAATACTTTCCACCCGGGAATACTGCACATTGACATTGATCAGATAAGTACCTTCGACCGGTTTTCCATAGAAGCGCTGCTGCAGATAATCGGTTTCCGGAGCGACAATCACATTCGAAATCACCCCTTCTCCCGGTTCATCTTCCACATGATTCAATAAACTGAACACAGCCCGGTATTTTGAAGAAGCATTCGTCTGTCCGGTCGCATCCATCACCGCAAACGTAGGTTTGAAAATAACCGGCAGATAATCGCTCTCACTGTATCGGGTAAACAGCTCCGCCGTCACACCGACCTGGGCCAAATAAGCCCCCATATCTATATTTTGCCGATTGTCGGCAGGCCATTCGGACAGTTTGTATTCCACAGCCGGAGCCGTATATTCCGTTTGATAAAAACGAATCGTCTTGGTCACCGTCACCTCTGCTCCGCTGATCTGATCGCGTAACACCACCGCCAGGGTAACCGGCACATACTGCACTCCTTCTTCAAACTCCAACGCCGCACTATTGGCCGTAATGCTCCATTTCATACCGGATTCGTCCGATTGCAAGGTAAACTGATCGGCTTTCTCCCCGGTCAACTGCGCCGACACCACCGAAACTGTCGTCATATCGAACAGCGTAGAACTCCCCTCTGAAATTGGCAGGGCTACCAACTGCGTCGAAGTCGTAATGGGCATACCGGTCGAGGCATTCAGATAGGTACAAGCCGACGGCCCATTTAACGCCACGCTTTCCGAAGTCAGTTTCACATAACTGTTCAACAAGGCCACCGAAGTCGAAGTCAATTGCACCCGATTGCCCTGTGCATCGGTATAATCCATAATTAAAGCAATCCTGGCTTCCCCGTAATAGGCCCCGTCGACCGCTTCGACCACGGCCAGCCATTGTCCGTCGATCACTTCGCCCTGAGCATTTTTATCGGGTTGTATATCGGTAAGGACATACTCCGGTATCGAGGTTCCATAGGCAACCCGTGTGATCTGCGACTCAATCACATCCAACGAGACATGTTCTTTGGTCGGCACATAATTCGAAGGATTGACCCGAAACGGAATCTGTACCGACGCCCCGTTCTGCACATGAATCTCGCTTTTCAATATCACCACTCCGGTCGGAATCGGCTCCTGCAGCTGTTCGATATCCTCTTTCATTCCCTGGCATCCCACCAAGAAAACCATTCCTCCAAACCCAATAATCGCTTTCAGTAATCTTGTCTTCATCATTTTCATGCTATTCAATTCACATCAGTCTACAAAAATAGAGGGTTATCGAAGGAAACCAACCCCGGGAATGAAATTTCCCGGTTCTTTTGCCGAGTTGTCACGCTTTTTGCCATCCTGTCACGCAGTATTCCCTGGTTTGACGCCTCCAACTTTCCCCAAATACACTGGCCCTCTCCTCCCTCACCGAGTATCCTCTCCGCACGATTTTCCCCTAAGGGGATTTGCATTTCCCCCAAAAATCGCTACCTTTGTGTCGGGTAAGTCTTATACGACCAGCTCCTGCTGAATCCCCCAGGGTCGGAAGACAGCAAGGGTAGGCGGTTGTAGCGGTGCGATATAAGTAGCTTACCCTTTTTTTATTGGAGCTATTTTTGTAATTTAGGCCGTCAATCTTCTGCATATGATTCTCCGAATCTATCCGGAAAACCCCAGCGAAAAAACCGTTCGCCAAGTAGCGGACCTCCTGCGCGCAGGCGGCATCATTATCTATCCGACCGATGGGGTCTACGCCTATGGCTGTGCATTATCGAATCCTAAAGGAATCGATAAACTTCGGGCTGTCAGTGGCAAAGGAAGCTCCGATTTCTCGATCGTCTGTGCCGACTTGAGTACCGTCGCCACTTACGCCAAAGTCAGCACCCCGCTTTTCAAACTACTGAAAAAGAATTTGCCCGGTCCGTTTACTTTTATTCTCGAGGCATCGAGCAAAACCCCGAACAAATGCCTGGAACGCCGCAAAAATGTGGGTATCCGTATTCCCGACAATCCCATTGCCCTGGCCATCATCGAAGAATTGGGTTGTCCGCTTCTGAGCGCTTCGGTAAAAAATGACGATCTGGAAACCGAATACACCACCGATCCCTCTCTCATTCATGAATATTTCGGTCATAAAGTCGATCTGGTAGTCGACGGCGGATATGGCGAATTTATCCCCTCCACCGTGGTGGACTGCACCGGAGACGAACCGATCATCCTGCGAGAAGGGAAAGGTGAATTGCGATCATAATCTAATATCCAACCACGAACATGGAGCAAAATCTGGCAAAAATCAGTTGGAGAGAAGCGGCAACGGGAGGTCTCTGGTTGGGATTGGCCCTCTGCGGCGTTAGCGTACTGAGTTATCTCGGGCGCATGGATGAATCGCTGAGCTGGATGTCCAGTCTGCTGAATTTTTTGCTGCTGGCCGGTTTCATTCTCTTTTACGGCCGACGCATGAGCGCTTTCTGCGGAGCACAGGGTTATACATTTCTGCAAAGCTTCGGCTTTTCCCTGAAAATGATGATGTTTGCCGGCATCTTGGCCGGTTTGGGGCAATTCATCATGCAGACTTATGTCGACCCGCAATACTATCGTGACCTGATCGAATCCGCCCTGCGCGAAAGCGGATTCTCCCAGGCCCAGATTGATCTCACCATGGAAGTGGCCATCGACCAACGCAATCCCTTCCTGATGATCATCAGCGGGGCCATGAGCATGATTTTGTACGGAGGCCTGATCGGATTGCTCGTAGCCCTTTTCATCAGACGTCCGTCCGAACCGCCTATGGAGAATTCACCTTGGGACACAACCCCGAGCGAAACCTCCCCGACCGGTTCCTCCGATGCGAAAAACCCTGACAACACCAACGAAACCTCCTCTAATTCCTGATAATCTATGAACGCTGACAAACCGAATCTGTCCATCGTCATTCCCCTATACAACGAAGAGGAATCCTTACCGGAACTGATGGCCTGGATCGAACGCGTCGTGACCGAAAACGGCTATACCTACGAAACGATCTTCGTCGACGACGGCAGTACCGATACCTCCTGGGAGGTGGTGGAATCCCTCGCCGCCGTCAATCCGCATATCAAAGGCATTCGTTTCCGCCGCAACTACGGAAAATCGGCCGCCCTGTATTGCGGTTTTGCCGCCGCTCAAGGTACGGTGGTCATCACCATGGACGCCGACCTGCAAGACTCTCCGGACGAAATTCCCGAACTCTATCGCATGATCACCCAAGAGGGCTATGATCTGGTCAGCGGCTGGAAAAAGAAACGGTACGACCCGCTGGGCAAAACCCTGCCGAGCAAGTTCTTCAACGCAACGGCACGGGTGGTGTCGGGCATCAAACTCCACGACTTCAACTCCGGTCTGAAAGCCTACCGCTCCAAAGTCATCAAAAGTATCGAAGTATACGGCGAAATGCACCGCTACATTCCGATTCTGGCCAAATGGGCCGGATTCCGCCGCATCGGGGAAAAAGTGGTTCATCACCGTGCCCGCAAATACGGAAAATCGAAATTCGGCTGGGAACGGATGATCAAGGGCTATCTCGACCTGATCAGCGTCATGTTCATCTCCCGTTTCGGGAAAAGCCCCATGTACCTGTTCGGCGGATTGGGGACCCTGATGTTCCTGCTGGGAGGCGGTACGACCCTCTATCTGATTATCGAAAAACTCTCCAAGTTAAGCCAGGGACTCATTCCACGCGATGTTACTGACCAACCGCTCTTTTATATCGCTATCGCGGCGGTGGTCATCGGCGTTCAGCTTTTCCTGGCCGGATTCCTGGGCGAACTGATCGGCCGGAACTCCTCCGACCGCAACAAATACCTGATCGACGAAACCATCGAATAAACCGACACAAAACCGCAGACCACTATGATTCAACGTATTCAAACCTTATACCTGTTACTGACTTTCATCGGCATGTTGTTGCTCTGCTTCTTCCCCATTGCAACCTTCATCGGGGGAAACGAAGAGTTCGAAATCTCCATCTGGGGCATTCACAGCACCGACACACCCGATGTTCCCGTAGTCAAAACCGTACAGATGGGCATTCTGTGGGTACTCTCCACACTGTTGCCGCTGGTCAATATTTTCCTGTTCAAACGGAGATGGTTGCAACTGCGCCTCTGCCTCGTAGAGATCGTCCTGTTGTTAGGCATGCAGATTTACATCGCTTTCTACATCTTCAACTCCCGCAGTGTCATTGCTGACTTTGCCGTCAGCTCCATGAAATACTCGCCGGTCGACGTCATTCCGATCATCGGCATTATTCTTTCAATCCTGGCCTTCCGCGGCATCGTCCACGATCAGGCCCTGATCAAATCCCTCAACCGCATTCGCTAATCCACCCATCTCCGCATACAAAAAAATCCCTCCGGACATCCGGAGGGATTTTTATTGATTAAGTTATCATCTCTCTGAACCGTCATCTCACTGAACCGAAACGGGAAACAAGATTAGGCCCCGCCCCTCACAAGCGGCTTACCGGAAATCGACCACTTCGACCTCTTTATGCGCCCGTTGATCAAACGTAAAACGGGCATCGGTTACCGGTACATTCGGGGTCAGTTTCCGTACGGTAATCTCCAAAGGAGCCGAACTGCCTTCCATCTGATAGGAAAGACTCAACGGCAGATGGGTCGAAGCATCCAACCGCAACACCATCGACGAATACCCTTCGCCACTGCGGCGAGGCGTCAGCTCCACAACATCGACCGATTTGCCCTGCCAGGTGTCACGTCCCCGATAGACGTGTTCAAAATCCGCTTCATACAACTTGAAAAAACGAACCGGATTGTCCAACAGATTCGTTCCTGTCCGCGGTTTGTCCCGCACCACCTGTTTGAGATCATGCGTATAGGTCCAGATCGACTCTCCGTCGAAAAAAATCTCCATACCCGGCGTATTCATATAGTAACGCTCGCCGCTGACAATCACCTTCCCGTCCAGACGGCTGAACTCACCCTGCATACTGGACGTAAAATCAATCTCATAACTCGTATAAGCGTCCATCTGGGCAGAGAGAGACGACAGCAAGGCTTTCGACTTTTCATCGGCCCGCAAGGGAACGACCCACCCCAACAAAAGCACCCCCAAAAGGAGTCTGTTCACGATTTTCATACAATGACCTATCTGATTTTCGACAAATAGAGACCTCTCTGCCGACTCAACCCAAATTCGACAGAAGATGTTCCAAAGAGAGCATATCCTGAATCAGCACCTCACGCGGTTTGCTGCCTTCGGCACGACCCACGACTCCGGCCATCTCCAGCTGGTCCATGATCCGTCCCGCCCGGTTGTACCCGATCGAGAAACGACGCTGAATCGAGGAAGTCGACCCCTGCTGATTCTGTACCACAAAACGAGCCACCTCTTCGAACATGGCATCCAACTGACTGAGGTCGTTCGTCCGATTGCCTCCAGCCCCCGAACCGTTTTCACCCCCTTCCGGGGTATATTCCGGCAACTCGTAAGCCCCGAGGTAACCTCGCTGACTTCCAATGAATTCCGTAATCCGTTCGATTTCAGGTGTATCCACAAAGGCACACTGCACACGGGTAATTTCATTGCCCGTCGACACCAACATATCTCCCCGCCCAATCAACTGGTTGGCTCCAGGCTGGTCGATAATCGTCCGGGAGTCGATCATGGAGGTGACGCGGAACGCGATACGTGCCGGGAAGTTGGCTTTGATGACCCCGGTAATGATATTGGTCGTCGGACGCTGCGTGGCAATCACCAAATGAATCCCTACGGCCCGCGCCAACTGTGCAATACGCGCAATCGGGGTTTCCACCTCACGGCCGGCCGTCATAATCAGGTCCGCAAACTCGTCGATGATCACAATGATATAAGGCAGGAAACGATGCCCTTTCTGGGGATTGAGTCTCCGATTCTTGAACTTCTCGTTATACTCCTTGACATGGCGCACCTCCGCCAAACGCAGCAAATCGTAACGGGCATCCATCTCGATACACAGCGAATTGAGCGTATAGATCACCTTGTGGGTATCGGTAATGATGGCATCGTCTTCGCCCGGCATTTTGGCCAGAAAATGACGCTCGAGTTTGCCGTACAGCGTCAGTTCCACCTTCTTGGGATCGACCAGCACCAGTTTTAATTCCGAAGGGTGCTTTTTGTATAACAGCGACGTAATGATCGCATTCAATCCGACCGATTTTCCCTGTCCCGTGGCCCCGGCCACCAACAAATGGGGCATCTTGGCTAAATCGATCACAAAGGTTTCATCCTGAATGGTTTTCCCCAACACCACCGGAATATCGTAGGTCGATTCCTGAAATTTCACCGACTTGATAACCGAATACATCGACACCACCTGCTTATCCTTGTTGGGAACCTCGATCCCGATGGTTCCTTTACCCGGAATGGGCGCAATGATTCGAATACCCAACGCAGACAGACTCAGCGCAATATCGTCTTCCAGATTTTTAATTTTCGATATCCGGACTCCGGGAGCCGGGACAATTTCATACAAGGTAACCGTCGGTCCGATCGTTGCCTTGATCTTATCGATCTTGATTCCGAAATTCTCCAGCGTCTCCTTAATACGATTCTTATTGTCGACAATCTCTTCGCTGGAAACACTCACCTCCACACTGTGATCTTCCAACAACTCGATCGGCGGTCGCTGATACGACGAAAGATCCAAAGTCGGATCATACAAGGTATTTTCAATCTCTTCGGCACTGAGCGTTTCATCGGCAGGCAGATGTTGTACGGCCATCTCGGCTGTCGCCACCACATCCGAATGCTGAGGCACCGCCGCCACAAATTGAGGATCAGAAACCGGGACAGATTCCGCATCAGACGCAGGAGCCGTATAAGTTACCGGTGCAGATGCCGGATAACCAGACTGCACATTTTCCCCATACCCTTCCTCGTAACCCGGCTGAACGGGTTCGGCATACCCGGCATAAGACGTTTCGGGCGCTGACGTCCCCCACGCCGAGGACGCTGCATCGACCAGCTCATATCCGCCAGGCGTCTCATATCCAACAGGCGCGGCATTCACAGAAGAGGCGTCGCCGTCTCCCGCTGCATACTGAATCGTAAAACCATGTTCGTCCGTTTCCTGATAATAATCCGGAGCCGGAGAAGTCGTTGCTTCAGGGGACCAATCGGTAATGGTAAATCCGTTTTCATCCACTCTCACTTCTGCCGGAGCAATCACCGGTTGCGATACCGTGGACACGGGTCGATCCAAAGTTCCCGAACGGTCTTCAATGGTAAAGCCGTCATCATCAGTCAGAATGCCGGGAGCAACCGGCTCTTCTTCCGATTCTTCTCCTACCGTATGGATTTCAAATCCATCTTCATCACGCACCCATCTCGACGAAGAACAGGCTTCCGATTGATCCGGTGCCGATACCGGCTCTTCCTGAGTCGGAACTTCCGTTTGGGTCTTTTCGGCGGCAGCGTCCCGACGGGCCTGCTCGTGAGCCAGAATATGACTGGCCGTATCGGTTACGGTCTCTCCGACCTTCTTTCCTCCCTCGGCCAACCCTCGTCCCACACGATTGATAAACGAAATGGTATTACGATTGATATAAACGGCATAGATGATAAAGGCGAGCAACAGCAACAATCCGGCCCCGACCAATCCCAACACAGATTTGAGCCAACGGGCCACATAAATCCCATGAGCACCGCCCAACCCTGAGCCGAAAATACCCCACGCCTCATCGAACAGATATCCCAGTGCGATGGAACCCAGAATCATCAGAATCAGACTCAACCGCACCGACTTACGCAAAAACATCGATTTGAAACGCATGATTCGCAGCGCCAGAATGATCAGCACCACCGGAATGCAGATCCCGAACAGGCCGAACCATTCGCCCACCATGCTGTTAGCCATAACCGCTCCGAGCTTTCCTCCCAGATTCCGCACCTCCTCTCCCGAAGAGGTAAAGATCTGTCCCCACTGCGTCACGCTTTGATCGTCCCGCCAGAAGAGAAAAAACGAAACCACCGAAACCAACATAAACACCGCTACCGCCAACAAAATCAAGCCATAAGCCCATCGCTGGTTATCGCTCAGTCCTTTCGGTTTAGGTTGTTTGGCAGCTGCTGCCGGAGTTTTTTTTGTCGCCATATATGCGTTCGATTACCGCTTTCCTTTTCGGTCAGCAGTACATTTTACGATTGTATCTATTATTCAAAACTCATTTGCCGGGCCTGTTCACTCTTAGCCATCAATCTCCGGCGATAAACTTCATCGGCCGCAGTCATAAAAGTATATTCCGGGTTATGATCCTCTGCGGCCTGCAATCCATGCTGTTCCAACAGGCTTTCCACCCTTCGTTCGATAGCCGAGGCAGGATTGATCAGTTCCACCTCCCGAGAGCCGATCACCTCGCGCAAGGCATCCTGCAAAAAAGGATAGTGCGTACAACCCAATACCAATCGGTCGGCACCCCGCTCCAACATAGGCGACACGATTCGAGCCACCGTTTCCACCGCTTCGGATGTATGTTCCTGATCGGCTTCGACCAACTCGACAAACCCACGTCCTACTGCGGAGAGAATCTCCACCCGATCAGCATAACGTTGCGAAGTTTCCCGGAACAACCGTCCCCGCAGGGTGGCCGCCGTCGCCAATACGCCGATCACGCCGCTGCGTGAAGAGAGCGCCGCCGGTTTGACCGCCGGCTCCAGTCCGATAAAGGGAATCGAATAACTTCGTCGCAGATGATCGATCGCCATGGCCGTAGCCGCATTGCAAGCGATCACCACCATCTTGACTCCCTGAGCGATCATCTGCCGCACCGCTTCATCCACATAGGCCGTCACCTCGGTTTGGGTTTTGTCCCCATACGGACAATTCTTTCCGTCTCCAAAATAGAGCAGCGATTCGTGAGGCAACTTTTTATAAAGTTCACTCCATACCGTCAGGCCGCCCAGACCCGAATCGAAAACCCCTATGGGTGCATCGTTCATCGTTCTCTCCTCCTCGTTCTGATGCCGGATATCAATTTTGAGGTCCGTTACTTTTATGAGCCGCAATCCAACGGGCCGCATTGACAAAGGCTTCGATCCACGGAGTCACCTCGTCCAACGTACGGTCTTCAGGATAATATGCCCAGTTCCAGGGACGGATAGCCCGTTCCAAGTGGGGCATGATCGCCAAATGTCGGCCGTCGGCCGATACGATAGCGGCCGCATTGTAATCACTGCCGTTCGGGTTACCGGGATATTCTCCATAAGAATACTTCACCGGAATATGATAACGGTTTTCTTCATAAGGCAGTTGGAACTTACCTTCTCCGTGAGCCACCCAGATCCCCAGTCGGCTGCCGGCCAGCGAAGAGAGCATCACCGCCTCGTTAGGCAGAATATCGACGTTCACAAAGGTAGATTCGAATTTATGGCTGTCATTGTGCAACATACGCGGTTTCTGTTCGTGATCGGGCGTAACTAATCCCAATTCAACCATCAGCTGACAACCGTTGCAAACCCCCAACGACAGGGTGTCTTCCCGTGCAAAGAAACGTTCCAGACTCTCCTTCGCGCGTTCATTGTAGAGGAAGGCGCCGGCCCATCCTTTAGCTGAACCCAATACGTCGGAGTTCGAAAAGCCCCCTACGAAAACGATCATGTTCACATCGTCCAGGGTTTCTCGTCCGCTGATCAGGTCGGTCATATGTACATCCTTCACGTCCATGCCGGCCAGATACATGCTCCAAGCCATTTCACGGTCGCCGTTCACCCCCTTTTCGCGGATAATAGCGGCCTTGACACCGGTCGGTGTACGACGTTTGGCGGCCAAACCCCACTGGGCAAGCTGGCCCGTAAAACCTTCCGGAAAAATATAACTCAGTTCCTGATTCTTATAGTTGGCATAACGTTCAGCAGCCTTTTTCGGCCCGCTCTGACGACGGTCGAGCAGGTAGGAGGTCTTGAACCAACTGTCACGCAACGAATCGATCAACAGTTCGAAATCCAGCCCGGCATTGGTCACCGAGAAGCGGCGATCCTGGTTCACCTCACCGATCACATAAGCATCGACCCCGGCGAATTTCAGCTCTTCGCACACCGAAGCTCCGTCAGCGACCTGCAAAACCAGCGCCGGTTTTTCGCTGAAAAGCACCTTCACGATATCCTTTTCGCCCAGTGCCGCCAGACTCAGATCCATCCCGCTGCGGTTGTCGGCGAAGGTCATTTCCAGCAAAGCCGTAATCAACCCTCCGGCCGACACATCGTGTCCGGCCAGGACCTTACCTTCTGCGATCAGTTGCTGCACGGCATCGAACGAACGGGCAAAATAATCGGCCGAAGTCACCGTCGGAACATCCATCCCGACGCTGCCCACGATCTGAGCGAAACTGCTTCCGCCCAAACGGAACGCATCGCGGCACATATCCACATATATAATCTGGCTGCGACAATGTTTCAAAGCCGGAGAGACGGTCTTTTTCACATCGGACACTTCGCCCGCCGAAGTAATGATCACCGTCCCGGGGGCGTAAACCAATTCCCCATTCTTGTACTTCTGCGTCATCGACAGCGAGTCCTTACCCGTCGGAATGTTGATTCCCAAAGCCAGGGCATAGTCGCTGGCTGCCTGAACGGCCGTATACAAACGGGCATCTTCGCCCGGATTCTTACAAGGCCACATCCAGTTGGCACTCAACGACACCGATCCGAGACCGCCTTCGATGGGTGCGAAAACGATGTTGGTCAACGACTCGGTAATGGCCAGCACCGACCCTTTGGCCGGATCGGCCATGGCAGCAACGGGGGCATGTCCCAAGGCGGTCGCAATCCCGTGTACCCCCTGATAGTCGAGCGTCACCACAGCGCAGTCGTTCAATGGCAACTGCACACTCCCAGCCGTCTGCTGCATCGCTACCCGACCGGTCACCGAACGGTCGACCTTGTTGGTCAACCAGTCCTTACAAGCAACCCCTTCCAGTTGCAGAACGGTTTCCACGTAATGCACCAGACGAGAGGCATCGTATTGAGGTTCGGCATAGGTTTCGGTCACCGTTTCGTCGGTCATGATCGTCCGAGGTGCCTTGCCGAACATGTCTTCCAGTTTCAGGTCGATGGGTTTGTCGCCCGTCTTCTGATTGACAAACGTAAACTGCATGTCGCCGGTCGCCTCCCCGATGACATAGAACGGCGAGCGTTCGCGTTCGGCGATCCGACGCAGTTTATCGATACTTTCTTCTTTAACCACCAGGCCCATACGTTCCTGAGATTCGTTCCCGACGATCTCTTTGGCACTCAGGGTCGGGTCACCGATGGGCAGCTGATCCATATCGATCCGGCCCCCGGTCGCTTCCACCAACTCACTCAAGCAGTTCAGGTGGCCGCCGGCTCCGTGATCATGGATCGAGATAATCGGGTTTTCATCCTCTTCCGACACGGCCCGAATAGCGTTATAGGCCCGTTTTTGCATTTCGGGATTGGAACGCTGCACGGCGTTGAGCTCGATCGCCCCGGCATACTCGCCCGTAGCCACCGACGAAACGGCGCCACCGCCCATCCCGATGCGGTAATTGTCACCCCCCAACAGAACGACCTTATCACCCTGCGTAGGATCTTCTTTCAAACTATCCTGTTTGCGACCATATCCGACCCCACCGGCCAACATGATCACCTTGTCGAAACCGAATTTCTTCCCGTTTTCGAAGTGTTCGAACGTCTGCAAACTTCCGCAAATCAACGGCTGCCCGAACTTGTTCCCGAAATCCGACGCCCCGTTGGAGGCTTTAATCAGGATATCTTCCGGGGTCTGATACAACCATTCGCGCGGTTCGGTATAGTTTTCCCATTCGCGACCTCCGTCCAGACGCGGATACGCCGTCATATACACGGCCGTCCCGGCAATCGGGAAAGCCCCTTTACCCCCGGCAATACGGTCACGGATTTCACCACCGGTCCCGGTTGCCGCACCATTGAACGGTTCGACCGTCGTAGGGAAGTTGTGGGTTTCGGCCTTCACCGAAATCACACTTTCGAAATCCTTGATCGTAAAGTAGTCCGACGTATCGTGGCGTTCCGGCGAGAACTGTTCCACAACCGGCCCCTGCAGGAAAGCACAGTTATCTTTGTAAGCCGAAATCACCCGACCCGGATTGGTCGTGGTGGTTTTCTTGATCAGACCGAACAGCGTCGACGGTTTTTCTTCCCCGTCAATGATAAACTTCCCGTTGAAAATTTTGTGACGGCAGTGTTCCGAGTTGACCTGCGAGAACCCGAACACTTCGCTGTCGGTCAGTTTCCGGCCGATACGGGCAGCCAATTCCCGCAAATAGTTCATTTCGTCATCGCTCAACGCCAACCCTTCCTGTTGGTTATAAGCGGCGATGTCATCGATATAAACGATCGGATCGGGTTGCTTGCTGATCGTAAACACTTCCTGATCCAGGATATGATACTTGCGACGCAGCATCGGATCGAACGGCTGTTCGTCATTTTTGGCCACTTCGAACTCTTCGATGCGCACGATGCCCTTCAAGCCCATATTCTGGGTGATTTCCACCGCATTGGTGCTCCAGGGAGTGATCATTTCGCGACGAGGGCCGATGAATATACCGTGCAAGGTTTCGGCATCCAATCGAACCGCTCCGCCAAAAAGCCATTCCAGTCGGGCCAATTCTTCGCCCGAAAAGGTTTCACGTGCATCCACGCCATAGATCGTGTTGCCTTTCTTAAAAAAAAGTATCATACCTATCGAGATTAGGGTTTATCGTATCTATCTGTTTTTCATTTATTTTCCCCGGGCAATCTTACGCAACACCGCATCGGCCCGATCGTAAGGAACCGCATATTCGGATTGCCCGAACACATAAGCCGCGATTTCATAGGGATTGTACAACATTTTCACCCCTGTGGAATCGAAACCGATATTCTGAGGCAAAGGTAACTCATCCGGCTTTACAAACAAATAGGCATTGATCTCTTCTTGCGTCAAAGGACGTTGAGAGAGCGATTGCAGAAACGCTTCCCGATTCAATTCGCTCAAGCGGATGGTATCCGAAATCAATTCCTCCAACGGCAGCTGCCGGCCCGTACGATTATCGAAATTGAAACATTTTCCCAGCGTCAGTCCATGAGCGCCCCCCGTAAAAGCATAGGTCTGCAACCAAACCGAGGTCAAATACCCCTTTGTATAATATGAGCCTTCGCAATAGAACTGATAAGGCAGATGGGCAATCATGGTATCCCGATTCTTCTGAGCCAACAGGCTGTCCACGGCCTGAGAGAGAGTCACCCCGGTAGCCGCCACCGAATCCCCGGCAAAGAGTTGTTTCAAATAGTGTTCCACGGTCCGGTTGATCGAATCAGCCGCTACGCCTTCCCGAGCCACCGGATAGATCAGGGCCACCACATCGTGGGTACCTGAACGCGACAAGGTATCATTTCCCCAAACCAATCCTCCTCCGGGAATCTCCCGGCTACAAGAGGCCAAAAGCGCTGCACAACATAACCACAAAATCTTTTTCATCGCTACAACGTTTTAATTGTTTCTATGATTCTCCACATACAGGGCCACGTGCCGGGCGATATAATCGTCGCTTACACCATCACAATCCATCACCATCTTGGCACGACCATAAAACGGTTCACGTCCTTCCAGATTCTCCGCGATAAAATCCCGCAACTGTTCCTGGGTCTTATCCCGTAATAAAGGTCGTTTGGCCTTTCCATATTCGAGACGAGCGGCCAACTTTTCGGGTCCCATCTTCAAATAGATGGTCAAACCCGCCGCATTCATCACTTCCATATTGTCGAAAAAGCAGGGAACTCCCCCACCGGTAGCCACCACCGCATTCTGTTCGGTCGTCAGTCCGTGCAGCACCTCTCGTTCCTCGCCCCGAAAAGCCTCTTCGCCCCGAGCCGCAAAGTATTCCGTCACACTCATGCCCGTACGCTGTTCGACCTCCGTATCCATATCAATGAACCGCAACCCCAACCGCCGGGCCAATCCTCGCCCGATGGTCGTCTTGCCGCTGCCCATATATCCGATCAAAAAAATCAACATGCTCAGAAAAGTTCCATTTGCCGGTTATCCGCCTCCTCCGATTCCTCTTCGGCCGCAATGTCAAACTCCACACTCTCCCCCGGAAGATAATTTTTGGGCGTTCCCGCTTCTTTGGTCGAACGTTCCCCTTCCGGTTTTGTTACAACCGGACGGTCCGAATTTTCAGTCTCCGTAGCCACTGATTCCGGTTCAACGGAGTCCAAATTCGCCACAGCATCGTCTTCCATCCCATTTTCCGGACGAGGGCCCTTATCCAACGGTTCCACAAACCTCAGCGTATCGACCTCCAGCGTAGTCACCCGTTTTCCTTTGGCCCGGTGGCTCTTCACCCCGATGAATCCTTCCACATCGATCCGATCGGCCGGACGACCGGCGTTATGTCCTCCGTAGATCACTTCCAGACAGGGATATTCATCCCGACTGATGCACACGATCCGCGATCCCGGCGTGTCTTCGACAAACACCTGGGTTTTGTCTCCCGATTCGGCGGCAAAACGCTTCACATAATAATATTGTTGCTCGCCGTCGTAATACACCACCGAATAGATCCGATGATTATCGTATTTTTCGACCCGAATGGTATCCTCCGGGAAATAAACGCCCAAATCGTACCCCGTCGTATAATAGTGACCTTTAGCGGTCATCACCAACAACTTATCGTTCCCGACGAATTCACCCAACAGTTCACCCCGACCGTCGGTATTGAGTTTGCGGATCTCGTCGTCGTACCAAACATTCTGCCCGCCCAAGGTCGAAGCTCCCCGTTCCTTGAGTACGATTTTGTGAATGGCATAGCGCGAGAAAAGATTCCCCTGCGACTGCCGTCCCTTGATCGCCAGATTCCCGAAATTCAGATCCACGATCAGCTTCTTCAGACGAGGACGCGGTTTGAAATAAATTTTCAACACTTCGGCCTCCCCGTTGGGATTGACGCTCATATAGAGAATTTCGCTGCGCGGCGTACCTTTAGTCAGGTCGTACTCCCGATCGCGGGTGATTCCCTTGATGGCACAACGCTTCATCATCAACGGGCCATTGCGGCCATCCCGATACAATACGTTATAGATCGTCCGTTCGTCGTTGCGTTTGAACACCCCGATATAATAGATATTCTTGGCAAAGAACGCCTTTTCGGAAACTTTCGTGATGATATATTTCCCTTCTTTGGTAATGACAATCACATCGTCGATGTCCGAACAATCGCACACGAACTCGTCCTTTTTCATCGCCGCCCCGATCCCGAAGAACCCTTCGGCCCGATCGACATACAGTTTGGCGTTGGCCACCACCACCTTGGTCGCCTCAATGGAGTCGAACTCCCTCAACTCGGTCTTACGTTCCCGACCTTTGCCATATTTTTCTTTGATCCGCAGGAAGTAATCGATCGTATATTGGGTCAGATGAGCCAGATGGTTTTTCACGGTCCGGATCTCCTCTTCCACGCCTTTGATGTGTTCATCGGCCTTGAAGCTGTCGAATTTGGAGATACGCTTGATCTTTATCTCCGTCAAGCGAATGATGTCGTCCCGCGTCACTTCCCGATGCAGACGCGGTTTGAACGGTTCCAATCCTGTATCGATCGTTTCCAGCACACTCTCCCAAGTCGTACACTCCTCGATATCGTGAAAAATCTTCTCCTCAATAAAGATTTTTTCCAACGACGACATGTGCCAATCGTCTTCCAGTTCACTCAACCGAAGTTCCAACTCGCGGCGCAACAAATCCCGCGTATGGTCCACATTGCGCCGAAGGATCTCGCTGACCCCCATAAAATGGGGCTTTTCATCCATAATCACACACGAGTTAGGCGAAATCGACACTTCGCAATCGGTAAAGGCGTACAGCGCATCGATCGTTTTGTCCGACGATTCGTCGTTGCTCACGTGGATAATAATCTCGGCTGTATCGGCGGTATTGTCATCGACCTTCTTGATCTTGATTTTGCCCTTGTCGTTGGCCTTGATGATCGAATCTTTGATCGACTCGGTGGTCGTTCCATAAGGAATTTCCGTGATCGCCAGCGTCCGTTTGTCGATCTTGTTGATCCGGGCCCGCACCTTCACGGCTCCGCCCCGCAACCCGTCATTATAACGGCTGACATCGGCCAGACCACCGGTCGGGAAATCGGGATACAACACGAACGGCTCTCCCCGCAGGTAAGCCACACAGGCATCGAGCAGTTCATTGAAATTGTGCGGCAAGATTTTGGAGGCCAGCCCCACGGCGATCCCTTCCACGCCCTGAGCCAACAACAACGGAAACTTAACCGGCAGCGTCACCGGTTCCTGATTACGTCCGTCATACGACAGCATCCATTCGGTGATTTTCGGGCTGAAGACCACCTCCAAGGCGAATTTCGACAAACGAGCTTCGATATAACGGGCCGCAGCGGCTTCATCACCCGTCAGGATATTCCCCCAGTTTCCCTGACAATCGATCAGCAGGTCTTTCTGCCCCAGCTGCACCAGGGCATCGCCGATGGAGGCATCCCCATGCGGGTGATACTGCATGGTCGACCCGATGATGTTGGCCACCTTGTTGTACCGACCGTCATCCATCTTTTTCATGGCGTGCAGGATACGGCGATGCACCGGTTTCAATCCATCCTCGATATGCGGGACGGCACGTTCCAGAATCACATAGGAGGCATAATCCAGGAACCAGTCCTTGTACATCCCCGTCAGTTTCTTCCTCCCGGCGGCTTCCGCCATCAGGCGATCGAACTTGCCCGGTTTGCCCGGAAGCGTTTCACTCACGCTGTCCGACCCTGCAGCAGCCACCTCCGTATCCGACAACCCGTCCACAGGCTGAACCCCATCCATAGGATCGTCTGAAAGATGCTCTTTATCGTCTATCGTACTCATACTAAATCAACTCTTCGATATAATCGGCTTCGATACGCAGGTTCCCGATGATGAATCCCTGACGCTCCGCACTATTTTTACCCATATAAAATTCCAGCAAATCCGACACCGGATCTTCTTTCGTCATGCGCACCTTGTCCAGACGCATATTCTCGCCGATGAACTCCTTGAACTCGTCAGCCGAAATTTCTCCCAACCCTTTGAATCGGGTGATCTCGGGATTGGGGCCCAAAGCTGCAATGGCTTTCTGACGCTCCTCTTCGCTGTAACAATAGCGGGTTTCCTTCTTATTACGCACCCGGAACAGCGGCGTCTGCAGGATAAAGAGATGCCCGCCGCGAATCACATCGGGGAAAAACTGCAAAAAGAAGGTCATCAGCAACAAGCGGATATGCATCCCGTCGACATCGGCATCGGTGGCAATGATAATCTTGTTGTAACGCAGATTATCCATATCCTCTTCGATATTGAGGGCCGCCTGCAACAGATTGAACTCCTCGTTTTCATAAACGATCTTTTTGGTCAGCCCATAGCTGTTGAGCGGTTTCCCCCGCAGCGAAAAGACCGCCTGCGTATTCACATCCCGCGACTTGGTGATCGACCCGCTGGCCGAATTCCCTTCGGTGATGAAAATCATCGACTCTTCAGCCCGTTCATTCTTGTCGGTGAGGTGAATGCGGCAGTCCCGCAATTTTTTGTTATTGAGACTCACCTTCTTGGCCATTTCCCGGGCTTTCTTCTGAATCCCCGAAATCGCCTTGCGTTCCTTTTCGTTTTCCTGGATCTTCTTGAGCAGAATATCGGCCGTTTCAGCGTGTTTGTGCAGGTAGTTATCCAGCTCGGTTTTCAGAAAGTCCATCACGAAATTACGCACCGTAGGTCCATCGGGTCCCATGTCTTTCGAGCCGAGTTTGGTCTTGGTCTGCGACTCGAACAACGGCTCTTCGACCTTGATGCTAATGGCCGCAATGATCGAAGTCCGCACATCGGCCGCATCAAAATCCTTGCGGTAAAACTCCTTGATGGTTTTCGCCAGCGCCTCGCGATAAGCCGCCTGATGCGTTCCGCCTTGGGTGGTATGCTGTCCGTTGACGAACGAATAGTAGGTCTCTCCGTAGCCGTGACCGTGAGTGAGCACCACCTCGATGTCTTCCCCCGTCAAATGGATCGGCGGATAAAGCGGTTCTTCGTTCAGATTCTCCTGCAATAGGTCCAACAATCCGTTTTTGGAGAGAAACGGCTGTCCGTTAAGTTTGATGGTCAACCCGGCGTTCAGGTAAGTATAGTTACGGAGCATCGACTCCACATACTCCATATGGTAGGCATAAGGTCCGAACACACTCTCGTCCGCCACAAAGCTCACGCAGGTTCCGTTCTTGTCGTTGACTCCGCTCTCCTGCACGTCCGCGATTTCGTTTCCGGCTTCGAAGGTCACCGTCCGCGCCTCACCGTCCCGTACACTGCGAATCACAAAACGACTCGAAAGCGCATTGACCGCCTTGATCCCGACCCCAATCACCAGTCGATGTTGGATATTCCGCTGATGTATGTTTTGCCATTGACTTTCAAGTGGGTGTCCAAACGGGAGGTGATGCGTATGCCGATTTTCGGCTGGGTGTTGCAGATGCACGGTGATATTGCCATCGAACGGGGGTCGAGCGGGAGTG
>Ga0192261_1040_pt1 | contig 30201 bp, 24 predicted proteins | sample Koala_Koa23_G3_FD_131283 | JGI IMG/M metagenome (GOLD analysis project Ga0192261, IMG submission 131283) | Enriched cells from koala feces incubated with labeled cellulose particles, San Francisco Zoo, California, United States - Koala_Koa2-3_G3 ... | reverse complement strand
CAAACAAATTCTCTTTATTATAGTATCTACGCTGATATCAAAAAACGGATACTCCAAGGAGAGCTAAAACCTGGAGACCAGCTCCCGACAGAGGCAGAGCTCGAAAAGCTGTATAGCGCCAGCAGGGCTCCTGTCAGACAGGCCTTAACAATGCTTGAACAGGAGACCTTCCTGCTCCGTTGCCAGGGCAGAGGTACTTTTGTCTGTGACAGAAAGAAGGAGAGCCACTGGCTGCTCCAAAGCGGTTTCTCCAAGGATATGGAGAGAGATTTTAACCAACTGAGCAGCAAAACTCTATGGATCAAAATGGAGAAACCTGACGACGATGTGCGGGAGATACTTATGCTTGACGAAGATCAGCAGGTGATTCACATTCACAGACTGCGTTATTTCAAAGACATCCCCATCTTCTCTATGCACAATTACGTGAGGGATTCTCTTAATATTGAGGCATTCAAACGAGCTGGGGACTTTTTCATCATCAGCGAAGTCCTGGAAAGAGATTTCCAGATCACGCTGTACCGGGCAGAAGAAGATATCCGCGCAGCCGCCGCGGACGACAAAATGGCCGAAGAAATGCAAATACCGGTAGGCTTTCCGCTCCTCAGCGGAAAACGCGTTTACTACACGGAGAATGACAGGTCTGTTTATATGAGTCTGTATCATGTACGAACCGATTACTGGTCACATAAAACAACCTACTATGCTAACAACCAATAGGTCGTGAGAGAAACGAGCCAATATTAACTTGGGACGGATAATAAATAGATAGTTAGGACGTAATTTTACGATAGTACCGCAAGCCGACATTTAATAGGTCTCCTGACAAAGTGACCTACTGTTGTTTTATGCCTTCTTAATTGATACTACATCGCCGCAAAAAGAATGTGAATATAGCGGCATACTTTTATTCGGATGTCATATCTAATCTAATTAGCAGATATCCGCTAGATGTTTTATTGCCATACTCCAAGGAAACAGGTCTGCGCGCGACTGATATCCGGGAGGAACCGGCATGAAAATACAAAGTATAAAAGGGGCGATGGAAATTGTAAGAATCTGTACAAAAAACGGCTGTCAATACTAACAACCAAGAGAGCATAGTTCTGTAAAATACGGTATATCTAAGCCATTTCTTTTATCCTTCCCAGGCTTATACCATTACGGTATTTTTTGTTAGCTATATTTTAATCTAATAAATATTTGATTAACTAATAAAGGAGAGATATTTAATGCATTCCGGCTACCTTTGGTTCATTGTGGCATATCTCGTTGTAGTAGTAGCCTATGGACTTTACATTAGCAAAAAATTGGTCAAGACCAGTGAAGGTTTTGTCACAGCTGGCAGAAGCCTCCCACTTTGGATAGTTATCGGTACGCTGATCGCCACCTGGTTTGGCGGCGGCAGCATTACCGGCTGCGCGAATATCGTCTATTCCCGCGGCATCCTAGCCGGGCTCATCTATCAGTATTCCACGCCAATCGGTCTGCTTGTCGTTTTCTTGATTGCCGGAAAGATCAGAGCGGCGGAAAATACTACCATTCCTGCGTTGTTTAAAGACAAATACGGCACGACAGCCAGTGTCTTAGCCACCGTTTTCATCGTCCTGTCTTATATAGGCATCACGTCATATCAGTTCAATGGTGCCGGCTACGTCATCAATATCGTGACAGGGCTGCCCGTTGAAACGGGAACTATCATCTCCGCCGTAATCATAATCCTGCTGACTGTCACCGGCGGTCTGGCTTCCGTCGCCTACACAGATGCAATCAGCGCACTTTTCGTCTTTGTATCATTTCTCATCGCCATACCATGCCTGCTCTTCCAAAGCGGCGGCTTCTCTGGGCTGATCGCACAGATCCCCCACGAGTATTTTACATGGTCGGGAGCCAACAACAACAGCCTTACCAACTGGGGTGTACTTGTAGCAACCGCCTTTCTCGCGATGGGGGACCAGAACCTCTTCATAAGGTTCAATGCTGCGAAGAATAGAAAAGAAGCTACAAAATCTTGCGCTCTATTTATCGTAGGGGCCGTCATACTCGGAACAATGACGGTGTTGATTGAAGCCTTCTCCATTCCCTACCTTAAGGGCATCCGTCCGGATACCGCCCTGTTGATGATCGCGATGCACCATCTACCATTCGCCGTCGGCGGCCTCATTCTTGCAGCGGCGGTATCGTTCATGATAACCACCGGAGATTCATTTATGCTCTCGGCCGCGACTAGCGTTGCACACGACATCGTCACGCCCTATATTACAAAGAATAACGACGAAGCGCATAAGCTAAAGATGGTACGGTTCTTAGTAGTCGCCTGCGGAATACTGGCCTATATATTGATTGCCAAATTTACAGATGTGCTAGGTATCATCATGTACGCTTACACCGTATACGCAGCGGCCATCACTCCCGCACTCGTAGCAGCATTTACTTGGAGGCGCGTCACTCCAGCCGGAGGCATTTGTTCTATCATTATCGGCGGCAGCTCAGCGCTCGTTTGGGAGCTTTGGCTTAAGAGCGGCTTTAACAATATCGACGGTGCGCTGATTGCCGTTCCGCTCTCAATTCTTACACTTATCGTGGTTAGCCTTCTGACTTCGCTCAAAACGACCGAAGCGGAAAACTAATAAAGTAGCCAATAAAAATATATATTAAGGAGGAATTTTCATGCCCTGTGTACAGATTCAGACAAACGTAGCATATAACGAAAGCGATAGGGAGACTATCCTGCGCGAGGCAACAAAGGTAATGGTCGAACAGGCACACAAAAACGAGGAGGCTGTAATGGTAATACTCCAGAAGGTAGACGGTATGATGGGCAATAGCTCGGAACCGATGGCCCTGATCGATGTACGCAGTATGGTCGGTATCGAGCATAAGACCAACAACGACATCTCCGCAGCGCTTACTCCGATTATGACAAGGGTCTTGGGAGTCTCACCCTACCGCACTTATATAACCTTCCTGCGCATCCCCGAGACATGCTGGGGCCTTATGGGCGGTATCGCTACCTGGCAGGCTAAGACCCGTCTCTGGGTCGTAAACGACGAGCCCTGCAAGTAAACTGACGTTATTTAAAAGGAGGATATTACCATGGCAAAAAAGAACATAGGCGCAGTTTCCGCGATCTCACCCATTCCAGCCTTTATGGCCACCTGCGCCGACAAAAACGGCAATTCAAACATCATCACGATCTCCTATGGCGGTATCATCAACGCCGTTCCGCCAATGGCCTACATTTCAGTCCGCGACACACGTTACTCATATCATATGCTGAAAGAGACGGGAGAGTTCGTCATCAACATCCCTGGAGGTAACCTCACCAAAGAGACCGACCTATGTGGGATACTCAGCGCAAGGAAGGTCAATAAATGGGAGGCTACAAAGCTGACGCCGGTAGAAGCCTCGATTGTCAAAGTACCGATGATAAAGGAATGTCCTGTAAACATTGAGTGCGTGATTAAACATATCATCGCCCTTGGCTCACATGACATATTCCTCGCAGAGATCGTGGCGACGCACGCCGATGAAGAAGTGCTGAACGACAAAAACAAGGTCATGATCGACAAGTTCAAACCATTTGCCTTCTGCTATAACGCACAGGAATATTGGACTCTGGATTCGCTCATCGGCCACTACGGATGGACGGCCAAAGAGATAGATAAGTAGAGGCACAGAGCATCCTAGGGAAATCTTTATGTAAAAACTCCTATCGGCAACACGAAGTAACATGGCTGGGAGCCGTAATGCACTAACTGAACTGGGATAGCACGGCTCCTTAGCTAAAAAATCTAAGCTGCAACTCTATCGCGTTGTCTTAAATCGCAGCAGGAGGTATAACAAACAAAAGATGGCCGAAAACAAATTTTTTAAAGACATAGACGACTCGTTAGAACGCTATCAGCAGGAGCTTTGCGAGTTCCTACGGATTCCAAGTGTCAGCGCCTATTCAGAGAACAGCGACGCTATGCGGTGTTCGGCAGAGTGGTTACTGGGTAGACTCCTAGATATTGGTTTCCACGGCGACCTCATAGAAACAAATGGCTGGCCTATCATGCTTGCCAGACATGAACACCGCAAAGAGGCACCAACTCTGCTGATTTACGGACATTATGACGTGCAGCCGGAGGTACCGCTTGAGGAATGGAAAACACCACCATTTGAACCAAGTATCAGAAACGGGGCAATATTCGCCAGGGGGGCAAACGACGACAAAGGGCAGCTCTACACCTACGTCAAAGCATTGGAAAGTTATCAGCGGGTGCGCGGAGAATTACCTCTAAATATAATCTTCCTCGCCGAGGGAGAGGAGGAAATCGGCAGTAAGAATCTGCTGCGTTTTCTCAAGGAAAATGGCGATAAGTTACGCAGTGATATCTTCTTCGTTTCGGATAGCTCAATGCTGTCAAAAGACATTCCCGCCGTAACCTGCGGCTTTCGTGGGATAGTCTCCTTTGAGATTGCCCTGCAAACGATGAAAAAAGACCTTCATTCCGGCCTATTCGGAGGTATCGCGTTAAATGCTACAGAGGTCATAACCACGCTGCTTGCAAAAATGAAAAATGAGGATGGGCACATAACAATACCTGGGTTTTACGATGATGTGCGTCCACTCAGTTCACGGGAGTGCGAGGCAATGGCACATCTGCCCTATGACGAGGCCGCCGTGGCCAAATCGCTTGGAATGGCCATGCTGCATGGAGAAAAGGGCTGCTCAGCCATTGAGAAAAAAAGCGCGCGCCCAACGCTGGACATAAACGGTATATGGGGCGGCTTCACCGGCGAGGGCCCAAAGACAGTGATACCGGCAAGGGCCTTTGCTAAAATCAGTTCTCGCTTGGTTCCTAACCAAAGCCCTGAAAAAGTATTTCGCTGCTTTGAAAATTTCATCCGCGAAAATATTCCAGCGGGAGTGGAGACGGATATCCGCTTTCTATTTGGGGCAACACCTGTCGTCACCGAGATAGACGACCCTAATGTACGAATGGCGGCAGAGGCCATTGAGGAAGCTTTTGGAAAGGCCCCGGCCTTCATACGCTCAGGTGGAACGATCCATATTATAAGTGAGATAAAAGATTCGCTGAAAATTCCTTCGATGCTGATTCTTGGCTGGGGCAGGCCGGAAAACGGCTCCCATTCACCTAACGAATGCTTCTACGTCAAAGATTTCAGGAATGCGATCCGCAGCCTCTGCCTGCTCTTTGATAAAATAGCTTCAAATGGGCAGGACAAATGATTATGAAGATAATATAGTGCCATCGCTCTTGAACCAATTTAATACTGTAACCATGGAGGGATAGAGAATGTGTGAAACAACAGTATCCAAAGAACTAGCGGTTGAGAATGTATTAATCATGGCGGAGCGGTTGGCCTTTCTCCATTATGCCTTCGCTAAAACGCTTGAAGAGGAGCTGTCTCCGGAGAAGGCCGATAAACTGACCCGCAAAGCAATCGACAAATACGGACAACTCGCCGCTGAGAGCGCTATGAAGAAGATCGAGAGCCAGGATCTTGAGACAACGCTGCTCAATTTCAAGCATGGCAAAGACTTGCCCTCAATGGGCTGGCAGACGGCTCCCATCGATAAACCCAACGACAGGCCCTGCGAAAAAATCAGCAAAATCACCTACTGTCCCCTTGCCGACAACTGGAAGAAGCTCGGCAAAGAGGCAGAACGCCTAGGCAGGCTCTATTGCTGGGTCGACCAGGCAAAATTCAGGGCCTATGGGAAGGGTTATCTCTGCTTCCACGATAGGAATACTTTGGACGGAGACGACTACTGCATTATCAGGGTCGCTTCCGACATCTCTGCGAATGGTCAATAGCATACAGCCGACATAGGCAGCGGCAAAGGATTCAAGCAAAGGAGTATCAACATGCAACGTAATAGTTTGACCTATCAGAGCTATCTAAAAATACTTACGCGAGAACTCGTTCCCGCCATGGGCTGCACAGAACCAATAGCCATCGCCTACTGTGCAGCAAAGGCCAGAGCGGTGCTTGGAGCGCTTCCCAACCATATAGAGGTTAAAGCAAGCGGCAACATCATTAAAAACGTCAAGAGTGTCGTTGTCCCGAATACCGGCGGCAGGCGTGGCATCGCCGTCGCCGCCGCCCTTGGCGCACTGGCAGGAGATGCAACAAATGGCCTAGAAGTCATCGCGGATATCTCAGTTGAGGCTAAAACCAACCTAGGAGAATATTTAGAGAATACCAAGATCATAACCAGCTCCGCCAATTCTGATCATCTTCTCGATATTACCGTAACGGTATACAGAGACAATTCATGGGCGAAAGTACGGACGGTAAATGAACACACAAATATTGTCCTTATAGAAAAAGACGGCAAGGTGCTGAAAAACAAAGAGATATTAGATGTAGAAGACACCGACTGTCCAGATTATACATTGCTCACCGTAAAAGATATCTATGATTTCGCTGAGACTGCCTTCATCCAGGACGTGAAGTCAATATTAGATAGACAAATAACACTCAATACGGCAATCTCCAACGAGGGACTGAAAAAAGACTACGGGGCCAATATCGGCAAAGTTATACTTAAGGTATATGGAGATAACGTCAAGGTCAGAGCGAGGGCAATGGCGGCAGCCGGCTCCGACGCTCGTATGAACGGCTGCGAGCTTGCCGTGGTGATCAATTCCGGCAGCGGCAACCAGGGCATAACGGCTTCCATTCCGGTAATAGAATACGCAAAGGAGCTTAAAGCTGACAAAGAAAAGCTTTACCGAGCTTTGCTAATATCAAACCTCGTTACGCTACACCAGAAGACCGGCATCGGCCGTCTTTCGGCCTATTGCGGCGCGGTCAGCGCCGGAGCAGGGGCAGGGGCAGGTATCGCCTACCTATGCGGCGGCGATTACGAAACGATCATTCACACAATAGTTAACACGCTCGCCGTGACTTCAGGAATCATCTGCGACGGAGCTAAATCCTCCTGCGCGGCAAAAATTGCCGTCGCCGTCGACGCAGGCATCATCGGCTATGAGATGTACAAAAACGGGCAGCAATTTTACGGCGGCGACGGTGTTATCCTCAAAGGTGTTGAGAATACGATCAAGAACATAGGCAGGCTTGGCAGGGTCGGGATGTATGAGACCGATAAAGAGATCATCAGGATGATGACGGAATGACTCTTAACACGCGGCGAAGGTGACCAATCCACAAATTAGAAGATAAAAATAACGGGAGAACGTCAATGACGCCTCCCGCTGTTTTTGATTAAAGTTATTTTCGCGTGATCTTACGCGATAAACTTTTTGATGTCCTCTACCGTTGTGGGCTCCGCGGAGCGAACCATCGTGCCCTTTTTCATCTCAACGATCGTCGGGAGCTTCGCGATTCCGAGCTTTTCCACCATCTTGCCGTTACGGTAGCCGTCGATGAAGGCGATCTGCTTGCCGCTCTCCTTCGCGTATTTTTCGGCTTCGACCTGCAGCTTGACCTGATCCTGGTCGATGCTGGAGGTAAAGAGGGCGATCACCTCTTCGGGGTCGATGAGCACTGAGCGGAGGTGAAGCTGCTCGGTGATGTATGAGTAGGCGGCCATCGCTGCCACCGCGCCATCGCCGGCGGCGGTTACAACCTGACGGAGGTACTTGTCACGGATGTCGCCCGCGGCGAAGATACCCTCGACGGAGGTCTCCATCTTGTCATTGGTATCGATCCAGCCGCCGCGGGTCTGCTTGACGACCGAGCTCTCGGGCTGGAGGTAGGCGACGTTCGGCTCCGTGCCGACAAATACGAAGCAGCCGGCGACGGGGAGATCCGAGATCTCGCCGGTCTTGACGTTCTTAAGCACGAGCTTCTCCACAACACCCTCGCCCTCTATCGACTCGACGACGGAATTCCAGACGGGGACGATCTTCGGGTTCGCGAGCGCCTGCTCGATGGCAAGGCGGTCGGCCCTCCACTCGTCACGGCGGTGGATGATGTAGACCTTATCGGCAAAGCGTGTGAGGTAACCGGCCTCTTCGACGGCCACGTTGCCGCCGCCGACGACGGCGATCGTCTCGCCCTCAAAGAAGGCCGCGTCGCAGACCGCGCAGTAGCTGACGCCCGCGCCGGTGAATTCGGCTTCGCCGGGGCATCCAAGCTTCCTGAAGCTGGCGCCGGTGGCGAGGATGATCGCCTCGGCCTCGATCTCGCCGCTGTCGGTGACGACAAACTTGCTGCCGTCTCTGAGATCTATCTTCTGTACCGTGCAGCTTCTGAATTCGGCCTTGAAGTGCTCCGCGTGCTTGCGGAATGTTTCGCCGAGCTCGGAGCCTGTCGAGTGGATCGTTCCGGGCCAGTTTTCAATTTCGTCCGTGATGTTGATCTGACCGCCGGGAATACCCTTTTCAAGGATAAGCGTGTCAAGTCCGGCGCGGCGTCCGTATACCGCCGCCGCAAGACCCGCAGGGCCGGCTCCGATTATTACAAGTTCTCTCTTTTCCATGATTAACATCCTTCCTCAAAGAATATTATTCTTTATAAGTTTTCTTATAGATATGATTATATTAAATTTTATCTTTTACGCCATATAATATGACGAATTATTCCATTATAATCTAAAATTTTATTCATGAGAACAAATTCACTTGGTGCCATATCCTCTAGCGCACAAATCTGCGCCTCGCCCGCCGTCTCTAACAATAGCAGTCCGCCGCTTTTCAGTAAACGGGGAAACGACTCAAAAAATTTCCGGTATAGAAATAGGCCGCCAGCCCCGCCGTCAAGGGCCATGTGCGGCTCATAGTCGCGCACCTCCGGCATCAGCCCCGCCATTTCCGCCTCCGGTATATACGGCGGATTGGAGATTATGAAATCAAGGCTGCCCTCGCCGACGGGCGCCTCCGCGGGTTCGGCGTTGCGCAGCAGGACAAGGCGCTTTTCGAGGCGGTGAAGCCCTCTGTTGATCGAAGCCCAGCGAAGCGCCTGCGGGCTCTTGTCCACGCCGATACCAGTAAGCGATTCATTCTCCAGCAGCAGGGATAGGGCGATACAGCCGCTGCCCGTGCACCAGTCGGCAAAAAACGCCGCGCGGCCCGAGGGAAAGTATTCAAGCGCCGCTTCTACGAGCAGCTCCGTCTCCGGACGCGGAATGAGAACGCCGCGCCCCACCTTGAAGCGGTAGCCGTAAAATTCCGCTTCGTGGAGCACGTATGACAGCGGCACGCCCCCCGCGCGTTTTGCTGTCATAGAGAAAATCCCCTCACAGGCCTGCGCGGGGATTTCGTCGTCCTTGTATACAAGTTCAGCCCGGCCGATGCCAAGACGCCGGGAGATGATGAGGTCCGCCGAGTATTCCGGACGGGCCGCCGCCGAAAGGACGAGCGTCTCGCGGCAGCGGCGGCGGAGCTCCTGCAGTTTCAATATTTTATACCGAGAGAAGCTTCATCTTCTCCGCCTGGTCGGCCTCGGACAACATGCTGATGAGCTCGTAGAGATCACCGTCAAGTATCTGGTCAAGCTTGTAGAGGGTGAGGTTTATCCGGTGGTCCGAAAGGCGGTTCTGCGGGAAATTATAGGTACGAATGCGTTCCGCGCGGTCGCCGGTCCCCACCTTCCCCTTGCGCTCTGCCGCCATCTCGGCGTTCTGCCGCTGGAGTTCGGCGTCGTAAAGCTTGGTGCGCAGGAACTGCATCGCCTTCGCGCGGTTCTTTATCTGTGAGCGTTCGTCCTGACAGGTGACGACGATCCCGGAGGGAAGGTGCGTAATGCGCACCGCGGAGTCCGTCATGTTGACGTGCTGCCCGCCCGCGCCGCTGGAGCGGTAGGTGTCGATCTTAAGATCCTCCGTGCGGACCTCTACGTCTACCTCTGCCGCCTCCGGCAGCACCGCGACGGTCGCCGTCGAGGTGTGGATGCGTCCGCTGGCCTCCGTCTCCGGTACGCGCTGGACGCGGTGGACGCCGCTCTCAAACTTCAGCATGCTGAAGGCGCCGATTCCGTCGACGCGGAAGATTATTTCCTTGTACCCGCCGATACCGGTCTCGCTGCCGGAGATGATCTCCGTCTTCCAGTGCTGGCGTTCGGCGAAGCGTGTGTACATGCGGAAGAGGTTTGCCGAGAAGAGGGCCGCCTCTTCGCCGCCGGCGCCGCCGCGTATTTCAATGATAACGCTCTTGTCGTCGTTGATATCCTTAGGCAGGAGCAGCACGCGGATATCCTTTTCCAGCTCGGGAACGCGCGCCTCAAGCTCGGATAGCTCCTCCTTCGCCAGTTCGCGCATCTCCTCGTCGTCGCCGTCGATCATCTCTTTGGCGTCAGCAATGCCCTGAAGCACAGCCTCATACTTAGAAAAGGCGTCGACGATCGGCGCGAGGTCGACATGCTTCTTACCGAGCTGCTGCATCTCCTGAGGATCGTTGGCCACCGCGGGATCGGCCATCTTCTGTTCCAGCTCCCGATAACTGGCCTCTATCTCTTTAAGTTTATCTATCAGTTCCATATTCTGCACCACCTGCTGTAAGATGAGCCGCTGATCATATGCCCCCTCTGCGTCATAGGCAGGGCCGCCCGCCTATTTAGCATCCGGTACATCTGACAGCGGAGCTAACATTTTATTTCTGCCGGTCATTTACCATTAATCAGAGTTCCCCTTATCGGGGTCAAGCGCCACGTCAAGCGCGGCTATCGCGACCTCCAGCTGATCCGCCGATGGTTCGCGCGTCGTTATATATTGGAGCGAAAGCGCGGGCATTATACAGTATTTTCCCCAGGTCTCTGAATTTGAGGCGCCGCGGATGAACTCATAGGAGAGCCCGATCACTAGCGGCAGCAATACGACACGGCTGCCCACGCGCCAAAGCACTGAACCGCCGCCGATGAGGGAAAAGACGATGATGCTCACGACGATTACGACCAAAAGGAAGGAGGTTCCGCAGCGTCTGTGGATGCGCGAATAGTGCGCCACGCTCTCCGGCGTCAGCGGCGCGTCATGCTCATAGGCGTTGATCGTCTTGTGCTCCGCGCCGTGATATTCAAAGACGCGGGCGATATCCTTCCACATGGAGATCGCCGCCACATAGCCGACAAAGATCACACCGCGCAGGCATCCCTCGACGATGTTTTTGCCGAAGTGAGAGAGCGCGAAATGAGTGGTGATGTATTCGGATATAAACATCGGCAGCGCGAGGAATATCCCCACCACGCCAAGCAGCGCGGCCCCAACAGAAAGCACCATCTCCCAGGGAGAAATCTTTTCCTCTTCTCCGAGGCTGATATCCGCGGAGAGGGAGAGCGCGCGCATGCCGATCCGCATCATCTCAACCATCGTGGCAAAACCGCGGACGACGGGCCATTTCCAAAAACCGCCCTTCAGCCAATTCGAACCGAGCCATGATTTCAGGCAGATAGCCCCGCCTGGCTCCCTGACGGCAAGCCCCAGTGTTCGGGCCCCTTCATGAGCACGCCCTCGATGACGGCCTGTCCGCCTACCGGTATTCTTTTAGGAGGCAGATCCATGAGCGCCGAGAGCGTCACATGAAGCAGTGCGGTTGTTCTCATTGCGAGAGCATATCCTCCATATCTTTGTAGGGCTGCCCGCAGGAATGAGCCTCATGGCACGAACCTTCTGTGACACAGGAGGGACCGGCAGCGGCAAAGAGCACGGGAGCGGCGGTGCGTACAGCGCGCAGCATCTCCCTCGCCAGCTCGCGTATCTCCCATTGAGCCCGGCGGCAGAGGCGGAGCGCGAAGAAATGGTGCAGCTCGCGCGCGTTCATCGTCAGCACGATACGCGTCTCCGCTCCGTGCGGCAAGATAAAACGCGCGTCCTCCTTCGGGATGCCGAGGGCGACAAGCTCGTCGTAGGTGCGCTGGGCCGACTCCGTCTGCTCCTTGAATAGGGCGAGGGCGCGCGGGTCAGACTTGACCGTGGGCGGCACAATACATTCGTTGCCGGTCATCCCCACATAACGCTGGCTCTGCTGGGAATAACTGGCCATCCTGTGGCGCACGAGCTGGTGGGTCGCTACGCGGCTCAGTCCCTCCGCCGCGAAGGTAAAGGAGGCGTGTTCAAAGGGAGAGAGATGTCCGGCCTCGCGCAGCATCTTTAAAAACGAAGCGGTCTTTGCCGTGTCGAGGCCGTCAAATATCTCGGCCGCGCCCGACGGGCTGTAGCATATCTTTGCCGCGGCGGCGACTACTCTGTCCGCCTCGGGCGTAGCGGCGATAAGTTTCACAAAAACGCTCATTCCGGCTCCACTCCTCTGTTATTGTCACTATTATTAAGGCTAATTTTCACTCGCAAACGCGAAATAAAAAGACGTTCATTATCGTTTCAGCTCACATAAATAAAAGACGCTTAGAAATACGTGCATTTGGGTCAGCCGATAAATAGCGAAAAGTCTAAATCTTGGACTTCGTACAAGTCGCTTATATATCGGTCGGATGCCGCCGCTCATGGCATATAAAGCCGGGAGATACGAAACTTCACAGATACGACTGCCGGGGGGGCGATTCCGCCCGCGGCCTAAAATGACGCGGGCTGCCACTATTGGCTAAACAAAAGAGGGGTTCGCCTAAGCGCCCCCCTCTTAAATCGAAAAGCTATTCGGCGGTCTCGCTGACGTTCTTCTGTCCGTAATTCACGCCGGCATACTTCTGACGGAACTTCTCAAGACGTCCCGCTTCGATGACGCGGCCCTTCTTACCAGTGTAGAAAGGATGGCATGCGCTGCAGACCGAAACTCTCATATCGCCCACGGTGGACTTAGTCTCAAATGTATTGCCACAGGCGCAGGTGACCTTGCAGGTTTCGTATTTCGGGTGGATGTCCTTCTTCATTTATTGCACCTCCAGATGTTCAAGTACGTCTAACATACAGCAATGTATTATATGCCAGATTGCCGGCAGACGCAAGTTTTTTATTTCATTTACCTGATTATAAGCGCGTTACGAAAAAACACTGTCCTCAACCGCGCGCGCCCTCATAAATTTTTACGAGGTCTCCGTAACCCAGCTTTTTTAAGCCGCCTACGGTGCGCGTTCTGCCGTTGGTACACTTTTCGGCGAGCTCCGCGATCTGTGCCTCGCTGAGTTCGTAACCCAGCTCTCGAATATTTGTCGGCATCCCTATCGAACGGAAGAAGAACTCAACGGCGGCGACGCCACGCTCCGCCGTCTCCCGCTCGTCCGCTGCGGGAGCTGCCCCCATCACCTTCACGGCGAAGCGGGCGAACAGCGCGTAATCGGCGTCCATCACATAACGCGCCCATGAGGGCCATACCGCCGCGAGCCCCGCGCCGTGCGAGCAGTCGAACATTCCGCCAAGCTCGTGCTGCAGCTGATGAGAGGCCCAGTCCTCGACCGAACCGCAGCCCGTCAGTCCGTTGTGCGAAAGGCTGGAGGCCCACATCATGTTGGCGCGGGCGGCGTAATTCGTGGGATCATCGCGCAGCGTGCGAGCGCACTCCATCACCGTGCGCATCAGCCCCTCGCCAAGCGCGTCGGTTAAGAGAAGGTCGCATTCGGAGGTAAAGTAGCGCTCCATCGTATGCATCATGATATCGACGGCGCCGTTCGCCGTCTGGTATGGCGGCAGCGTGTATGTGAGCTCGGGGTTCAGCACCGCGAAACGCTGCCGCGAGAGGTCGCTCCGGTATCCACGCTTAAGTCCGTTCTCCTCGTTCGTGATGACGCTTGAATTGCTCATCTCGCTGCCCGCGGCGGCGATCGTCAGCACGCAGCCCATCGGCAGGGCAGCCTGCGCTGCGGCCTTACCCGCGAAGAAATCCCACACATCTCCCGCATACGGAACGCCGTAACTGATCGCCTTCGCGGTATCGATAACGCTGCCGCCTCCCACGGAGAGCAAAAAGTCGGCTTTCTCACGGCGGCAGAGCTCTATTCCCTCGCGGACCTTTGAAAGGCGCGGATTAGGAACGACGCCCCCCAGCTCTACATGGGAGACTCCGGCATCCTCAAGCGAGGCGGAGATGCGCTCCAGCAGCCCGCTGCGCTTTACGCTGCCGCTGCCGTATACGATAAGCGCCCGTTCGCATCCCTGTTCACGGATCAGTGCGCCGGTTTCTTTCTCCGTCTCTTTGCCGAAGACGATCTTCGTCGGCGCGTAATAGGTAAAATTCTGCATAATATAAAGGCCCTCTTACTACTTTATAAAGTCTTCACGCATCGGCGTGAAGATATCCAGCAATACGCCACCGTCCTCAAGCGCTTTAACGCCGTGCGGGACGTCGGCCTTGACATAAAAACAGTCCCCCGGTCCAAGCGCCCTCTTTTCGCCGCCAAGGGTTACCTCGAAACGCCCCTTCACCACATAATCGCACTGACGGTGCGGATGATGGTGCAGAACGCCCTCCTGCCCCGCCTTCCAGGTAAGCTCGACAAGCATGAGATCGTCAATGTAACCTTTGATCTTTCTCACAACACCGTTGTCAAGCTCCTCCGACGCGATCTGACTGTCCAGTACAAACATCCTATATTCCCTCTTTCGTCGATAAGATACTTTTAAGCGGCAGAACGGCAGGGAACCGCCATCCCGCCGCATATGCGGAACGATAAACCCGCAGGTCGCTCAGATATAGTCCAAATGGCTAGACTTCCTTCAGCGAGAGCCCCCGCTTCGGCTCCGCTTTGAGCGGCACCTTGAGGATATCGACGGCCTCCATTGTCTTTACCAGCAGCTTCTCCACCGCCTCGGCTTCGTCCCGGCGGCACTCGCAGATGATGGAGTCGTGTATCTGAAGTACAGTCTTCGCCGTGGGGAATTCCCTCTCCAACACCTCGTCGAAGCGAAAGAGGGCGACCTTGGCGATGTCGGCCGCAGTGCTCTGAAGCGGGGTATTCACCGCCACGCGGTTAATAGGATTATTGCCGCGTCCATCGATGGTCGCCACCTCGGAGAGCGGCCGTATCCGCCCAAAATGCGACATCGTGTAACCACGCTCCTTCGCCTCCGAGACGCTGTCACTCATATACTTCTGCACCTTCGGCAGCACGCTGAAATATTTGTCCACCATCTGCGCCGCCACGTTGCGCGGAATACCCAGCCTCTGCGCGAGGCCAAAGGCGCTCATGCCGTAAATCAGGCCAAAATTTACCACCTTAGCGAAACGGCGCTGCTCGGGGGTGATATCGCCGGAGGGCAGTCCAAAGACCCATGAGGCCGTCTCAAGGTGAACATCATGACCGTCGTGGAAGGCCTGAATAAGCTTCTCCTCACCGGTCAGGTCCGCCAGAACACGCAGCTCGATCTGAGAATAGTCCGCCGCGACAAAAACAGATTCCCCGTCGCGCGGCGTGAAGCAGGCGCGGAAGCGGTCTGCCCAGTCGCCGAAGACCGGCATATTTTGAACGTTGGGGTCCTTGCTGGCAAGACGGCCCGTGCCGGTAGCCAGGTGGTCGAAGGTTGAATGGATGAGGCCGCCGCCCTCGCGGCTCAGCTTCAGGAAGGGCTGCACAAACCCCGTCTGCACCTTAGACTCCTCGCGGTAGTTTATTATCTTCTGCGGTACGACACAGAGCGGCTCGGGCAGCTTGGAAAGCTCCTCGAGCACATAAGCGTCGGTAGAATAGCCCCTGTGGTTCTTCTTTATCGGCGGCAGCATCAGCCGCTCAAAGAGAAGCTGGCTCACCTGCTTCGGAGACGAAAGATTTATCCTCTCGCCAACATAGTTTTCGATATCCGCCTCCGCGGCGGCGATGTTGTGCGAAAGCTCATCCTCCACTGCGGCAAGCATCTCGGCGTCCGCGTGTATCCCCGTGCGGTACATCTTGGCGAGCGTTCTGGAGAGCGGCAGGTCGATCTCCAGCATCACCTTATCCAGACCGTACCTCTTTATATCGGGTTCAAAAAACTCATACAGGTCGAAGAGACGCAGCGCCAGCTCACGGTCCTCCGGCAGATCTCCGCCGATGGCGCGCGCGATGCCCTTTAAGCCGCCGCGGTCGGGATGAAGCAGATAATTGGCGATCTCAAGGTCGCGTATCCTCTCAAATGGCGGCAGCGGCAGCTCCGGGGAGAGAGACATCAGCGTCCGGCAGCCATAGAGGGTGAGCGTCCCATGCTCAGACCAGCCGCGGAACTTTTCGACATCTTCGGCAGAGGAAAGGTCAAGGTTAGCCGTCCGTCCCTCCCTGTCGGCGAGGGCGAAACCGCCGAGCAAAATCACCGCCGGCGCTATCGCAAGATCGTCCGAGGCAAGCAGCTCATCTAGCGAAACATCAACAGCCTTTATCTCCCGGGTCATGACACTCTGCGCCTCCTCGCCGGCAGCGGGCTCCGTGCCGTCAGCGAAACGTTCCAACAGCTTTTTCAGCCCCAGACGGCGGCATAAGGGCAGAAGCTCCTCCATCCGCGGATCACCCACCGCCAGCTCTGCGAAAGGCACCGGCGCCGTCGGCTGCGGAACGATCAGCTCGCGGCTGCGGAAGGCCAGCTCCCGATGCTCTTCAAGCCTGCCGCGGCGCGCCTTGGCCACCGAATCGAGATTTTCATAAATCCCCTCCAGCGCGCCGAACTTACCGACCAGCTCCTTCGCCGTCTTGTCGCCGATGCCGGGAACACCGGGGATGTTATCCACCGCGTCGCCCACCAGCGCGAGATAGTCGGCCATCAGCATAGGTTCAAATCCGTACTTCTCCCTGAAACTCTCCTCGTCACAAAGGTTAAAGTCCGTCACGCCGCGCGAGGGGCGGATCACCGCTATATCACCGTTTATCGCCTGAAACAGGTCTTTATCAGCGGAGAGTATCTTCACGCCCCAGCCGTCACGTGCGCCGGCCACCGCCGTGGAGACGATACAGTCGTCCGCCTCAACCCCCTCGCGCATGAAGACCGGCAGCCCCATTCCGGCGCAGAGCTCCACGATAAGCGGCAGCTGTACCTTGAAGGAATCGGGCGTCGGTTTGCGTCCCTCCTTATAATTTTCAAACAGTTCGTGGCGCTTCGTCGGCCCCTTCGCGTCAAAAAATATTCCCAGCCCTTCGGAGGGCCACTCCTCAAGCGCCTTCATCAGCATATTCATAAACCCAAGGATGGCGTTCGTCGGCGTCCCGTCCGCCGCCGCGAGATTTTCCGGCAGCGCGTAAAAGCCCCGATACGCGAGCCCGTGTCCGTCTATCAATAGCATTTGTTTTTTCATAACCCATCCTCGCAGTCTTTAGGATATAATATTCACTTGTGGCAATGAGTCTATACGCCGCCAGTGCGGTTCGTCTATAATACTCCAAAGACTATTTTAAAGGAATCGTTTCTGTTATCGCCACATAGAATATGTAAAAATTCAGGGGAGGAAATAATAAATGACCGATAAGGTAAGAGTAAGATTCGCACCGAGCCCGACGGGATCGCTCCACATCGGCGGAGCGCACACCGCGCTCTTCAACTGGCTGCTCGCGCGCCGGACTGGCGGCGCTTTCGTGCTTCGCATCGAGGATACCGACCTGGAGCGTTCGACAAAGGAATACGAACAGAGCATCCTCGACGGCATGCGCTGGATGGGACTGGATTGGGACGAGGGCCCCGACAATGGCGGAGATTACGGGCCTTACCGCCAGTCGGAGCGTATGCACCTTTATAAAAAATACACGCAGCAGCTCCTCGACGAGGGCAAGGCCTACGAACAGGACGGCGCGGTCTTCTTCAAAGTTTTGCCGGGCAAACATATCCACTTCCACGACGAAGTCTACGGCGACATCGACGTCGAGAGTGAAAACGCCTCCGTCAATCAGGACGGCACCATAAAAGATATCGTCATTATGAAGCGCGACGGCATGCCGACCTACAATTACGCCGTCGTCATCGACGACTACACGATGGGGATAAACATGGTCATCCGCGGCGAGGACCACGTCATCAACACACCGAAACAGCTCCTAATCTACGACGCCCTCGGCTTTGAGAGGCCGGGATTCGCGCACCTGCCAATGATACTTGGCAAAGACAAGAAAAAGCTCTCGAAGCGCCAGGGCGCGACCTCCGTATTTGAATACAACGACCTGGGCTATCTCCCCGACGGCGTATTCAACTTCCTCGCGCTGCTCGGCTGGTCGCCGAGAAACGGCGAGGAGATATTCTCCCGCGCCGAGGCGGTGGAGCTCTTCGACATCAAAAACGTCACGAGAAAACCCGCTGTGCTTGACATCGACAAACTCAACCACATAAACCAGGAACAGATGAAGCGCATGGCTCCGGAAAAACTGCTGGAAGTCATACGCCCGTTCTGGATACAGATGGGGTTGCCCGTGGACAAATTCGGCGACGGCTACCTCGCCGCCTCGCTAAAGACGATGGGCGGACGCGGCCAGACGACGATCCAGGTCGCCGAATACAGCGACTACTTCCTCGACTTCGCCAAAGTGCAGGAGCGTTACGACGGGAACGATATCAAAGAAGAGCTGCGTCCGAAGCTCAAAAAAATCTACGGTGAACTGCTTGCGGCGTGGGGAGACGGCACCCCCGAACACCTCCACGAGCAGGCACAGACTATCTTCGCCGCCAACGAAAGTTCGATGAAAGAATCTGCTACGCCGATGCGCTGGGCCCTCACAGGCCGCAAAGTCAGCCCCGGCGTCTTCGAGGTGGCAAGCCAGCTCGGAAAAGAAGAGACGAAAAAACGGCTGGCATTTTACGGCCTGGTTTAAGCATACGAGCAACGCGACGAAGGCGCGGGCAAAAATATGACCGCGCCTTCTATTTTGTCGGTATAAATAAAACTAACGATATTTCCTACAAAATGTAATTGTTTTACATCACCTAAAATCCTGCTAATTTAATAAATCTTAACATCCATAACGTTCACAAAACTCCTACACGATAACGGAATCCTCTGCTTCTAATGCAGCTAACTGACGTTTTGCCTCCTCTGGCGATATCTTTTTCATCCCAAAGCCAGTGTACCCGTAAATAACGGCAAGAACCGGACAAATGGAAGAAATTATAATCCAGGGAGCAAAGGTAAGCACGCTGACACCAAAGACTCCGTGATAATAAACCCCTGAGGACGCCCAAGGAACACAGGCAATGAACATCGTACCGGTATCTTCGCAGGTACGCGATAAGTTGCTGAGGTCAAGATTGTGACGCAGGAATGGCTTTTTAAATAACGTGCCAAGCATAATGATCGGAATGTAACTGATACCGCCAAAAATCGTCAGAAATATTCCTGAAATAACCGCTATAAGAACGGTCATACCCTGTGATGCCTTTTTACCGACAAGGTGTTCCAGCAATATATCAAAATAGCCTGCGCCCTGAGCAATTCCAGTATAGGTATATGCGCTGATGACAATACAAATTGTAAAGAACATGCTGTTTAAACCACCGCGATGTAGAAGCTTTAAAACAGCGGGAGAAATAGCTTCCGGGTCTATGCCTGAAGATGAGGCCATACTTACCTTGAAACCTGACATCAGGCAATTAACGCCGTCAGCAAAACTGAAACCCTGTACATAGACTCCCAAAACAATGGCTACCAGTGATGCCCCGAACATACAGGGAACTGCGGGATATTTCAAAAGAGCTCCGCCGATCATAATGACAAACGGAATCATCAAAAGTATATTCCAATTATATATTTGATCCATCTGCCGCAGCATAATCGTAACATTCTCAGACTCTAGAGAACCTCCGGAAATACTGGTTAAACCATAGACTGTATAAATGACTGCGGCAACTATAAAAGCCGGAACAGTCGTCCACAGCATGCTTCTGATATGGTCATAAAGATAAACACCGGTGGCCATCGCGGCAAGATTCGTAGTATCGGAAAGAGGGGATAATTTGTCACCAATAACTGCACCGGCAACGATAGCTCCAAGAACGGGAGGAAGCGGAACTTCGAGCCCCATGGCAATACCCATCAGAGCGACACCAGCAGTACCGGCAGAAGTCCAAGACGAACCTGTTGCTACGGACAACACAGAGCAAATCAACAGCGAGCAGAGCATCAGAAATTTAGGGTTTACCATGTGCATTCCATAATAGATAAGCATCGGTATGGAGCCGGCAAAAATAAACGATGCGACTACGACACCAATCATAAATAGTATGAACACACAAGGCATGGCTCCGTCCAAATGCTTGATGATGGAAGTTTCAATTTTTTTCCATCGCCAGCCGATGCACATGGCCATTAAAGATGCCAAGGAACCTGCGACTAACAACATTAAAATTATATTATAGCCCAATATTATATTACCTATCGTGATTGGAAGAAAAAGTGCCAGTACGACAATGATAGCTTCGGCCAATGTAGGTTTACGGAATGTTCTGTTTTCAGCCATTTTTATATTCTCCTTTTTCGGTTTTCTGAATATGCGGTACAAAAAACAAAACAGCGGTACTAATCGAGTACGGCACAATACTGTTTCTTGTGTAGTTCGAATCGGCGAGCCCCTTCGCCGTGCGAACTTAAAATCATAGGTAGTAATTTAATGCTTTGTGAAGTTTAGCAAAAAATATAAATATACACATTTGCTTTATTAATATGGCTGAATTATCTAAATAAATATTAACACGCACGTACCTATGATGATAATTATATTTGTTAATCTTTCCATTACATTCTTTCATGAACATCTTATGAATTTTTGTATAAAATTAAGGAAAGAATTTTTATAAGGGGAGATTTCTATGGATATCAATAAGCTGCAGGTATTTTTAAAAGTTATAGAACATAATAACCTAACGAAAGCTGCGGAATCCTTAGGTTATACTCAATCAGGAATAACTCACATTATAAACGGGATAGAAAAAGAGGTTGGCTTCCGTCTGCTAAAACGTTGTCATTCGGGCGTCTCCTTGACACCCGATGGAGAACAGCTGATACAATTTTTTACTGATTTAGTAGATATTAATCATCAAATGAATCACAAAATAATGCAGATTAAGGGTTTGACGCGGGGCAGTATCCGTATAGGCAGTTATACAAGCGTAACTTTATTTTATCTGCCGGAGATTTTAAAAGAATTTCTCAAACAGCACCCGAATATCGACATCTCGCTAATGAAAGGCAATTGCAGCGATATAGAAAAATGTCTTGACGAAGGCACTATTGACGTCGCGTTTTTAAGTCAGCAGGATTACCATAGCTATGATTTTATTGAACTGCTGCAAGATCCTATTTATGCTGCAATGTCGCCGGAAAACCAGTTGGCTGAGTACGATCCACTGCCGATTAAAATGCTTAACAATGCTCCAATACTACATTTTGTCGCACCCACGGGCCGAGATTTAGATGTGGAAAAAATTCTAGCCCAGATAACCCCAAGGGTTGTCTATACCACCAATTTTGATTATTCGCTGATAAGCATGGCGCGGCAAAACTTGGGGGTTTGCTTGGTACCTGGACTAATTGCCGAAAACGAAAAGGACGGAGTAGTTTTAAGGGAGCTATCACCTCATTGTTACCGCACATTGGGAATGGCTGTACCTTTGTTGTCAGATGCGTCCCCTGCCACAAAATCCTTTATAGAATGTGCTGAAATGGTTGTGAAAAAACAAAAGACAAAACAGGTACAGACTGACAAATAATCTCTCTGAAAAGTAAGAGTTTTTATATGCAATGGCTAACTAATAGTACCGCCTTTTTTAAAATGCTCAATATCCTCCTGGCAATAGCCTAGTTCTGTCATTATTTCATCTGTATTTTCGCCCATCAGTGGAGCGTTCTTATGCTCCATGTTCCACTCGCCAAATTGCACAGGGGTTGCGGGGATCAATTCATCCGTACCTTCCCTGTCATGTGTAAAGTAGACATAATTGTTCGCTAACGCCTGCGGATCACTTGCCACATCTTTGAAATGACCGATACGATCATGTACGATGTCCGCCTCTATCAATAAACGATCCCATTCCTCATAATCTTTTTCCATAAAAGCCTCATCCAGTATTTTCGTAAAAACAGCACAATGTTCGCGCAGCGCCGGCTCATTGTTAAAACGTGGATCAACGATTAACTCTGGCCTGCCAACGACACGGCAAAGAACACTAAAGTAACGCTTATATTCCATAATAGACATATACAGCCACCTGCCGTCTTTACAGCGGAATGAGTTGCACAGAGGGCTAAATGGCTGCCTGCGGCTTTTCGGCCATTCATCGCCATGCCATGTTGACTGGACTAAACATGCTGAATGCCAAATACCTGTCGCATAAAGCGACGTTACCACCTTTTCTCCCCGTCCAGACATCGCTTGTTTATAAAGGCAGGCGGCAACACCTCCCGCAAGTGAACAACCGGTAGCTATATCCCCCATTGCAAACGGATTAGTCAGCGGATTGCCGTCTTTATCCGCCACATCCAAAAGCGCTCCAGAACGAGACCAAAATGCGGCAGCGTCAAATCCCGGTTTCCCAGACTCGTCTCCGTTATGCCCATATCCGCATATGTGACCCCAGATAATGTGAGGATGCTTGACCGACATTGTTTCATATTCCAATCCTAGACGAGATAACGCCTGCAGCCGGCAGTTAGAAATAAAAATATTAGCCCGCGCCAGTAGGCGGTCCATTATTTTTTGTCCATCAGTGCTCTTCATATTTATTGATATCGTGCGTTTTCCCCCGTTTAACAGCTCCCAATATGGGTTGGAACCATCGTCCGCCCTCAACCCCATAACCGCACCTGAATAACGCCCAGGTTCTCCCTCTAACGGCTCAACCTTTATGACATTTGCCCCCCAGTCTGCTAAAATTTTTCCGGCAGACGGGCCGGCGAAATATATCGTAAAATCTACTACCAATATACCATCCAAAGGTTTACCCATTAATCCGTCACCCTTTTTAAAAAAATAGTCATCATGTTATTTAGGCTAACTTTCATAAAGGCGGCTGCCATTGCATCAAGCGATGACAACCGCCAACAAAAGGGTAAATACCCAACCTATAACAGATACCGCCCGTTATAACAAGGCTTCACACAAATAAGCAGACATCAATCTTTACTCTCTGCCTCTTTTCTTGCCTTATGCTTAGCCATAAAGCGTTCCTGCCAAATCTTAGGTTCACCCGATGCATAGCCACGGAAATGAGCCTCCGCCGCGTAATAGAAGCTGGCGCGATACTGCGGCTCTTCAATCATATTGAACCACTTCTTCATCGTGCGAATCGCCGTCGGCGGCTTAGAGCAAAGCATTTCACAATACGCCGCAACCTCTTCGTCCAGTTTTTCCCAAGGAATGATCTTTGAGATCAAACCATGATGCAGAGCTTCCTCTGCACTCATCAGACGTCCGGTCAAAGACAGATCTACAGTAAGGCTCTTTCCAAGGTTTGTCCACAGGAGACTGCTGCCAGTGATTGTGGGGAATCCTGCGTCGATCTCCGTCATACCAAAACGCGCATTGGGCGTCGCAATGCGAATGTCGCAAAGCAAAGGAAGCTGGAAACCTGAGCCGGCACACGCGCCGTTAACCACACAAACTATCGGTTTCTCAAGCCCTCTGACTTCATCATAGAATGGCAGGAATGAGTCAATCCATTCCTTAGCTTTGTCAGGCTTGATATCGTGGCTTTCGTTGAAGTCTTGGCCAGCGCAAAAGGCATTTTTGCCTGCGCCTGTCAATACCGCGCAGCGCAAGGAATCGTCTTTGGAATAATCCTTAATCGCCAGGAATAGTTCATGCTTCGTTTCGTTATTGAGGGCATTATACACTTCAGGACGATTAATTGTGATATAGGCAACTTTGTCCCTCTTCTCATAGATAATTACAGAACTCATAGCATTACCTCCTTAATATAATTTGAATATAATTTGCGAACATAAAGCAACGAACAAAAATCAATTACTTTGCATATCGGTCCCAACTATCGTCAATAGAGCGTGAAAGTCCATTTTTCTTTGTTCGTTGGCTTTCTGTTTTTTCGAACGAATCTATAAACGTGTAATAACGTGGGATTTGATATTTAGCCATCCGTGGTTCACACCATTTGGCAATGTCGGCGGGATTCGGTCTGTTCCTGCCAGAAACACACTTTATGAATACCTTCATATCATCCCCGCCCAATTCACCGGGAACGCCTATAACGGCGCATTCCTCAATATCTGGATATTCATTGATGACCCGCTCCACTTCCCAGGCCGAAACATTTTCTCCGTTAATGCGAAGGCTATCTTTTGACCTACCCTTAAAAAAGATATACCCCTCCTCGTCCATGTAAGCTAAATCACCAGTGGCGAACCAACCATCGGGAAGCAGGCATTTACTTGTCGCTTCCGGATTTCGGAAGTATCCTTTGAGAATGAGCCCTGGCTGTTTACCTCTAACCTGAATCTCACCAAGTTCTCCTGTCGGCACGACTTTGCCGTCATCTCCCATGATGCGTACCTCAAAGTAAGGCAGTGGTTTACCGATAGAACCAATTTTGCCATCAAGACAGACCGTCGTCAGGCTGGAACATTCGGTCATGCCATATGCCTCATGAATCTGCACACCAAAACGATCCTCAAACTCTTTCCAAACTTGACGGGCAGCACCTGCCCCCCAGGCGATTTTTACCGAGTGATTTTTATCATCGGCTCTTGGCGGCTGTTTTAATAAGATCGGCAATACACTTCCCAGATAGTGCACACGAGTCGCTTTGTAATGTCGGGCCTGATCCCAGAAACGCGACGCACTGAAACGAGGAAGCAAAGCCATAACGGAAAGATACATCAAGCATACACATATCATCTGCACGCCGCCAATATGGCAGAATGACTCCCACATCAGCATTACTTCACCAGGACCAGCCTCATTGGCAATCGCCGCGCCTTTAGCACACGTGCGCAACATTCTATCTGTCAATAAGACTCCCTTAGGTACACCAGTGGTTCCTGATGTATAGGAGATCGCCAGTACATCTTCAGGTCCTGCGCCTGGAACGATAGGAGGAGTAGCTTCAGCATCCGCACCTACCGAAGAAAAAGGTAGTTGGTGAGCAATACCAGTTTCAGAGAAATCGGCATTGCCGCGCGTGAAGATAAACTCAATATTATTCAAACCGACTCGGCCCAAACTCTCCGCCATAATATCCGCAAAACTTTCGTCAACGAGCAGAGCACGAGGGTCTGAAAGCTGCAGCAGCAGGTCGAGGTTGGCACCTTTGAGGTTGGTATTGAGGGGAATATATGTCAAACCAACTTTTGCGCAGGCAAATACCATAAAGAAAAAGTCCGGGTGATTGGGGATCATTATAGCGATACGATCTCCGCGCCGGAAACCAAGATTGAGAAAACCATTTGCAAGCCGGTTAACTTTTTCCTCTATTTCACCATACGTGATAGGTACGTCCTCATAAATGCAGAAAACCTTATCCGCTTCATCTTTCGCTCGTTTCTCAAGCCATTGTCTTATTGTTGTATCATCGACATAAATCATAACCGTCACCCTCTTACCATAAGCACAAGTAAAATATCTGTGGAATATTTAGCTTCTTGTTATACTAAATTGCATATTTAAATATTCACTGACCGTAATCTATGCCAGAGCACTGATATCTATCCTCTCCCTTCGGACAATAAAACAACAGTAAGTTGAACAGGGGGCTCTGACCAACTCAAATACTGCTGCGGATTCATTCAGCCACATACCTATGATTAAAAAACAGTTTTATTGTGGGTAAATTCCAAAAATTACAAACGAATATATCCTTTATGAAATTTACAGTTACAGCATAGCGTGAATATTTAGAAATATACAGCGCGCTTTTTTAATGTTTCCATTTGACTTTTTAATGGACTGAGGTTTGACTGTGAATTGCGGCGCTTTCCGTATGCAGATACAAATAGGTTATTATCTTCTGTTATCACCAATACCGGGTTTGGCAAATGCTATACGGCACAGGATGCATTTGCTACAATGTGTGTCAGCATGCCATTCACCACGGCGTAGGACTATTAGGATATCGCATTCTAGTATCGGACTAGCCATAATTGTCTAAATATATCCATTTATGGCAGCGATTATCGCTATTATTTGTATGTGCTATAAGTGAACCCTAAGCTATAAAAAACGGTCAAGGAGAGCTATCCATGAAAAAACAAGATAATTTATTAAAAGAGCAGCTTCTAAACGACATTGGGAATATCTCCCGCGTCATGTCTGCAGACGGAAGAGTCGCGGATTATATACCGGAGCTGTCTTTCATGTCTCCGGAGCTTTTTTCGCTCAGCTGTCAGCCCATTGACGGCCAAATGATAGAGACGGGCGACAGCGGGCAGTTTTTTACCATGCAGTCTATCTCCAAGATCCTTGCCTTAGCCTTCGCGATAGAGAACTTCGGCAGGGACAACGTATTTCGTCATGTCGGCATGGAGGCGAGCGCCGACTCATTCAACTCGCTCATGCGTATTGAGATGACCTCTTCCAAACCGTCAAATCCCTTCATGAACGCGGGAGCGATCGCGGTATGCTCGCTCATCTACAAGGCATATAAAGATGAGTCCGCCTGCAGGCTCATCGCATTTATGAAGAGTATCACCGGCAGGGAAAACGGCTTCGACGAACGGGTCTTCGCCTCGGAAAAACGGAGCGCAGACCGGAACAGGGCGCTGGCCTTTTTTATGAAGAGCATGGGGCTGCTGCACGGCGACGTCGAGGCGATCCTTGACCTTTACTTCACACTATGCAGTCTGCGCTGCACAAGCGGCGACCTGGCGAAGATCGGCGCGATGATCGCCTCCGGCGGAATATCAATCCACTCGGGAGAAAAGATCCTTACAAGGGAAACCGTCTTCACGGTGCTCGGACTTATGAGCGCCTGCGGGCTATACAACGAGTCTGGGGAGTTTGCGGTGCGCGTCGGCCTGCCCGGCAAGAGCGGCGTCTCCGGCGGCATTCTCGTCTCCGTTCCCGGACGTATGGGGATCGGGGTCTTCTCCCCCGCCCTCGACGCGAAGGGCAACTCCGTCGCGGGGATAAAGGCGCTGGAGCTGCTCTCCGAAAAGCTGAATCTGCGCGGCTTCGGCGAATAGGGCGGCTGTCATGCTTATAAAAAAGATTCTCCCCGCGGAAAGGGAGCTGGCGCTGGCGCTCGCGATGGATGTCTTTATACAGTACGAGGCACACGATTACCCGAAAGAGGGCATAGAGACATTCCTGCGTTTTCTGGCGGACAGAGAAAAGATAGAGGCCCTCGAAATGTACGGCTCGTATGAGGGAGACGAACTCACCGGCATGATCGCCATGGGCAATGAGGGAGAACATGTCACGCTGTTCTTCGTCGAGGGAAGGCACCAGCGGCGCGGCGTCGGCAGAAAACTCTTCGAGGCGGCCCTCGGCGAGAGCTCGTCGGAGACGATCACCGTAAATTCTTCAGCCTTTGCCGTCGGCATTTATAAGAGGCTCGGATTTACCGCCGTGACGGAAGAACAGACGAACAATGGTATGAGATACACACCGATGATATACAAAAAATAAAAACTCCGGATAAAATGCCGCCGCAGCGGCGGCATTTTATCCAAACGATTCGTATAGCGAAAAGGTTAAAAACAAACCGGCAAAAACCAAACAATTCAAATAAAATTTTATCCTTATTTTTACCCTTCACAAAACTTGCAAAAGATAATTTAGGAGTGTATTATTGGACTCATAAAATACCCCGATACTTAAAGAGGAGAGTTTTATTATGCCTGGTCTAGCTAAATCCCATGATGTACCACAAAAATCAACTCGGATTGCCCCCCCCAGAAAGATATAGCAAAGTTTATTTAATTCTACCGCTTCTACTATTCATTTTAGCCTCATCAATTTTACTGCATAGCTTCGCAGCAGCCACTCCAGCGCATACCACCATTTACGTGCATTATTCCGGCGGCGGTGACGGAAGCGACGACAAAGGTTCCGGAACGGACAGCGACCCGTTTGAGACATTCAGAGGCGCGCTGAAAAACCTTGACAAAGTCTCCGCCGGCGACATCGGCGACCTGACGGTCATTCTCTCGGGAGATAATTTTATGCCCGACAGCAGCGACATCAACGTGCCGACAGACAGAGGGCTAACCTCGCTTTCAATCGAGTCGGCCTCCGGCGACTGCAAAATCAGCACGTCAAGCGGTGACGCCTCGCTCAATCTGTACGCCAACGGCATCCCCATTACGATCGGTGAAAAAGTCTACTTCGACGGCTCCCTCTATGGCGGCTCCCACGCCAGGGACCTCATCCTAAAAGACGGAGAAAACATCGATATTACGGTCAAAGGAAAGAGCGCCGTGATATACGGCGGATGCGACTCCGCCGACATGACCTCCGAGGGCAGTTCGGCGATCAAAATCACCCTCACGGAGACGGGGAATCTTGGTTATATCTTCGGCGGCGGTTATAACTCAAACATCGGAACGGAGGCAAACCCGATACCGGTAACCATCGACCTTGAGGGCGGAGACACCGGCAGGTCCGGCTACATGCGATCCAGCAGTCCCCGCATATTTGGCGGCGGCAAAGTCGTGAACGCAGTGGGAACCTTCAGAGAGTACGGCGACGTAAAAATCCTGACAGGTAAAAAATCATTCGCCGGAGAGACTAACGCCGACGTTGTCCTAATCTTCGGCGGCGGCATGGTTTCACGGCCATACCATTCCGCGGCCTCCGGCGACGTCGTACAGGAGATCATCGGAAACATAGACATCGAAGTGGCAAGCGCTGATTTTGCCGACACAAGAAACGAAAACCGCATAGACGGTATCCGCGGAGGCGGATATGCGTACACGGGTACAGACGACGACTGGAACAGAAACGGCGGCGCGGTATCAAGGGTGATCGGGAACGTACATCTGGACATTAACAGATGCGTGGACAACAGCCTCGGATTCGGCATCAACGGCGGCCCTTATGCCTATGGGCAGGGTCATACGGGGGAGATATCCGGCGACATAACGGTGGATATTCACAAAATAACCACCGGCACGACATACGTCACCAGCGTCACCGGCGGCGGGGAGATGATTGACGGCGGAAAAATCAACATCGGCGGCAATATAACGGTCAACCTTCACGACGGCGCGGCAAGCAAACATAACAACGCAAGAGTCAACGGCGGCGTAAAAATATCCTCGGGCGGCGGAGAGGCAAATATATCCGGAGACATCGATGTCAATGTCGGAAATGGTTGTTCCATGCTGGATCCGGAGCTTAATCAATCTTCCTCTATTATCGGCTGCGCGGACATCGAAAATTCCATAAATCCATCAAAGGGCACCGTAAATATCAGCGGCGACGTCAGGATAAAGATCGGCGACGATTTTGCCTGTTACGGAATAACTGGCGTTAACATAGACAATGAAAATAGCTCGGTTAATATATCCGGAGATATATCTATTACCGCAGGCGACAGGATGTCCACAATAAATCCTTTTTGCGGAGCTGGCTACGTTAAGGGAAAATTGAACGTCAGAAACATCCGCATTGATATTGGGAATGATTTTCACCTAAATGGGGCCAGTAGCCACGGCTATTTCTACGGAACTGGTCAGACCGTTGACAGCAGCGAAGCCTCTATAAAAATCAGCGACGACCTCAAAATAACTATCGGCGACGGGCTCTCCGGCTCCTGGTTTTTCTCAGGCGGATATGTTCTTGACGGCGCTATTTTTATCGGCGGCGATATCACGACACACATAGGGAAAAACGCGAAACTTTCATCTTTTATCGGCGGCGGTTACACAGGCGCCGGCGGTTACGCTGCTGGAAGCTGTATCGTTGGAGGCGGCATAACGACGATCGTTGATGGTACGAACGGGACATGGACCGGCCTTTACGCCGCGGGACGAGCTAGTGTAGCCAACAGCAAAGCTACCGTGGGATTCGATCTCGACGGCAATCCTTCGGCGGCGGGAGGCAACGTGAGCACAACGATAAAATCCGGTACGATCAAGTCATACTACGGCGCCGGATATGTAAGCACCGGTTCTTCAGACGCTGCGGTCCGCGGCAATGTGACCACGACGATGGAGTCCGGTACAATCTCATACTACTACGGCGCCGGATATGTAAAAGAGAGTTCTTCAAGTGCTGATGTCCAAGGCGACGTGAGTACAACGATAAAATCCGGCACGATCTCTTCATGCTTTGGCGCCGGGTATGTAAACGCCGATTCTTCAAACGCTGAGGTCCAAGGAAATGTAACCACGACGATAGAGTCCGGTACAATCACGTCATACAGCGGGTCCGGATATGTAAATGGAGACGCTTCTAACGCCAATATCAACGGCACCGCCGCCTCTATATTTATCTCTTCGTCTGGGGATATAA
>Ga0192261_1039_pt1 | contig 30583 bp, 36 predicted proteins | sample Koala_Koa23_G3_FD_131283 | JGI IMG/M metagenome (GOLD analysis project Ga0192261, IMG submission 131283) | Enriched cells from koala feces incubated with labeled cellulose particles, San Francisco Zoo, California, United States - Koala_Koa2-3_G3 ... | reverse complement strand
CGACCTCCCGTTCTGACATCGGGCGGTTGACAGCACGGCACAATTCGGGGAGCAATCCCCGTTTTGTTGTCTTGCCCCCAATAGCCCAAAATTCAAACGATATGACAACGAATAAGCAAACACCCAACAAGCCCAAAAGAAAGGCACAGAAGCCGCCGAAACAGCCGAAAATGGATATGTTCACGGCTATCTGTAAAAGCGACCTCAAAATAGAGGTCGTCAAAGAATACATATTCCACCCCACTCGCAAATGGCGGTTCGATTATGCAATACCCGAACATAAAATAGCCCTCGAAGTCGAGGGAGGCGTATGGACGGGCGGACGCCACACTCGCCCGCAAGGGTTTCTTAGCGACATCGAAAAGTACAATGCCGGAACATTACTCGGCTGGCGGATATTCAGAGTAACACCCGAAGACCTATGCAGGTTGAAGACGCTGGAATTGATAAAACAAGCTATTTCAGGCTGAAAATTCATTTTTTTGCCCGAAAAATGATTGTATTATAATCATATTGGCTAATTTTGTCGAAACTAACAAATTATAGGGATGATAAAATTTTCAGAATTCGTGTCGCTCGGACACCCTGATAAAATTGCGGATTATATTTCGCAATATATCCTCGACCGATACATCGAACACGACCCGCAAACCCGATATGCGGTGGAGGTACAAATCAAAGATTATCGAGTAACGCTCGGCGGCGAGGTATCGAGCGCACACCGTTTCAGCCCGGAGGAGATTCACCGATTCGTTCGGGAGGCCGTCAATGAAATCGGATATACACGGGAGTATCAGGAACGCTGGGGTGCAGAAAACACAATTTGCGGCGACCTTTTAGACATTGAAAGCCTCATCACCCAGCAGAGCAATGACATCGCAAAAGGGCTGTCCGGCTGGGGTGACCAAGGCATTTTCTTCGGGTACTGCGAATATCGGCCTGACACCTGTGGAATGCCCCTTGACCATACCCTCGCCAAAAGACTGTGCAAAGACCTGTTCGAGAGTGGCATCGGTGGCCTCGACATCAAAACTCAGGTCATCACCCGCAATGATAAGGTCAAAAAGGTCATCGTTGCAATCCCGCTGCTCGACGACACCAGCAAAAAGACCGTGAAACACTTTGTGCGCTCACGCATCAAAGGCCGGTATCAGCTCATCATCAACGGCACAGGTCGATACGTCAAACACTCGTCTATCGCAGACTGCGGTACGACAGGCCGCAAACTGGCTGTGGATTTTTACGGAGGCAACAGTAAAATCGGCGGCGGTTCTCCTTGGACAAAAGACGCAAGCAAGGCCGACCTTACGCTGAACCTCGCAGCCCGCCGCCTCGCTATCAACTATTCGATGAAGTACAAAACGGACGTAACGACCGCCCTTGCCTGCTGCATCGGCAAACAGGTGGTGGATTTCATCGTTCAAGACACGGCGGGAAACACGTTAGCCGAGGGGACAATGGATATAGCCCCGCAGGATATATGCAAGGAATTCAAGTTGAACACCCCGATTTTCGCCTCAATGTGCCGCTGGGGGTTGTTTGGCGAATATCAACAAGACAAAGTATGGGAATAAGGCTATGAAAACCGAAATCGCAAAACTCTCGCAAATTCAGACCAACGGGGCGAATCCCCGTATCATCAAGGACGACAAGTTCGACAAGCTGATAAACTCGATACTCGCTTTGCCGAAGATGCTGGAACTTCGGCCGATTGTAGTGGACGACACCTTCGTATGCTTGGGTGGTAATATGCGCTATCGGGCTTTGACGTTCATCGCCGACATGCCTTTCGACGACTTGAAAGCCAGGTTGTGCGACATCCGAGATTTTCAGAAAAAGACCGAAGCCGAGAAAGAGGTTTTAATTTCTTATTGGGAACGTTGGCAGGACAACCCGACCACCCCCGTTATTCGAGCCTCCGACCTATCTGATGCTGAACAAAAGGAGTTCATCATCAAAGATAACGTAGGATATGGCGAGTGGGACTACGATATGCTGGCGAACGATTGGGAGGCAGAAGACCTCGAAGATTGGGGGCTGGACGTATGGCAGTCCGACAACAACGACGGCGGCAACGGTGCTGGCGAAAGCAGCAAACCAGCCAACGGCTCTTTGGCCGACCGTTTCGTTATTCCGCCGTTCTCAATTCTCGACACCCGCAAAGGCTATTGGCAAGCCCGAAAAAAGGTGTGGCGGGAACTTATCGGGGATATGGGCGAAAGCCGCAACGATACGCTGATAACAAGCCCCGAAATCAAGTACAAAGACATATACCAAAAGACACGGGAGCATCGTGAATCGCTCGGTCTGTCGTTCAAAGAATACCTCGACAAATATGTGCCGGAGGACGTCAAGGAGCGGGAGGCGGCCAAAGTGCTGTCGGCGGGCGTATCATTGCTCGACCCTGTTATGGCTGAACTTGTCTGTCGTTGGTTCGGGCTGGAAAAATGCAAGACGTTCGACTGTTTCGCTGGTGATAGCGTATTCGGATATGTATCGGCCTATCTCGGCAATGAGTTCACCGGCATCGAACTCCGGCCGGAACAGGCTCAACTCAACAACGAGCGGGTCAAGGGAATGTCCGCACGATATATCTGCGACGACGGGCAAAATGTCGGGCAACACATTGAGCTGAACAGTATGGATTTGCTGTTTAGCTGCCCGCCGTACTATGACCTCGAAAAATATTCCGACCTCGAAAACGATGCGTCCAATCAGGGAACATACGAAGAGTTCCTTGCGATTCTGACAAACGCTTTCAGATCCGCCCTCGGCTGTCTGAAAGAGAATCGGTTTGCGGTTATTGTCGTCGGCGACGTTCGTGATAAGAAAACGGGCTTCTACTACAATTTCATTGACGATATGAAACGCATCTTCAAAGAAAACGGAGCCGCCCTATATAACGAACTCATCCTCATCGAGACGGGAGCCAGCACAGCCCTCCGTGCAGCCCGCTATATGGAGAGCCGCAAGGTTGCCAAAATGCACCAAAATATCCTCGTGTTCTACAAAGGCAACACAAAGGAAATCAAGAACAACTACAAAAAAATCGAATATGCAAGCGAAGATTTGGAACTTTTCAGAGTGGATAGCGGAGACGAACCCGCAGAAGATTAGGGAGCATTTCGATGCGCTGTTACGCAAAGCAGGATTCAATATCCTCCGCTTTACAGCCCACCATTTCAAGCCGCAAGGATATACCGCCTTGTGGCTGCTCTCGGAAAGCCATTTTGCCGTCCACACGTTTCCGGAATATGGCAAATCGTATATCGAGTTATCGAGTTGCAACCTCGAATATTACCAGCGTTTTTTGGAAATGACAAAAGAGTTGTAAGATGAGCGAGGCACAACAGAGAAAGCGTCGGCAGTTGAAATTATCCCGCCTCGAAATCGTGGCGCAACTCTACAAACGTGGGTACAGCATACGGAAAATCCAGTCCGAGGTAATGAAACGTCTCGGGCTGGAAACATATTCGACGGCTACCGTGAACAGGGACATCCAAACCCTCCTCAAAGAGTGGCGAGAAAGCCGCTTGGAGAATATGGATTTGGCCTTACAACTCGAATTGGAGCGTATCGACGAAACGTGCAGGGAACTGTGGGAACAATGGGAAAAGTCGAAAACCGACTACACCAAGACCGCCCGCAAGCAGAAAGGTTCTCCGACACGGGATAATCAAACGGGGGCAACCTCTATTCGTACCTACCAAACTGAACGGACAGAAACAGAGGTAACACGCCTCGGCGACCCGTCGTACATTGCAGAAATCAGGCAGCAGCTTGCAGAACGCCGGAAGTTGCTCGGACTGTACGCTCCCGAAAAGAAAGATATTTCGGGTGATATGAGTTTTGCGGCGTTCCTGATAGAGAGCGGCATCGTGGATGACAATGAGCAGAAATAACGACATATTACGGCAACGGGGCATCGACTTGATGCGTTCGTGGAGAGAGGATTGGAACCGGTTTGTCCGGGACGGACTCGGCGTTACCCTCGACAGGGAGCAGCAGGAGATTTTGTCCAGCGTCCAATTCAATCCTCGCACATCTGTTGCCTCCGGCACGGCTCGTGGCAAAGATTTCGTCGCAGCCTGCGCCGCCATATCGTTTCTGTACCTGACACCACGTTGGAACACCCAACGCCAACTCATAGAAAACACGAAAGTCGCCCTCACCGCACCGACCGATAGGCAGGTGAAGAACATTATGATGCCGGAAATTTCACGGCTCTACAACAGGGCGAAATCACGAGGTATCGTGCTGCCCGGCAGATTGAACGCCTATGATATTCGCACGGACAGCGATGAATGGTTCTTAACAGGATTCAAGGCCGACGAGAACAATCACGAGGCGTGGTCGGGCTTTCACGCTGTAAATACGATGTTCGTCATCACGGAGGCGTCCGGTATCAGTGACAACACATTTGAAGCGATTGAGGGAAACCTACAAGGCAACAGCCGTGTTTTGCTGGTATTCAACCCCAACACTCCTATCGGATATGCTGCCCGCAGCCAACGAGGGGAACGCTGGACGAAATTCCGGCTGAACAGCCTGACTGCTCCGAACGTCATCGAACATAAAATCATCATCCCCGGACAGGTCGATTACGAATGGGTTGTCGATAAACTCGAACAATGGTGTACCCGTATCGACAAATCGGAGGTGCAGGAAGAACTCGACGACTTCTGCTTCGAGGGAAAATGGTATCGCCCCGAAGACTTGTTCCGCAAAAAGGTTCTCGGCAAATTTCCGAAAGTGGCCGATGATGTGCTTATTCCGATGCAATGGATTGAGGCAGCACAGGAACGCTGGCGGAAATACAAGGGGGAACGCACAGGAACAAATTGGCTCGGTGTCGATGTGGCTGGAATGGGACGGGACGCAACGGTCTATTGTAACCGTATTGAGAATTGGGTTGCTCCGTTCAAAAAGCACAATTCGGGCGGCACGGCAGACCACATGCGGGTTGCGGGCGACATCATCAATCACCGCCGCCAACACCCGACATCGTTCGTCAGCATCGACACAATCGGCGAGGGTGCGGGTGTCTATGCACGGGCACACGAGATTGACGACAGTCCGTATATCATCAGCTGCAAATACAGCGAGGGAGCAAAAGCCCGAGATAAAGAACTGACCGACATTACGGGGCAATACAAGTTTCTCAATATGCGTGCATACCTGTTTTGGTGCATTCGGGATTGGCTCAATCCGAAAAACAACACGGGAGCCATGTTGCCTCCAGACGAAGAATTTTCAGAGGAGGCAACCGAAATTCGGTGGTCATTCCGCTCCGACGGCAAAATAGTCATCGAACCAAAAGAGGACATCAAAAAACGGCTCGGACGCTCTACCGACAAATTCGATGCGCTGGCCAACACGTTCTATCCGATTGTCATCAGGCGTCCGGTGGACAAAAAACGTATCGCACGGGCTGTGTACTAATTTTTTTTGCAAACAACATGATTATAATACAAGCATCTATGGCAACAATCCAAGAAATCATCGACAAGAACAGGCCGGTAACAGAGATTATTTCCGACCTGAAAGAAAAGGCCGTTTACGTGCAGCCGTGGACAGGACGCTGGGGATTGATACACGAATACGACCCCAAGCGACATCCTGTGATGAACAAAGCCAAATACCCCGACATTGTGAACGAGGACGGCTCTATCGACTACGTTACCCGTATCACATACGACCTGCAACGGTTGGCAGTAAAACGCATGACGGAACTATGCTTTGGCATACCTGTCAAGCGCATCTATAAACCCAATAACGACGGGGAGCAGAAAGTCGCCAAAATGTTGGAGGCAATCTACGAGCGGAACCGCATAGACAGCGTGAACATAGAACGCAGCAACATGCTGTTCGCCGGTTGCGAGGTTATGACGCTGTGGTACGCTGTCGAGCAACGGCACGACATTTACGGTTTCAATAGCCCGCTGAAACTGCGATGTAAAAACTTCTCGCCGATGCAGGGGGACGAACTGTACCCGTTGTTCGATGAGTACGGCGATATGATAGCTCTATCTGTGGGCTACACCCGAAAGAAACTCGGCAAAACCGTTTCGTACTTTGACACCTATACCGACAGCAAGCATCTGAAATGGTCTAACGAGAACAACGGCTGGCAGCTTATCGAGGACGAGGATATTACCCTCGGCAAAATCCCCGGGGTGTATATGTTCCGCCCGACCCCCATTTGGGAGGACACCTCGAAAATCGTGTTCGAGATTGAATGGGCATTGAGCCGCAACGGTAATTACCTCCGCAAGAACAGTAAACCGGTATTCTGCGTGTTTGCGGACGAAGAAATACAATTCGGCGAGGAACAACCCGAAAACAAGGAGTTCAAAAGCATCCTCCAATATCCGAAAGGTTCTTCTGCGGGGTATATCACATGGGAGCAGGCGGTCGAAAACCTTAAATTCTTTGTTACCGAACTCCGGCAATCGTTCTTCACGCAGTTGCAACTGCCGGATTGGAGTTACGAGAGTATGAAATCCAACCCTATGTCGGGCGAAAGCCGCAAGCAGCTATTCATCGACGCCCAACTCAAAGTAAAAGACGAGAGCGGGCGACTGATTGAATTCCTTGACCGTGAAATGAACGTCGTCAAAGCGTTCCTCAAAACGATGTTGCCCGAAAAGCAATGGAAAGACGTGGACAGCCTGCAAGTGGAAATGGAGATAACGCCGTTCACGATTACAGACGATAAGGACACCATTGCGAATCTCACGACGGCCAACGGCGGCAAACCTATCATTTCACAGCGGCAAAGCGTCGAAATGCTCGGATGGAGCAATGACGTTGATAAAACGATGCAAGAACTCGGCGAAGAAAAAACCGTCGATGCGTTCCATTTAACCGTATAGCCCTATGACGAAAGTACGCATATCACAAATGACATTCGGGGAAAGCGAATTTGTCAGAGGCAACAAGGTTTGGAGGGCTGAGTCGCTATACCTGTTCGCACAGGCCAAAGGCTACGAAGTGCGAGACCTACCGCTGTGGGCGGTGGATTTAACCGACCAACCGTTCCATGCGGATAACCTATCGCAGTTCATCTTCCAATGTAAGCGGGTGCAGGACTGCTCGCTGGACTATCCTATTATCCTCGACGATTGTGGGCAGATTGCAGACGGCTATCACCGCCTATGCAAAGCGATTTTGGAAGGACGTGAAACTATAAAAGCGATACGGTTGGAGGAAATGCCCGCTCCCGACCGCACAGAGGAGTAATAACTATGTCCGCAGCAAGAAAAAAGCTACTTCGGGAACGGCCAAAATATTCATGTCGGGACTGCATACACAGCTACGATTGGCACGAAAAGAATTGGCGGGGCGAACTGTTTATGTGCCGCTGCCCGCACTACAAAGAAGGGAAATTCTCGAAATTCTTGGACGACCCGCAATGTAACGTATTTGAACTGAAAGGCAATGGCACAGTTGGATAAATGGGAAATTAAGCACCTGAAAGACGTGGAGCGTTATGCACGGCAGATTGAAGCTATTTATCAGTCTGCCGTGCGTGAGGCTGCCGCTATCGGAGCGGCAATACCCGATTTCAACCCCGACAAGCCCTTTTCGTTCGCCAACTATCCAAGTACAAAGGCTCGCATCGAAAAGTTGCTACAAACGCTAAAAACGGGCATATCGACGGTGGTACTGAACGGCATAGAAGCAGAGTGGACGTTGGCAAACAACAAAAATAACGAGCTGTGCAGCGTCGTATTCGGGGAATATGCCACGAGATTATCACCGGAACAGGCTCGCAAGTATTACAACGCCAACGACAAAGCCTGTAAAGCGTTCATGGAACGCAAAATCGGTGGGCTGAAATTGTCTGACAGGGTATGGCGGTACACGGAGCAATTCAAAACGGAGATAGAAATGGGCATCGACCTCGGCCTGCGGGACGGGCTTTCGGCTGATGAAATGAGCCGGACACTCCGACAATACCTACGACACCCCGATAAACTGTTCCGTCGTGTCCGAGACCAACACGGGCAACTGCACCTGTCGCAACGGGCGGCGGCATACCACCCCGGCCAAGGAGTTTATCGCTCGTCGTACAAGAACGCCCACCTTTTGGCTGCCACAGAAACGAACATCGCCTACCGTACATCGGATTACACACGTTGGCAGCAACTTGATTTCGTGGTAGGCATCGAAATCAGGTTATCGAATAACCACACCCTCAATGGACGAGCGTTTACCGACATTTGCGACGAGTTGGCCGGACGCTATCCCAAGAATTTTAAGTTCACGGGCTGGCATCCGTATTGTCGTTGCCACGCAGTAGTGATACTCAAAACATTGGAGGAAATCAAAGCCGACAACGAGCGGATAATGCTCGGACAACCGCTGAACGGGGAAAGCGCAAACAAGGTGTCCGACGTACCGCCTAATTTCAAGGTGTGGATAAACAAGAACTACGACAGGATTCAAAAGGCAACAAAAAATGGGACACTGCCTTATTTCCTGAAAGACAACAGACAATACGCAGCGTAAAAATGAGGGCGGTCAATGATGACCACCCTCATTTTTCAAATCAAACTCTCACGCCAAGTTCACGTCAAGGCGAAGCATAATTCCCAAAGCATCTGCGATACGGATAAACGAGGAGAGCTGTAAATCGGTTTCGCCTTTCTCGATACGATTGATGTAGGTACGTTCCCGTCCGACACGTTCGGCAAGTTCCTTTTGCGTCATACCGAGTTCTTTGCGCCGCTCCCGCAACATTTCGCCATAATACCATGCACGAGCTTTTGCGTCGAATTCTGCCCGCTCCGGAGTGCCGACCTCGCCAACCTCTTTGGCAAGTACCGTTTCGGCTTTTACGAACCCCGGCTTCTTGCTGAAATCCGTCTGCCGGAGTTTCTGCAATTCATCTGCTGTTAATCGGTTGTTTGTCGTACTCATAGCAAATTCCTTAAAATATTGATAGCCTTTGTAATTTCCTTGTCGTAGTCCTTTGTGCTTTTCTTCACAAAGCCGTTCAATAGGATAACGCTCGATGCAAGATTGATATTTTCATTGTCTGCCGAAAACAGGATAACCCGAACCTCGTTATCGACCGAAACTCGCAGCTCGTAAAAATCGGTGTTCGTCAGTTTCTTCACGAACTTGGTAGGTATCGGCTGTACGGTTTCCAAAATTGATACCGCATAGCGCAGTTTTTCACGGGTGCGAGGACTTGAACTTTGTTCAAATTCAATATATTCCGGCGAAAATATCAAATCTCTTCTCATCTTATCGTTATTTCTACATTGCAAATGTAACTAATTAGTTACACTTATACAAATATTTCACAAGAAATGTGCCTATTTTCTACGCTTTTTTCGCAGTACGGGTTCTTTCGTGATACGACACCGCCGACCATTATACGGATTATCGGGCGTGATTTTAAGATTCCACAGGCGGGACACCTTGCAACCAACCTGTTCGGGTGTGAACTTATCGTATATCGCTGATAAGGAGGTAAAGTAAAACACCCAACTGTCATCGTTTTCAAGGGGAGGCTCACTGAACGCCACACGATAGATAAACTCCAACTCACTCATTGCTGCCCTCCTTTCGATACCGGCGTCAGTTGATCAAGACGGTCGGGGAACCAATATCCGTCGCTATCCAAAAACACGATGCCGCAATCCTCGTCTTTGGGATAACGGTGAGGGCACAGAAAACTATCCGGCTTACAGAAGCCCAACACTTCATTGGGGCCGAATTTTACCCCGTAATCGTTGGTAAACATAACCATATCACCGACGGATAAATCGTTGTTCGTGTCAATTACTTCGGAAAGGCGGTCGTAAATCATCTGTCCATGTTTTTTCTCTAACTCTGCTTTCCAACGCAAAAACTCCGTTTTATAACTTCGTCCCATAACTAATGTGCTATATGGTAAATTATCGGTTCTTTCGACACGTTGTAAATCCAACTTCCACAACGCACCAGCAAGGCATCCTTGCCATAGAACAATTTTTTCATACCGGCGATGCTGCCGGTTACATGGAAGCAGGGGTACCGGTCGATTTTAAGACGGTCTCCGTCCGCTTTGTATAGGGTTTTCGTCCTCATATTCTTCCTCCTAATTTTTCAACTGTTTTATAAGTTTACCAAGCCCTCGTCCGTCCTGTATCGTTTTGCCGGTTGCCCACCCGCTGTACGGGAAGAACGTAACGGTCTTGCCCTTGTGAATGAACTGTATTTTCTTGTTATCCCGCAGCGTGATTGTGTAGCCAAGTTGCTCAATTCGCCGAACTGCATGGGCTATGCGCTCCGGTTCCAGCCGCTCCTGCCGCTCAATGTTCAACCTCGCCATGTCCTACGATTTTTTCGGGGTGTATGGGGAAATCCCAATTAACCATTTCGTCGGGCAACGAGGAATGAATGTCGCCTCCGAGAACCAGCCCGCAATGTTTATCAGCATATTCTTCCGCCTGCGCTTTGCTGGCGGCTTGGATTTTGAACTCGCCCCTGAACACGTACCGAACAGGGACGGTATAAATTCTCTTTTTATCGCTCATAATTTCGGATTTTGTTGCCTGACAATCTCAGGCGGTTTGACAAATACCCGTAAGGGTATTATTATATACTTTCCTATACTATACTCTCCTTTACTCTACTATGGGGTATTGAAACGCCGAAACTCCGTCGTAATTCATTGCTTTGTATATTATGGCAGGGTTTCGGCGTGCCATAACTATTCGGATAATCCTTTAACGGCCAAAAGGGTTGTTAGCCGCTTGTGGTGTGTTCCGATATAACCATTGGGCGAAACAGTACGGAAAGTAATCGTGTGCTTGGTTTGTTTCACTATCTCCGTCAAACGGGAGGTATAGCCAAAGTTCCAACACAGCGTATCGCCGACCTTTAATTCTCCGGCAGGTTTTGCGGGGTGTTGTCCTATACCCTGTAAGTGTATTGTTGCCATAGTTGTTGCGATTATGCCCGCCACTCACGCTGTTTTCAAGCCGAATGGCGGGCGGTTGATGTTTATGCGGTTACTTTTACCCGGTTGAGCAAAGCCCCCGAAATCTCGTGTAATTCTCGGCTGCGACGGGGTTCAAGTTCCCGTGCATGAGCGGTGATAGCCTGCGTCAGTTTCCAAAGGGTTGCTCCGCCTTGTACTCCGTCGTCGGGGTCATTACGCATGAGGATTTTTTCAACGCTCTCGCCCTCCGATTTCAGCAGCGAACCGGCCTTTACCAGCCGTTTCAGTTCTTGGTCAAAATCTACGTCGATTTCGGCCGCTCCTTGAATCTCGATGGCCTTTTGCATGATATTGTCCTTGCTGAACAACCCCCTCGTCAGGTCTCGAACTGCGGAAACCGTCGTGCGGGTGTCAAGTTCATAGGTACGGTTGGAGAGTTGCAGATTGTCAGGGAGGCGGGAGCCGAGGTGTACTTGCTTCATCACGCTCTCCCGAACCATACCATTGAGGCAAGCCCCGTTGAGCAAAAATGCCCGCATATCAACTGCCCCGTCGCCATAGTCGGAAGTGCTGAATCTCGCCCCTGCGAAAATTACCACCTCGCCGTTCTTTACCGTCGGAACAACTATGGGCTGCGGCAGTATCGTTTCCGCCCATACTTTCGTGTCGCTCATATAGGCATCGGCGATAACTGCCCCCTGCTGGCTCGCCTCCTGTACGAAAGCGGTCAGGATTTCAACGCTGTTCAACCGGCGGTAGCTGTCGCTTAACACACCTCGGACCTGCTGGCCGACCGTGCGGATAAGAACCCGTGTGCGTTGCGTCCAGCCGCTGTGCTCGTTCAGAACCGTTGCGGCGAGTTGTCGTTGCCATTCGTCGCCGGAGGCCAGCTGTCGGAGGTAGCGAGAGGGGATGCCCATTTTGTCGGCCAACTGTCCGATAGCATTGTCGTGGAGAGTGTATTGCCCGCTCTGCATATTCATCAGGACGTGCCCGTTTCCGCTGAACGTGATTATCGGTGAGTGGTCATTGCGGCGCAATTCCACCCCGATAGGGGCGATATAATCCTGTGCGATTTTCCCCTCATTTACCAGGCGTTCCATTGTGGCCTGTACGCCGACGGCCTTGTTTTCAATCATGCGCTGAACCTTGTTGATTACAACTTCGTTCAATCCTTGCTGCGTTGTCATTGCTGTTTCCATAACCCTGTTATTTAGATATTTGTAACTACTCTTGTGCTTCCCGCAAATTCTCAGTGATGCTTTCCATGTCATTTGCGGCATCATTGAGCGTATCGACTATTTCACTCATGCGCTCTCCTCGTTCTGCATATTGGAGAGATTCAGGCAGATTATCGTAACACTCTTGTTCCTCATCTGCAATAGCTTGAATTTCGACTTGGATCTCTTCAAGCTGCTCGCATATTTTGGCGAGACGTTTTCTTCTTTCGCTGTTCATTCGGTATGTTTTAATTGATTGTCAAATCCGTAAGATATGCGAGGGCTTCATTGTAGAGTTCCTTGGCGGGCAGGTTGTCCGAGCTTGGCTCGAACCCTGCCATATATGCCGCTTCAATTATCTGTGCCATAATTATTGCTTTAATAGTTTGCTACCCTCTGTTTGGTATTGGCTACAAAGGTTTTATTGGAGCCGGCAAGTTTAATTTCTCCGAGATTCTCCCAATCTCCATTTGCCCATGTTTTGGTGATGCAAGAACCTTTGTACTTGTTGATATTGGCTTTGATTAAATCCTTTGCAGGCTTCAACGAGTAGAAAGTGAATGTATCGTTCCATTCTTCGCATTCAACATCATACTCCCATTTTTTGAGTTCTTTATTGAACTTATCTCCGATGTACTTGTGACAAACCGGTTCGCTGAAATAAACTGTGTACTGTTTCATATCTCTGTTATTTTTTGGTTGTTCAAATATGATTGTTTTATAATCACATTGCAAAGTAAGTGAAGTATATTTGCTATAACAAATTTTTCACGGAGAATTTTTAACTGAAAAGGTTATTTTCTTTTGCGCCTCAATTTATGGTATTGATATTCAAACCAATCATTTGAAATAAAATTTATGATTATATTATAATCACTATCCGATTTTTGAGTATATTTGTCGCAAGCAAACTAATCAGTTAATTTTTGAACAGTATGAGAAAAGAGATTTTGGATGCGCTGAAAGCCAAATTCCCGGGGGTCAGCGACGCAATCTTGGGCAGGATAGCCGACAAGTTGGCGAAGACTGCAACAACGGCGGAACAGGTTGCAACCGCAATAGAGGGGGTAACGTTCCAGCAGGTTCTCGAAAGCTATGGCGACAGCCGAGCGACGGAAGCCCAGCAGACCGCAGTATCGAACTACGAGAAGAAACACGGTCTGAAAGACGGCAAGCAGGTCAAAGGGGGCGCATCTGCTGAACAAAACGGCGCACCCAGCAATCAATCCGGTAACGAAGACAACGAAACTCCTGCGTGGGCAAAGGCAATCATCGACGGGCAAAAAAGCCTTTCCGACCGCCTTGCCGCAATCGAGGGCGACAAAGTTACCGCCAGCCGGAAACAGAAATTCGATGCAATCATCGGCAAGCTACCGGAAGACCTCCGTAAGCCTTATGCCCGCACGGACATCAAAAGCATTTCGGACGAGGAGTTCGACACCCTTTTGTCCGAGGTCGGTACGGAGGTAGAGGAACTCGCCAAGACTGCAAATGCGAGAGGTGCTGTTTTCGGCAGACCGGCCACAGGCGGCGCAACAAAAACCACAACGAACGGCGTCAAAGAGGCGACGGACGAAGAGGCGCAGCGTGTCGTGGACGGGATGAACATAGGTTAAACCACTAAAATTCAAAGACAATGCCTACCGCAGATTTGAAAAGAGCCTCTATTGAGGTAAATGACGGGCTGGATGCCATCGTCATTGTGAATGACTTGGGCGACGTTCCCGGCGGACGTACCCTTGACGTATCGGGGCTGGCAACTGATGTCGAGGTCATCAGGTCGGGGCATATCCTGATTCAGAACGACACGACGAAAGCTGTAAAGCCGCTCGGAGTAACCTCCGAGGCGTATGATACGCTGCCCGAAGGACATTCGTACCTCGGCGTGCTGAAAGCCTCCGTGCTAAAGAAAGACCCGAGGGCAGCAATCCTGACTATCGGTCAGGTCAATGCCGCAGCAAGTCCGTACCCCGTAACGGCGGAAATCAAAACGGGATTGCCCCGCATCGAGTTCCTTAACGCCTAAAACAGAAAGGAGAATAAATTATGAATCCGTCATTATTCATCGAGTACATCGACAAGTACTTCCGTCTCGTAATCGGGAAGATTACAGAGAAAATCAACGGTAAGAAAACGGAGGAGCAGCTGCTGCACAAAACGATGCTCACGGAGGAATACTCCGCAGACCTCACTTGGGGTTCGACCGATCTGAACACCTCCGTCGTTGCCGCTGATGTCGTGGCTATGGACAGCTCGCTGCCCCTGAAAAAGCGGGATAAAATCAGCAACGCAAGTGGCGTTATCCCGAAAATCGGTATCAAGTTCAGCAAGGGCGAGAAAGCCATTTCCGACATCAACGTAATGCGAGCAAGAGGAGCCGACGAAACAACTGTCGTGGGCAAAATCTTCGACGACGCTCCGAAAGCAATCAAGGGTGTGGATGTCCGTAAGGAAATTATGTTCCAAGAGGCTCTGTCCAGCGGCGTAACTCTCGTCCCCGACGATGAAAACGTCGGTACGGGCATCCGGGCAGATTTCGGTTACAAGGCCGAAAACACATTCCACGCAACAAAAGCCAAATGGGGCGAGGCCGACGCAGTTCCGCAGGACGACGTGCAGCAGCTTTTTGACAAAGCACAGGAAGACGGGAACTCTATCACCCTCGTTATGCTGTCGAAAAAATATTTCAACCTGTTCCGTAACTCAAAGCAGGGCAAGTTGCTCGCTGCGAACTACAACAAGCAGGTCATCACGGACGAATCCCTGCTGCCGGTTCCGTCGAGGGGAACCATGCTGGAAGCGTTGGCCGACGAATACGGCGCAACGTTCCGTATCGTCGATTCCTCGTTCAGAATCGAAAAGCCGGACAGCCATTATACGTCTGTGAAGCCGTGGGCAGAGGCCAACATCGTAGGTTTGCCAGGCGAAATCGTAGGCCGCCTCGTGTACGGTACGCTGGCCGAGGAAACCAACCCCGTTGCCGGAGTAAACTATCAGAAATCGGGCTCACATATCCTCGTGGCGAAGTACTCGAAGACCGACCCGCTCAAAGAGTTTACGACCGCACAGGCTTTGGCCTTACCAGTTATCGACGGTGTGGATGGCATCTACATTCTGCATGCCAACTCCACCGGCAAACTAAGTGTCGAACCCACGTCGTTGTCATTCCCGAAATCGGCATCGACCAAGACGTTCACCGTGCATAGCGACAGCGACGTAACGGTGCAGTCCAGCCAAGAATGGGCAACAGCCACCGTCGAGGGCGACAAAGTATCGGTCAAAGTAACGGCCAACTCAACCGCAGAACGAACGGCCAAAATTACCGTAACTGACAAGGAGAACAACTCCGCCGAAGTGACGGTAACGCAGGCCACAGGAGAGTAATCATCATGGCAACAGTTCTTGAATCGCTGAAAGGCATCAACGCTTACCCTATCCCCCTCCGAACAATACTCGATGTGGGGGTTGGACGTAAGTTACCCCTCGACTCTGATGTGGACGAAACGATATTGACTTCAAAAGCATATCAGCTCGCCACAGCAGATTTGTACTACTGGCTGGCCGTTGCTCCCGATGTTTCGCAAGGCGGGCAATCGTATTCATTCACAGATGAAGAACGCAGGGATTTCCGAAACCGTGCGATGTCAATTTACGGAGAATACGGGGAGCCGGAGGACAAGGTAGGTAAAGGGGTTCGATATGGTTATAAAGGTTCCAAATTATGATGGAGGAATGGCGAGATATTAAAGGGTTTGAGGGATATTACCAAGTATCGAATTTGGGGCGTGTAAAAAGCCTCCCACGAGAGATACGGTATGCCAATGGAGGTTCTCGAAAGAACGACGGCGGCATATTAACGCCCCGAACACAAGGTAAGGGATATTTAGGAGTATCGCTTTCTAACGACAAGGAAGAGGTATCTAAAAGTGTTCATCGCCTTGTTGCGGAAGCGTTTATTCCGAATCCGAACCGTGAACTTGCTATAAATCATATCAACGGGATGAAAACCGATAACCGTATCGAAAATTTGGAGTGGACATCTTATCGAGAGAATAATTTACACGCCTATCATTCCTTGGGAAGAAAAGCCCCTATGGACGGTAGAACGGGTAAATCCTCTCCCTACTCCAAAATTGTCTATCAGATTCAGGACGGTAAAGTCATTAACACGTTCTTCGGAGTACGAGAAGCGGAGAGAATAACCGGAATAGGAAGCTCTCATATTTCAAAAGCATGTAGAGGAATCCAAAAAACTGCTGGCGGTTTTCGCTGGCAATACGCTCAATAGAGATGATTATTGCAAACGGCACAATCGAAACGAAGATAAAGACAGGCGGAGGAATAGACCCTGATACGGACTATCCTATCGCCCCGTCTGTTTCTTGGGGCAAACCTATCGAGTGCCAATACCGAGCAAATAAATACAGCAACAAAGGCAGGGCAAACGGCGAGGCATTTACAATCGCCTCCTATGAAATCCTCATAGACGAGCAGCCCTACGATGCTGAAATGCTACGGTTGCGGGACATCAACGGAAAAATCCTCGGAGAATTCTCCGTCATCGAAGTAGAGCCGTTGCAGGCAGTATGTCAAATCCGGATTCTTGTCTGATATGGGAATAAAACAGATAACACCAATGTCGGAGGTCGATGCGTACCTCGAAGAACAGATACAGAGGATTGAACAGCAAACCATCTATAATCTGTCCTACGTCGGTGAGCAATGCCTAAATGAAGCCCGTAATAACGGTTCCTATTTAGACCGCACTCACAACCTCCGCAGCTCCACCGGCTATGTGATAGTCAAAGACGGTAAGATTGTTAAGATGGGCGATTTTACCCCTATTAAGGGAGGAAATGAGGGAGCGCAAGGCGGGGCTGCATTTGCCCGCCAGCTCGTCAAAGCGTTCCCGTCCGGCATTGTCTTGATTGTGGTGGCAGGAATGAACTATGCCGCCCATGTATCGGCAAGGGGATATAACGTGTTGGATAGCGCAGAACTGTTGGCAGAACAACTCGTTCCGAGCCTTATGAAACAACTTGGATTTATAAAACGGTAATGGCAAAGACAGGGAAACAGATACAAAGCGATATACTGGCGTTGCTGAAAAGCAGCACCCTCCCCTCAATCATATCGGGGAAAGTATATCGCAAGGGTTGTCGCCCGAGGGATTCAAAAGCCGAGGACGCTATCGTGATTTTCACGACCGGCCTCCCCGGACAGATACAAACAGGCGTCGTAACCATAAATATCTATTGTCCCGACATCGACCCTTACGAAAACGGAGTCCTCGTGGAGGACGGCCAACGTTGCGAAACGCTCGAAAAAGCCGCAGCGGATTGGGTGGATAGCCTGACGGCTGCCGTATCGAATTACAAGTTCAAGTTGCAGCAGACAATTTACACGGAGGAAGAGCCTGAAATCCAGCAGCATTTCGTCGTGGTCAAATTGCAGTACGAATACATTGATTAACAAACCATTAAAACATTAAGAATATGTCTGTATTAAGCTGGGGTAAACCGACGGTAGAGTTTACCAAAAGTGTAGATGGCGCACCCGCCACAGAGCCTCCTGCATCGTGGACGGCATTTCCCGAAATCAAGGAAGACACAGCCAAACTGACGACAACCGAGGGGACGAAAAAGGAAGCGACCGAGGAGGGTGGCGATCTCGTCGATACCCGGAAAGGCAAAAACAAATACTCGTTCGAGTTGGAGATTTTCGTCAAGAAAGGCGACGAAAAGCCTATCGAAGACGAAGACGGTGTTATCGTAGATAACTATGCCGTCCGCCTGACACCGGAGGATGAGGAGTGCGAGGGCTTCATTATCGAGAATGCAACAGTATCGGTATCGGAATCGTGGTCATCCGCGGACGGTAAGTTGTGGAAATACACGTTTGACGCAAAAAAGCCGAAAACGGGTAATTCCCTCAAACCGTACACCAAGTCGGCGTAAACCCTATGCGGAGGGGGTTAAACCTCCGCACATAGCGGGATAGAGCAGTTAGCAGCTCGCCAATTTAATAGGTTGGAGGTCGTTGGTGCAAATCCAACTCCCGCACAAATACGGCGAATTCGCCATAAATAAAATACAGTTATGCCGGAAAATATTGAAACCAAAGTTGCCCAAACTATTCTCCAACAGCCGGAGGAGATAACCGTTGGCGATAAGGTATATAAAGCTGCCCCACCGAGTGCCGCAACTCTGATTTTGGCATCGGAGGCCGTTGCTCGGATGCCTAAAATTCAACTCGACACGGAGCGAATCGTGGACGAGGTATTGGCAATCGGTAAGGATTGCCGTCCTATTGGCGAAATCGTCGCCATTATGATACTCGGCGCAAAAGGATTAACCGAGACACGGAAGACCGTAAAAACGGTTGAAAAACGCCGTTTTTGGGGGCTTATCAAAGAAACCGAACAAGTGGAGGTCGAGGAAACTATCGACCACAAAGCCTCACTCGCAAAATCCTTGCTGGAAGATATTACACCGAAAGAGCTCCACAGCCTGACCGCACGGCTGTTACAAAGGTCGCAGGTTGCCGATTTTTTCGGGCTTACCACTTTCCTGACCGAGATAAATCTGCTGCGACAGACGAGGGAGGTGGAAACGATAGCATCTGGGCAGTAATCGCAGGGACTGTCAAAGGGTTTAATCTTCCGTTGGAATATGTCCTGTACGATATGAGCTATGCCAATATGATTATGTACGGGGCAGTTCTGCCAAGCTATAAAAAGCCCAAAGACAGCAAAAAAGAGAGCAAAGAGGATGTAATAAACGCAAGCGACCCACGCAATAGGGATAAAGTTCACGCAATTTTATTCGGTGAGTAATGAATAACGAAAAAGGCAAATTATACTACGGTTTGGGGTTGGATAATAACCAACTGCGATCAGATGCCGCCGAATCTCGCAACATCATCAAAGGTATCGGCGACACGGCTGTTTCGGAGGGAAATCGTATCGACAGCATATCCCACAGGATAGGTGCTGCGCTCGCTGTTGCATTTTCCGCCCAGCAAGCAACCGCCTTTGCTCGTTCAATCGTTCAGGTAACGGGGGAAATGCAGCAACTCGACGTTGCATTTACCACGATGCTAAACTCAAAAGCGAAGTCCGACGTCCTCCTGTCACAGGCGGTGAATTTCGCAGCAAAAACACCATACGATTTGCTGGGTGTAGCTGACGGAATCAAACAATTGCTCGCATACGGAACCGCCGCTGAGGATGCTATTGAAACGGTAGAAATGCTCGGCAATGTTTCGGCGGGGTTATCCGTCCCGTTGGGAGACATGGTGTACCTATACGGTACGCTGAAATCGCAAGGGCGGGCTATGCTGGTCGATATTCGTCAGTTCGCCGGACGCGGTGTGCCTATATACGAAGAGCTCGCCAAAGTTCTCGGAGTGTCTGTAAACGAGGTGAATAAATACATATCTGCCGGTAAGGTGGGATTTCCCGAAGTCGAGCAGGCGTTCAAAAATATGACCTCCGAGGGCGGGAAGTTCTATAACCTCATGCAAGAGCAGAGCAAAACCATCACGGGGCAAATATCGAACTTGAAAGACAATTTCGATATGATGCTCAATGACATCGGAAGTGCAAACGAAGATGTCATCAGTGGTGCGATTTCGGGGGCATCGTACTTGATTGAAAACTATCAGGAAGTTGGAGAAACCCTCGCTGCCCTTGTCGCAACCTATGGTACATATCGAGCCGCCCTTATTGCAACCGCTGCTTTGCAGAATTCTATCGCCACCGTAAAACATACGGAGGAGGCTGCCGAATTGTATAAACTCCTCACGGTGGAACAGCAAGCGCAGATAGCCAAGCAGGGTTTAGCAAAAACTTCTGCCGAATATTACGCCCTTGTCAAAGCCGAAACCGCAGCGAATGTACAAGCAGCCCAAAGTGCCTTGACGAAAGCCCGTGCCGACGTTACTGCGGCCAGCCAAGCCGTCGCAGCTCGACGGGCGGAATATGTTGCAGCCAAACAAATGGAGCAGCAGCGATTGGCTGAACTTATGCACATTGGCGCAACCGGCACAGCCAAACAGGTAGAAACGGCACAACGAAAGTTGGCAACTGCCGAAACCCAACGAGAAACAGCCGCCCTTGCCTATCAGTCCGCCGCCCGTGATTTCAACGCAAAGAAAACGGCGGTGGAAACTGCCGCCCGGACTGCCAACACAACCGCAACAGCCGTCAATACCGCAGCACAGACGGCCAATGTTACAGCGACGGGATTCCTTACCGTTGCCAAAACTCGCCTTACGGCGGTCGCAGCCAGATTGAACGCCGTAATTATGGCGAATCCTTATGCTTTGGCCGCCGCCGCAGTTGTTGCACTCGGTTATGGTATCTACAAACTCGTAACTTATCAAACCGAAGCGGAAAAGGCGCAGAAACGCTTTAATGAGGCAACTGAAGAATTTGAGAAAACCGCAACCAGTGAAATTGCGGTGTTAAATATCATGTTCTCTCGCCTCAATAAAGCCAAAGAGGGCACAGATGAATATAGGGTTGCAAAAGAAGCCATACAAAAGAAATATGGAGATTATTTGAGCAAAATGGACAACGAAGTACGTTTGCTCAAAGATGCTGTATTGGCTCAAAAAGAATTGACGACGGCAATTCTTGAAACATCTCGTGCAAGAGCGCAGGAAAAATTTATCCAACAAGAAAGTGACATAGCCAGCGAGAAGCAAGTATCAGCTTTACGACAGATAAGGACAAAACTCATCAAAGAAAAAGGGGAAGACGTCGGCGAGGCTATATACGAGCAAATAAAATCTATGCTTACTGCCTATCAAAGCGACCCGCAAGATAGGGACGGCAAGAAGTACATGGCATTTGTCAAGTTGCTGCGCGACAACGGGATTGATAAAGGCATCGGGGCCGGAAAAACATTCACGACGGCCTACACCGACTACGTAGGGTCGGTGCAGGCCCTGCTGAAAGCACAGAAGGAGGCGGAGGCGTATTTCGGAGCACCAACACTGGTACCCGGAACAGACGGAGGAGAAAAGCAGTTCGATGCAATGACCGCATCCCTGCAACAACTCATGGAGCAGCTGCCCAAAGCACAAGAAGCACTTGCCACCTTGAAAAAGGCCGATGCTCCGGACGCTGCGGCTATCGCCGCCAAAGAGCAAGAAATACAACTGATAAAAGACCAAACCCTCGCTCGTGAAAAGGAGTTGTCGATTATCAGGGACGTGAAAGAGCAAATCGAGGCGTTGGAGAAAGAGCAACTCGGCTACGGCAAAGACGACCCCGAATACAAGGGATTACAAGCCCGAATCGACGCTTTGAAAACGAAGTTACCCCAAACTGCGGGGCAATCCAGCAAAGCCGAAAATGAAGCCGCAAAAATCAAGCGGGAAACCGCCGAGCGGAATCAGAAGATACAGGAGTACAAGGAGAGTGTCAAGAAGCAGATAACACAGGCGGAGTTGGATATTTCCCAATCCCGCATTGACGCTATGGAGGAGGGGTTTGCCAAAGAGCAAGCCCAAATAGAACTTGCATATCAACGACTGATTTTCGCCAACCAGCAGCGGGAGGCAGAAATGGTTGAGGCGTTACGTGATGCCCGTGAACTCGAATGGGAGAACAAAAACCCCCAAGCAAAAGCAAAAGGAGAGACTTTTGACCGCTCAACCGTTACCGCTGCCGACCTTTCACCGGAACAGCAGGCGCAAATTGCCGAGTATTACAAAGTAGCCGAGGAAATCCGCAGCAAGGCCAATAAAACCTCGCTCGAACAGATGCTGGCCGATTTTATGACCTACGAACAGCAGCGGAATAAAATCACGGAGGAGTACGAAAGGCAGCGGAAAGCCCTGTATAATGAGGATGGCACATTGCGGACGGGTGTTACGCAGGGTAATGTTGATGAACTCAACCGCAACGAGCAAGAGGCGTTGAAAGCCGTTGATGAACAATTCGCATCACGGGAGGAAACTTATCAGGCATGGATGAACGCCATAGCCAATATGACATTACGGCAGTTGGAGCAAGTATTGGCGCAGGCCGAGCAAGAATTGGCTACCCTCGAAAAATCAGGGACAGCAGATAGCAAGCAACTATCCACCGCTCGTGCGAAAGTGAACACCGCCCGTAAAAAGGTAACGCAGGCGCAGGCCGAAAATGAAGTGTCGCCGGGAAAACGCTCTATCAAAGAGTGGGAAGACCTCTACAAGACATTGCAGGAGGCGGAACGAGAATTTGAAAGTATCGGCGATACTGTTGACGGAACTGCGGGTAAGATAATCGACACGGCAGGAACGGTTCTTACCTCGACGTTGAGCATGATAAATAGCATTGTTTCGCTCACAACTACATCGACAACAGGTATGCAGACTGCGGCGTTGGCATCAGCGGCAGCAATTCAGACGGTAGAAAAAGCCAGCGTCATATTAACGATTATTGCTGCTGCCATGCAAATCGCTATGGCAATAGTCAACCTGTTCAATAAAGACGAAGAATACCAAGAAGAAATTGAGCGATTGCAAGGGCGTATCGACCAACTCCAATGGGAACTCGACAATGCCGATGTGGTGCGGTTGCAGAACAATACGTTCAATGTATTGAAAAAGGTCAAGCAGGTGTACGCCGAAACGACACAAGAGGTACTCCGTCTCCATGAAACCACAAATCGATATGCCAATTCTATGTACCAGATTATCGGACGAGTTGTTTATCAAAATGAGATAATGCAGAAGTCGGCAGAGAAGTTGGCAGAGGCTTACGCAAGCATCGAATATACTGCGGATAAGGCACTTGGCTATGCAAAATATGATGAAGCGAAAGAACAGATCAAAAATCTCGCTCAACAACAGTTACTTATACAGGAGCAGATACGGAACGAGGATGCCAAAAAAGATACTGACAACGATAAAATATCAGATTGGGAGCGACAGATTGAAGAACTCGGATCTGAAGCTACATCAATAATAAACGAACTCTTCGAGGGTATTATCGGGGAAAATTCAACAGACATTGCAAATGAATTGGGCGATGCCTTTATCGACGCTTTCCGAGCAGGAGAAGATGCAGCCGAGGCGTGGGGCGAAAAGGTAGATGATATTGTTGCCAATATCGTCAAACAAATGCTCGTCCAAAAGTTGCTTGAAGAACCACTTGGAGACCTTTTCAATGAATACAAAGATAAATGGTTCAGCAAGAACGGAACATTTGCAGGCTTTAATGCTGTCAATGATAGTATGGTCGAATTTGCCGCAAGATTAAACGGGTATGTAAACAACTTCCAAGCGGGTATGGATGCCCTCCCCGATGAATTAAAAGAAATATTGCTGGGTGATATTGAATCCACCCGTGAGGCTTCGGAGAAAGGTATAGCCACCGCCTCGCAGGATAGCGTCGATGAACTAAACGGGCGGGCGACAGCCATACAGGGGCATACATACTCCCTAATGGAAAGTGCCAAACTCCTTGTTGCCAACAGCGCACGAATACTCGACCACCTCGCAGGCATCGAAGATAACACGAAGCACCTATCGAAGTTGGAAAGCATTGAGGGCGATATGCAGGCCGTCAAAAACACGGTAAACGACATCGCTCTGAAAGGCATAAAACTGAAAAAATAGTGAATGACAATGGAACGAACACTACTCAATGAAATATATGCACAATGGAAATTTGCCAAGCAATGGGCACAGCAGGAATGCGAAAACCGTGCTTTGTTCAACATGGCAGAGAAATATCGTGCTTGTACCATGTTCAAAGGGACGGAAGACCTCGAACAAATCATCCGGCTGTTCACTTCTCCGCAGGGAGTAGAATTTTGTCAGAAATACCACTTCCCCGACATAACAACCCTCCGGCGGTTCAAGCAGTACGACGTGGAACGCTACGGGATTTACATTGATGCAGGACATATACGGCTCGAAAACGAGCGGATGGTAGTGCTCATCGGGAAAACATCGGCCAGCCTGTCATATGACGGCAAAGGCCGCCACGAGGTTATTTTAATGCACGGAGCGCAAGCCTCGATTCAGGCCTCGGCGTGGGCTGTGGTTTTCGTATCAGGCGAACACGGGTGTCAAGTTATCAAAAAAGCAACAGACAGGGCGATGATTTTATGACGGATAGGTTTTACATAGACGGGAGAGACGCTTTCACGGAATACGGTGTTTTCGTGCAGGAGGACGGCTACAACGAACTTGTGGCCTTTCCGTCATTGAAATCAGTCAAGAGCAACGATTGGCAGGAGGAGGACGGTATCGAGGCTGATTTATCCAACCCTGTATTGGACACCAAAGAATTTTCCATGAAGTTCGTGTTTACGGGCAAAAATTACCGTCTTGGAGGCTTTATAGAGTTGTTGTCCGACAAAGCCTACCACACGTTCAATTTCAAGGAAATCGGACGTACTTACCGCCTCCGCATGGTATCACATACGAATCTCGATACCGCTCTGTTCCTCGGTTTTGTTACGCTTCGCCTCGCCGATGATTTTCCGTTGGACGGCTACACCTATACCGCTCCGGCAAGCACGGTTCCTCCTTACGGAGATTATGAACTCGACGGGCGTAAGCTGACGGATTATGGCATACGTGTTTTTGAGGGAACGCTATCCGAGATAGAGAAATCTCCCGCCGTGAAACAAAACCTGCTCCGCAACATAGGGACACAAGGCGGCGCAATATACGACGGTGAACGTGTTACATTCAAGACGAAAGAGGTCAAGGTAACTTGCCTCATGAGGGCAGCTACACAAACCGAATTATGGCGCAATTATGACGCTTTCCTGTACGATTTGGCACGCCCCGACGAACGGTTGTTATACGTCGATGCGACAGGACTGGAATATCCGTGTCATTACAAAAGCTGTTCAGTTTCGGAGTTCTATGCGTCAGGTAAAATTTGGATGAAATTTGCAGTTACGCTTGTCTTTACATCGTTCCGAGTTGAAGATGAGCATTACCTCCTCGTAGCCGAATCCGGCGAATGGATTATAACGGAGGAGGGTGATTTTGCGATTGATTTAACAGAAATAAAACAATAACAATATGGGTGTCAAGAAAATAAAAATCAGCGCATTGCCTTTGGCCGATACCCTTGTCGGATTATATACTATAGGGGTAAACGCCCTGAATAAGAGTGTCAAAGTGAGTTTGGAGTTTCTGAAAACCGCAGCGGATAAGGCCAACGACGCTGCTACGGCGGCCAACAAAGCTAAGACAGCAGCAGAAACTGCTACACAAGAAGCTAATACAGCCACAGAAAATGCAAACATCGCAACAGAGGCAGCCAATACAGCTGCTCAAAATGCAACGAATAAAGCTGAATTAGCTAATGATGCTGCATCGTTAGCAAATGAAGCTGCCGAGAATATCAACAGCATTGTCGAAGCTGCACTGCGCAGCTCCAAAGAGTATACAGACTCCCGCGAGGGAGTAATGCGTGCGAATTGGTCGGAAGATGATGCCTCGACGCTGGCTGTTGCCAAGTCCTATGCTGAGCAGGTGGTTGCCGCCCTGGTGGACGGATCTCCAGAGGCCCTCAATACTCTTCAAGAATTGGCTGAGGCCTTGGGTAACGACCCGAATTTTGCTACAACAGTCATGAACGAGATCGGGAAACGGGCCACTACCGAGGCTATGAATGCGGCACTGGAGAGGAAAGCAAACATTAATGGAGACCCTTCTGTAATATTTTTTGCATCCCAACTTGTTGTTGGAACACATGCTGCCGCCACATTATTTAATGATTCTGTTTTTCTTGGAGAAGTCGTCGTCCCGACTATCATACAAAGCCGCGATAACCCGATATTTAGGATCGGAGAAAATAATTATTATGAAGCATGGCATAGTGGCAATTTTAATCCGAGCAGTAAGGCTGAAAGTGCGTCTCTTGGTAGCACAGATCTGAATACACTGACAACTCCGGGTTTATATATGGTCGACGGTACAATTACCAATGCCCCCCCTGATAACGTTGCGAATTACCGAATCTTGGTTATGGGTAAACCCGGTAGACTTACGCAGGTGGCGTCGTCTTGGTATTCAGATCGAATATTCTTCCGCATCACGAAAGATCAAACGATTGGTCCGTGGTTAGAATTTTACCACACCGGGATTGGTGTAATATCTAAATGTTGCGGACGAGTTAACTCTGCGGGCTCCCTTGTTGAAGGTTATGGCTGCTCAAGTGTATCGAAGCTATCTACCGGGAAATATCGGATATATCACTCTATGGGGCATTCCAGTTATGCCATCTCTGCAATATTGTATGATGAGAATCATAATTTTACTTATACCATACATCATGGCGAAGTTTCGTCAAGTTATTTCGATATATACATACGCCTTAATGATGGAACATATAAAGACTCAAGTTTTTCATTTATAACCATGCCTTGCAGATAACCTTTATATAAACAAATACAATTATGAAAGCGAAAACCTTACTTTTATTACTGATCGTTTCTATGCTGGTCATCTCCTGCAAGAAAGACGATCCATTCAAAGGGCTCAATCCTGATTCCATGTTGGCTCTCAATGCCCCGCAGACGGTCAAAGCCGAGGCTGATGTCGCAAATCCCGAACATCTGACACCTCTGGAGATCGTACAACAAGCCTCTGTTATCGTCATCAGCAAATCGGCAGCACCATGGGGCCTTGAAGAGTTTAATCGCGATTATGAACGAATCCGAATTGTTCTGAAGGGCTTCAATGTTGTAAATGAAAATGGTGAACTGGTCGATTTATTTATTGGAAGCCGTGACGTGATTTTGGAATCATGGACTAATTGGGGTACTCCTCAATGGGATGCGAATAATTATACTCGCGACACTATTGCTTATATTCCAAATTCCATATTGGAAAAAGCCCAACAAGAAATCGAGGCGGCCTACCAAGACGAGGATTATGCTGCCTGCTATAAGTTGTTCGAAGAGGCCTACACCTTCTATCCGATAACCGGAGCCGAATGGCGAGCTCTCAAGGAGTCCAGAAATCAGTAATTTCCATTTTTCATCCATAACAATAGATGATTATAAAAAGTAATAAAGCATCTATGTAGAACTTCGAAGCGAACGCTTAATGATAACTATACACTTCAACGACACAACCCTGGACATACAGGTCGATGACAGCAGCTACCGCTATCGGGCTATAAAGGGTGACCATAATCTGACGCTCTATTTCTCTCTGGCGGAACACGTTGAAATACCTGTCGGGGCGTATTGTGTCTATGAGAACGAGACCTACACGCTCGAAAAGCCCGAGAGTCTGAAGATGAAGCACAGCCGCTATTTCGAGTACACCGTCGTATTCGATTCACCGCAGGCAAAGGCGGGCAAGTGGAAATTCAGGAATCCCGTAGATAGACGGCTGAAATTCCCGCTGACGGCCAAACCTATCGAACACCTGCAAATGTTCGTGGATAATATGAACCAGCGGGACAGCGGTTGGACTATCGGACGGTGCATTGACGCTCCAGAAAAGACCATATCGTACAATCATGCGTATTGTATCGACGCCCTATCCCAAATGGCTGATGAATGGGAAACGGAGTACGAATTTGTCGGTAAGCAGGTGTCGTTGTGGAAAGTCGAGTACAACATGGACAACCCGCTGCCGTTATCGTATGGTAAAGGGAACGGATTTAAGCCCGGCATCGGACGCTCCAACTACGAAGATTCTACGCCTATCGAAATTCTATATATTCAGGGTGGGGAACAAAACATCGACGCCAGCCAATACGGAAGTTCCGAATTGCTGTTGCCCAAAAGCCAAACAATCCGGTTCGACGGTGAACACTTCGAAGGCGAACAGGAATTTGACAGCAGTAAGGCTCGAACCTATCAAACGGATGCGGACGGGTTCTCCATACGCCGTGCCGATAAGCCGTTATCCTCACAGGCAGAAGATAGCCTCGATTGTTCGGAAATATACCCCTCCCGTGTGGGAACAATAAGTGCCGTTACGATGGTTGATGCCAGCAAGCATTTTTACGACATTGTAGATAGCAGCATACCGGAATCGCTGAATTTCGAGGACTGTCTGATTGAGGGCGAAACGCTGACAATTATTCCACAGACGGGAATGTTGGCCGGAAAGGAATTCGAGGCAAAGTATATCCACAATGCCAAAGAAGGGAAAGCCGCCCGCCGGTTTGAAATCGTCCCGCAGGACATAGACGGACAAACGATGCCCGGTGGGAATTATATACCCCAAGTCGGAGATACATACGCCATATTTCATTGTATGCTGCCCGCAGCGTACATCTGCGACAACGCCACAAAAACCGGAACATCGTGGGACATGTTCCGGCAGGGGGTGAAATACCTGTACGATAACAAAGAACAGAAATTCACGTTCACGGGCGAATTGGACGGGATATGGGCGAAGAAAGATTGGCTCAATATCGGCGGTAGGATAAAGCTGGGCGGGTTCGTTCAATTCTCCGACGAGCGGTTCCAGCCGGAGGGAGTGCTTGTCAGGATTATCGGGATAAAAGATTACATCAATAATCCCCACAGCCCCGAAATAGAATTGTCAAACTCTACCGTCGGGCGAACGGTATCGAGTGACCTGCGGAAAATCGAAAGTAACGAGGTGGTTATGGATACCCTCCACAAAGAGGCTTTGCAGTTCACCAAACGCCGGTATCGGGATTCAATGGAAACTATCGAAATGTTGGGCGATGCCTTGCTCGATAATTTTTCGAACTCCATAAACCCCATAGCCGTACAAACTATGGCTATGCTTATCGGCGACATGAGCCTGCAATTTGAGTTTGTCAATAGCATGACGAATCCGTCCCCCGTTGTCCATAACGTAACGTACAATCAGGCGACAAAGGTGCTGTCTGTTCCTGCCGGTATCATCCAGCACTACACGCTCGGCATTGATACCATCTCGTCAAGCCATGCAGCCGACGAGTATAAGTTTTGGTCGCTCCCCTCCTTTACTACGCCGACGCTGACCGACGGAACCAAGAAATACTACCTCTACGCAAAAGTTAGCAAAACGGACAAGACCGGCACGTTTTACATCAGCGAACAGGCTATCGCAATGGAGGGCGTGGCCGGATATTATCACCTGCTCATGGGCGTACTAAACAGCGAGTACGACGGGGAGCGTAGCTATGTTTCTCTATACGGGTTTACGGAGGTACTACCGGGGCAAATAAGAACAAATAAAATAATATCATCGGATGGCGTTACTTATTTTGATTTAGCCAAATCCATAATCGGGGGTAATATAAAATTTGTGAGTGCGAACGGCACGTTGAAAAATGTGAGTGATATTGAAGATTCGTTAGAAGATTTCATAAACGATGATTTCAAAACCCTCAAAGAAAACGCCGTTAGCCAAGAAACAATTATTGAAGGAGGATATTTGAAAAATTCTCTCATCAACACCGATAATCTTATTGTCAAAAATATTCTTTCAAAAAACGGAAAATTCCAAACACTCGAAGATGGAACGGTAAAAGGCGTTGATGCTGTATTTGAAAATGGTAGCTTTTCTGGAAGTGTTAAAATTACAGGTAGTAATGTTGTTCTACTATCATCGGCGATCAATATATCTGTCGATGGCATTATAAATAGTTCAAAGTATAGCCATATTAATGCGGGTATAAATGGTAATTATACTATTGATAATTCTGCTCCTGAAGGAACAATTCTAAAGATATATTTCCCTCCGATTATTTCGATGCTTCCAGGAGATCGTTTCACTTTTGAAGGCGGATTTGTTGATATTAACGAGCCCAATCCCACAGAGAATTATACTCTATACAAATCCATAGTTTGCAATTCTTTGAATAGAGGAGGATATATTGAAGTGTTAAGAACAAGCGGCTATCAATTTAGTTGGATGCTCATTTCAAAAACAGACTATATATCAACATTTAAGTGATTAAATAGGATAATAGAAGTAGTTAAATTTCCATCTTGGATGATTATAATACAATCAGTTTATTTACCTTTGTCTATCACTAAAAATTGAAACGATATGCAGGAGAAAATCGAAAAAGGAATCGGGTGGCTCGAAAAGCTACTCAAAATGGAGGAAAAGTACGGATTCTTCCGCTTTTTGCGGGTATTGTTGCTTTTGCTACTTACGGGATTTGTGATACTGACTATCACTAACCCCCGTTATGTGCTGGATAAAGTTGAAACAATCCAGACGGAACAACACGACGAATCTGTAGCGAAACGCATACAGGCAGATGCCAATATACGTTTGATGCTACACCGCCTCCTCCACACGCTGAATGCCGACCGTGCGTGGCTTATTGAACTGCATAACGGAAGTAAAAACCTGTCGTCCGGCCTCCCGTTCCTATACGGCGATATGCGTATTGAGGAAGTTGCTGACGGCGTGTTGAACGTGGATGAAGAATATACGGACTTCAGTTTATCAAAATACCCCTTTATAGCTA
>Ga0192261_1037_pt1 | contig 31392 bp, 18 predicted proteins | sample Koala_Koa23_G3_FD_131283 | JGI IMG/M metagenome (GOLD analysis project Ga0192261, IMG submission 131283) | Enriched cells from koala feces incubated with labeled cellulose particles, San Francisco Zoo, California, United States - Koala_Koa2-3_G3 ... | reverse complement strand
TTTGCGAACCTTCCATAATCATCGGAAAGCGATCGAACAAATGTTCGATATTAATATCGAATGTAAACGACGCGGAGGATATATCTATTATATTGAGAATTCAGCCGATATGGAACGAGAAAAGATGCGTTCCTGGTTATTAAATACATTTGCGGTCAATAATCTGATCACAGAGAGTCATCAGATTCGAAACCGGATCCAATTTGAGTCTATTCCATCCGGACAAAAATATCTGACAGGGATCATCGAGGCCATGCGCGATAACCAGGTACTTCGGTTGACTTATCATCCTTATTGGTCTGATCCGTTCACTACGACACTGCAACCCTATTTTGTCAAAGTATTCAAACAGCGATGGTATGTGATTGGATTGAATGAGTATGTAGGAGAGATTCGGATTTATGCTCTGGATCGAATTGAGGCATTAGAAACCATGAGCGAAAAATTTACGATGCCCAAGGATTTTTGTCCCGAAACGTATTTTGCAAACTGTTATGGCATAGATTACCAGAATAATCCGCAACGGGTCATCCTGAAATTAAGTGCTTATCAAGCAAAATTTATTCGGGCTTTACCTTTGCATCACACGCAACAGGAGGAAGAAACCACGGCAGAATATTCGATCTTTTCTTATTATTTATGTCCTCATACCTATGATTTCAAACAAGCGATCATGATGCTTATGACAGAAGCAGAGGTTCTTGAACCACAGGATCTTCGCAAAGAAATAGCCGAAATTATTCATACGATCCACCTGAAATATGACTCCCCGAAACAATAAAAACAATTAAAAATTCTCGCAGCACAAACGGCTCAGCCGATTGGAAAATGAGACTCCGGAATTTCTTTCGTTTGAGATCCGAGAATGGTATCCGTTTCATGCCAGAAAAGAGAAAAACAGAAGACAAGTGGGAAAATTGAGTAAATGGAGAGCGGATGGAAAAAACCGTAGCTCACAAAGATAAGTTCATGACAAACAAACTATTTGAGAATTTGGTTAAAAACAGCCAGGAAAAATTTATCGGATACGGCAATCCTAATGCTGCCGTTTTGATTATCGGCAAAGAATGTGCGTACGATCAGACTCTGACAGCATTTTATGATTTGACGTTCAGACAGAACCGGGAACAATGGTTAGAAATGTTCGATCATCCTGAGAAATGGGATGTTGAGCAGATTCCCTCTTGGTTTAGTCCCTTTCCCGATGCCGAGAAATTTTCTCCTCTATTCCCGTTTAAGGGAGAAAAGTTCACGATCAATAGAAAATCGAGTAAATGTGTGCAAGGAACGAGCACAACCTGGTATAATTATCAAAAACTGATTGATCGTATCTATCCTCATTTAAGGACTTCGGAAAGATCTTCCAAAGATGAAATCAACTTTTTACAACACTGCTTTATTACGGAGTTCAGCGATATATGCAGTCGGTACAGCAGCAAGAATCCACAAGTCGAATTAGCGATCAAAAGAAGGACGGCTAAGTTTTTCAATCATCCCTTTTTTACCTCTTTCCCGATAATCATTGTAGCATGCGGTCATTATATCCGAGAATATGGGCATATCATTGATTTACAGAAACTGTTTGATGTTCAATATAGAGGTCTGCAAGGTGATTGGTATAACCTGCATCAGGGTAATGGTAAAATCGTGATTCACACCAAACAATTGTCCATAAATATTTCCAATGATTTATTAGATGCTGTAGCAAAAGAGTGCAGGGCCTTATTGTCCGAGTTAAATTTGCCCACAGGCCTATCCCGTGAAGCACATGTAACATATTGATACACAATGATATTTGGCAATGTTCTCGTTTGTATGTTTCCTTCTTCGTTTATGTCTATGCATACAAATGAAGAAAGGGATCATTACATCCGCATGACTCGCCAAACAAAGCTCGCCACAATAATTCGGAACACGACATCTTTTGTCGCCCCTGATGGTTATTTTTGTTAAAAACAGCAGAAAATGGCTAAAATCGAATGGTTGCAACGACTGCTATTGTTTGTTCATAAACTAGAGAACGGCCCCAAATATATCTCCAGCAAAGAACTGCTCCACTATCTCGAAACAAATCTACAACTACGTTATGGAGACATTCCCGGCAATTCGTTACGCACCATACAGCGAGACATCAAGGCAATTGACGAACTTTTTGGAATAGAAATCAAATATCAAAAAGGGTTAGGATATTACATCGCAGAAAGAGATACTTTATCTGTGTCTCGATGCTCCGATTTGTTGTTGAATTTCGATCTACTGTCTGCTCTTCAAGCGGATAGCGATTTAAACCGATATATCCAGGCTGAACACCATCGTCCTGTTGACAGTTCACATTTGCCGCTATTGCTCAAGGCCATTCGTACGAAGCATAAGATCTCTTTTGATTATGCCTATTTTAGAAAGAACCGTAGCATCGCTCAAAAAATAGTTTCTCCCTATTTTTTGAAAGAATCCCAGGAACGGTGGTATCTGGTTGCGCAGGATCAAGGGAAAATGAAGTTATTTGGGGTGGAACGCATGTCCCATGTAAATCTTTTGGAAGATGAATCATTCGTTCGGGATGAATCCATCGACATTTGTCATATGTTCGATGACTGTTTCGGCATTTGGAATCAAACAGACCTGCCGGTAGAAGACATCGAACTATCTTTTAGTGCGCTTGATGGATATTTTCTCAAGACCCTACCTTTGCATCATTCCCAAGTGATTCTGGCAGATACGGACCAGGAATTCCGCATTCATCTTCGACTGCGCATTACCAATGACTTTGTTATGGAGTTATTATCCCGCAGCGCTTCTGTAACCATCATCAAGCCTCTCTCCCTGCGCCATAGAATGATCGGAATCTACAAACAGGCTTTACAAAGAAATGAATCCGAATCCATCGATCGTCTAAATTGCCCTACGGAAACCAACTAACCGATAATCACCTTGGACGAAATTACAGTTTCCCTCCATCATTTATAAAACAAACTGTTATGATAGAGAATCGCGATTTATGGAGATATATGCGGAAGGGGATAATCAGTTTTATTGCTTTGGTCAGCCTGATGGCAGCCACCTGTTCTATATCGGAACAATCGCGAAAAAAGTCGCGACCTTTTTATCAACCTCCTACATGGAAAGGGTATGACCCTACTCGTCCGGCAACTGATGTAAAATCGTTAGATTATGAGAATAACACGATTACATATCGCACTTATTCCGATTCTGCTTCAAGCCCATCTGATCTTCCGGGCAAGTCGCATAAAGGCGTCACTATTACCACCGAAGAAGGACAACGGGTAAATACGGGTTTGACGAATGAAGAACTCTTTGAACAGCTGGATTTGGAGTATGAAGATTTGTTTGAATATTATATGGATTAACCCTAAAATATTTCCTGGATATGAACGACATCACCATTTCTCTGAAATTAAATGACATGACAAACAATACGTTAATATCCAATGTTCAAATCTTGTTAGATCAAGAAAGATGCAGAGCCGTTGAGAGTTTGGTGCCTCAAGATATTCCGGAGACTCCAGGTCTATACGCCATCTACATCAAAAACCCTGATATACTGCCCGAAATAATCAGGAATGATTTAACTCGCCGAAACGAAACTCTGCTCTATATCGGAAAAACAGGAAAGAGTCTGAGAAAACGTTTATGGGGACAAGAGTTGCATGCACAGCGTCCTGCAACCTTTTTCAGGACAATGGGTGCCATACTGGGATTTCGTCCTTCCAAAGGCTCTTTAAGAAATAAATGTAATCAATGTAATTATCAGTTTTCTTCCAAAGATAAAGCACAGATCATTCAATGGATGGAGCATAATCTTTTAGTGAATTTTATAGCGTACTCCCATAACCTCAATGAAATAGAAAAATATCTTATTCAAGAAGTTAAGCCTCTTATGAATATACAAAACAACCCGCAACCCTGCGAATTTGTCATTCAATCACGCGAAGAATGCAGACGTATCGCTCGATCGCTTTAATACAACCGATATTATAAGTCCGATCTCTCGTATATGAATCAGATGATAGAGTTTCAGAACTTCGAAAGACGAGACTTCTCCGAAGTCATGGTGCTGGGAGTTGGAGGTGCCGGATGCAATGCAGTCAATCATATGATGGGTTTAGGCATCAAAAATATCACTTATATGATCTGCAACACCGACCGGAAAACATTAGCCTTAAGTTCCGCTCCAATCAAACTGCAAATAGGTAACGGGTTGGGAGCTGGCAACAATCCTGAAAAGGCCAGAAATGCAGCCTTAGAACAACTGGATGATATTGTCGAAACGTTTCAGCGAGAACAGATCAAAGTGGCCTTTATTACAGCAGGAATGGGAGGAGGTACCGGAACCGGTGCTTCTCCTGTCATTGCAAAAGCCGCCCACGAATTAGGCATACTCACGATTGCGATTGTTTCGCTGCCATTATTTAACGAAGGGCCCAAAAGAACGCAACAGGCTTTGGCCGGACTAGAAGAATTAAAAACACATGTCGATTCTATCGTCGTCATCCACAACGACAACCTTCCTCAAATATACGGCTCGTTACCGATGCGGGAAGCGATGAAAAAAGCAGACGACGTACTGGCAGCATCAGCCACCAATTTAGCCGAATTAATTACCCGGTACGATGAAATTGCCGTAGACTTGGAAGATGTACGTACGGTCATGTTGAATGGAGGTGTTACCCTAATGGGTTCCGCTAGAGCCTCAGGAGAAGGTCGCATTGAACATTTAGTCACAGAAGCCCTGAATTCTCCTTTACTCAACTATCAGGATATCCGCGGTGCACAAAAAATCCTGTTACATATTTCCTATGGATCGGAATCAAGGTTAACCCTAAGTGAAACGACACAAATCTTATCACTCATCCAACAACGAGTCGGAAAAAACCGAGCCGACATTATTTGGGGCGCAGGAGAAAAAGCCGAATTGGAAGAGGAAATAGCTCTAACCGTTATTGCAACGGGTTTTAAAGAAATTCATTTCGATACCCCCTACACTCCGGATACTCCATCCGACCAGCTCGAAACCGACCCCTTTCCTCCCGCAGAAAAAGAGAAAAAGAATTGGTTTACAAAATGGGTGGACGAACTCTTTACTGAAACCTCAGACACTACATTCTGATGTGGGTATAGTACCAAAACAAATAGCAATGTGTGCGGCTTACGAAGATATGCTCCCCTCAAGTGGCAATCTCTTTGTTGAATACATCTTTTGAGAAATAGTTAATACGTATCTGGCAGGATACCTCCGTGTAAAGAAACATCCGAACAAAAGTAGTTAAACTCCCTATTTAGGAAATTCCTAAAATAGACTATTGGTTTGGCTTTCCTTGTTCGGATGTTTTTTGTTGACTTTTGCTGCTATTTTGTGTCTTGAGATTTGGTTGTTCCCACTTAATGAAGTACCTTTATAGTGAGGAGTAAAATTCTGTCTATAAGAACTAAAGACACCCGAAGAAACAATCTTAGCCTTCCTTTGATCAGGCTGAAACACCCGCGAGGGAGTAATGCGTACGAACTGGGCTGTTGTGATTTGCTTTCAAAATTGTACCTTTGATCAGGCTGAAACACCTTGAGTTCATACCGGATGACAACAACCGGAGTTGTGATTTGCTTTCAAAATTGTACCTTTGATCAGGCTGAAACACCCTTGGCGATCGCTTTCCCCTCGGAGCTTTTGTTGTGATTTGCTTTCAAAATTGTACCTTTGATCAGGCTGAAACACCTAATGATGATTTAGGATACGCGAATATACGTTGTGATTTGCTTTCAAAATTGTACCTTTGATCAGGCTGAAACACCTCCTATCATAACGGTTGGAAACGACATCAAGTTGTGATTTGCTTTCAAAATTGTACCTTTGATCAGGCTGAAACACCAGTTAAGCCATAGGTATTCACCCGGAAATGTTGTGATTTGCTTTCAAAATTGTACCTTTGATCAGGCTGAAACACCAGGTCAGGATTTTACGAACATGGCTGTAGCGTTGTGATTTGCTTTCAAAATTGTACCTTTGATCAGGCTGAAACACCAACAGCACGAACGCCTGGAACGAATATCAGGTTGTGATTTGCTTTCAAAATTGTACCTTTGATCAGGCTGAAACACCCAATTCTGCCCACAGCATAAATCGAAGCGTGTTGTGATTTGCTTTTAAAATTGTACCTTTGATCAGGCTGAAACACCAAATCAATGCCAGCATTGCAGTTCCAACAGGTTGTGATTTGCTTTCAAAATTGTACCTTTGATCAGGCTGAAACACCTTACTTGCTTTGGTAAATCCTGCATTCAATGTTGTGATTTGCTTTCAAAATTGTACCTTTGATCAGGCTGAAACACCCTTGATTTATTTTATCTATTTTTCCTTGATGTTGTGATTTGCTTTCAAAATTGTACCTTTGATCAGGCTGAAACACCTTCAGGCTTACAAAAGATATTTCGCTGGCTGTTGTGATTTGCTTTCAAAATTGTACCTTTGATCAGGCTGAAACACCGTATATCGAAATATTATTGATGCTGGTAAGTTGTGATTTGCTTTCAAAATTGTACCTTTGATCAGGCTGAAACACCAATATTGCAGAGGCATCAGGCAATTTGCAAGTTGTGATTTGCTTTCAAAATTGTACCTTTGATCAGGCTGAAACACCTTGTGTGTTTACCATCGTTGCCACATTTTTGTTGTGATTTGCTTTCAAAATTGTACCTTTGATCAGGCTGAAACACCAGCTGTTCGGTTATACACCGCGGTATGCTGTTGTGATTTGCTTTCAAAATTGTACCTTTGATCAGGCTGAAACACCACTCATCAATTAAAGGCGAATACCGCCACGGTTGTGATTTGCTTTCAAAATTGTACCTTTGATCAGGCTGAAACACCACACCTCCGAAAGGCTGGTACAATCTGCGTGTTGTGATTTGCTTTCAAAATTGTACCTTTGATCAGGCTGAAACACCCATTAATCGAGGGATCATCTCGGCCCGGCTGTTGTGATTTGCTTTCAAAATTGTACCTTTGATCAGGCTGAAACACCGGGTGCCGGTATTGACGCACAACGGCGGTCGTTGTGATTTGCTTTCAAAATTGTACCTTTGATCAGGCTGAAACACCAGTCCGAAGGATACAGCTGGGTGATGAAAGGTTGTGATTTGCTTTCAAAATTGTACCTTTGATCAGGCTGAAACACCTCGATCAAGATAAGAATCTAACAATCAGACAACTACAACATTGTCCGTAAAATAAAAAAGAGGGTGTTTCAAATGAAAAAAACGCACGGAAACGCGCGTTTTTTTATTATAATCCTATCAAATGTTAGAATAATTCCAACTGCTGTGGAATGTCTTTCCCAACAACCGCTTTCCTGCCTGAAAATAATTCCATCTGCCCAAACTGTCGATCCGTAATACATAAAATCCCAACCTGACCGGCTGGAGGAAGTGACGATTTGACTCGCTTAATATGCACTTCCGCATTCTCACGCGAAGGACAATGACGCAGATAAATGGAAAATTGGAACATGGTAAATCCGTCCGCCATCAGTTTCTTACGAAACAACGCATACAGTTTACGCTCTTTTTTGGTCTCTGTCGGAAGATCGAAAAATACTAATACCCACATGATTCTATATTCCGAGAAACGTTCCATTATAGGGTTGGATAAATTATCTTACGAGTTTCGCCACTAAAACATTTATACAAAGACGCAGTTGTCAACCCAGCAGCTATCATCAAAGGACTTCGCTGACCATTGATCCTGACATCAAGCACTGGAATGCCCAAAAGTGCGATCTTGGCTGCTTTGTCCAGATCGACAACCCCCCGATCAAAAAGTTCTACGACCAAGCGATCTACATAAGGTCTGTAAGGCTCCATAATATCATCCGCCAGGCAATAGGCATTATAACGATTGTGGTGATGGATGCCCAAGGTTGGCAACATCCCGCTTACGACCAATCCTCGAGCAACCACTGCCCGGAGAATGGCATATCCATAATTCAACAAGTTATTGGGAGGCTCTCCCTCCCGATCCCGTTTGAAATGAGGGAAGAGATTACTCCAATAGTATACAGCGGCACGAGACTCCACGTTATCCACATCGCCACTTCGGACCTCATTGACCCATTTCATCATATTACGGATCTCGGCTCCTCGACACTCTTTCAATACCGCAGCCTGATTGGCGATCTTCATTTGCACCGTCTGTTGCCACAGTTGTTTCCGCAAAGGCAGCGACGCCTCCAACTGGGTACGGAAACGCTCATTCTGAGTCGTATTTCCACACAACGGCAACATTAATCCAACAGGCATACGATTACGGTTACAAGTAATCACTGCTGCTCGATTTTCCAACAAAGCCTCCAATGCCCCTTGCGTAATGGTAATTTGCTTATGATCCAAAACAACCACCCCAATATCCTCGATGGGAATCAGATTCTTTCCGCTCGCATCATCCAGTCCTTGAGCATCGGGCAGATGAATGACCAATTGAGCATTGCGCAGACTCAGATAGGCCGGATTGCCAAAATAGAGCGTTCGTTTAATCATACCTTATTTATTTCCCCCAATAAGGATATCTGTACTTTTGTTGGATTAGCCACAAAAAAGGCTTTGAAGCTTTGGAAGCGATACAGTTTCTTAGCCGCAAGATCCTCCTTTCGTTCCTCGGTCCCCGTTTCCACATGCAAGCGAAAATAATAGGACATTGAACTGATTTTTTGTACTCGATATAGATATTGACTCAACAAAGCATAATCCTGGGTGCGCATTGCCTCCTCAAATAGTTCGGGTGTCATGCCGATGACAAACATCTCATTCTGCTGCAAACTGATGACAAACGAAAATTCAGGCAACGGCAATTGCTCCATCAATGTGTCGGGAACTCCCTCCGGAAGGGTACTCCAAACCTCGTCGGGATTCGTAATCACCACCGGTAGCCCATATTTCTTACGTTCTATGGCTTGCCAGAAGGTTACACAATGCTCATGCAGCCGTCCTTCCCGATCCCTGTAAATCGCAATATGATGATTGCTGCCCGGCAACACATATCCGCCTCGTTTCAGAGGGATCAAGGTCGCTACATCCGGTCGGGCCATCCGACGTACGGATTTCACCGGCACACCATTGAACAGCAACGGATCGTTTTGTAAATCTTTCCACACCTCTTTCTCGCTGCCTGCATGACGGTCGAAGCGCTGTCGGACCAAATCACGCATGCCACTATCCACAATCGAATCGATCTGTTTGCGATCGATCGTAGACAAAGGATACCGCAACACGCTCTTCGTTTCCAGGACAGTTTCACCTCTCCGATTTTTCGCATACCGATGAATGGTACCATAAACACTCTCTTCATGTAATGCTCCGCGGGGAATTAAAATATGCTGCTGCATTAACACGCGTTTTCCCTGTCGATAACTATAGCGTTTCCCGATTGAAGCCGCTTTTTTACCCGCCTTAAACGAAACTAAAATCGAACGCACAGCCTGCTGTACCTCCTGTACGGAAAAATGGGGTTGCGAAACAATATACTTCTCCAGTTTTGACATCTTGTGTTGATAGACCTGCCCTTGAGTTTCCACCGGCCCAAAAGGCACATCTTTCCACTGACTCAATGTATTGAGTCGTTGGATATACCCCTGCTTGGTACAGGCAATGACTAACGCATCGATCGCATGATGACGATGATCCAAACGTTTATTCCAATTACTGATCACCTCGTCTTGCCAACATTGACCGTTTCGCTCACGTTCTTGGATTTCAGTCAGACCTGCCGCATGATAACGATCAAAGTTGAGATCATGCAACACGTGATCCCATCCCCAGGTTCGTCGCAAAAAAACGGTGACCGAACCACTGGTAGCCGTTACGTGACGACATACCCCCGACAAAATTTCGCGGGCTTTACGAGCGATATATTGACTCTCCCGTAATTGGCGATCAATAAAATCAGTTGGAATCTGATTTTCAGGGGTCAGTAACCGTTCATATTTGATCTTGCTGATCTTTTTTTCTTTGTAGAGCTTTTCGACCCGATCCAGATAGTCCGCAAATTCCGTTTCGGACTTTTGTTTCATAAAATCGTATGCCGTCCGGTTTCCTTTATCGGCATTACACTTACGACAGGAACAGGCCAAATTGGAAAAGCTGTCATCGAACAACAACGAACGCGGAATAATATGTTCTTTCTCGCTGTCAATTCCTTGTAGAAATTCGCCGACATTGACAATCTGATTACAATATATGCAGACGTGACCGGACTCTTCCCATAATTTATATTTCCGAACCCGATTGCGAGTCGGTGTCAAATGGTATTCTTCCACTATACGGTCCGCAACATGACGGTTTTCCCGCTCATTTTTTGCGATTCTCCGGGTGGTTTCGTTGCGTTCATCTTTGCTCTGCTTGAGTTCACGTGCGAGTTCCACCCGAATTTCGTCAAAACGACCATACTTGGCCATCAACGCATTGACCACATTCACCATCTGGTTCAGAATCTTCTCCACAACCGGCTGTCTGAGTTCATTCTTCCCGATTGGCTTTAACCTCGGCAACAACTCTTTGGCTTCACGCTCCTGTACAGTCAGGCTATCACTATGACGGAAGCCGGCGGCTTCGCAAGCCTCCGCATATTTCAGACCTAATTCCAGATAGGGCAAAATACGCCGCATCGCTTTCGCCGACTTGTTGGCATAACCTGCCTTTACAAAATCAATCGCAAAAAGATTCTCCACGATTTCCGGATCAGTGATACCAAACTGCTTTTGCAAAGTCCGGCTTAAAGTCTCTTTATCAGGAATCGAATAAACCACATGCCACAAACGATACAAAGGCTCATTCAGATAAGCATCCGAAACCATCTGGATAATCTCTCCGGTTTCCGTATCCACTTGATTCGTTTCTACCGTAACGAGATCGAAACGTAACAACTCGTCGTACTGCCCGGCTAAAGCTTTCCGCAACGCATTTCGGGTCGTATTGCCTTGCAATCCCTTACCGATCGCTTTACCGGCCCACCAACCATCCGCCTTACGGATGCCCACAATACGATACAGATCGGTCAGCGTCATTTTGTCATGGGTATTCAAATGCTCAAACATGGCACGCCGCTCCTCCGGAGAGATCTCCAACGTTTTCCCTTGACGATTTTTCAACGTCAGATTATTGACACTCTCCCAGATTTTACATACTTGTGCCAACGGAGAACTTTTCGGAGCCACTTTAGGCCCATTAACTACGGTTTTGCCTGCGTCATTGACGTATGCCCGTTTTTCAAAATCGCATAACGAAACCAGATGTTTACAGGACTTCAATCCGCGCTGATAATAGATAATCCGATTACGGAGCGTATCAATATTCTCCTCCGTAAACAGCTCCGGATAAAACTGACGCTGACAAGCCACAATCCGATCAAATTCTTCTTCGTACGCCCTGCGCGGGAACACCTGCTCCTTGATTCGATAAGCCGGATTCTCCGACAATTTTTCAAAAAACAGCTGTCCTATCGTAATGCCCCTTTCGGCAATCATACGATGTCGTCCCATGACCGCCTTCACATAATCTCCCTGTTTTTTATCTCCCTCCGCATCGTAATCTGCTTTCGTCGCCTTGTAGCCTCGCTTCTGGTTGAGATGATACAATACCCGGCCTATTTCCGATAGGGAAAGTTGTTCGCTAACCGCCCGGGCCCGCAGTTTCCACAATGAAAGCTTGTTCAGCCCTTTTAATGTTTCGTCAGGCAACATCCCATGCTGTTGCAAAAATTGTTGCAAAAGGGTACGACGTTGCTGATACCGATCATATCCTTTTCGTTGAGTACGACGTTGAGTGCGTTTCGCATTTTTCGAAATGGCATTTCCTGACAAAAATTCATTGGCATCATCGGTAGACAATGGAATAATTCTGCTTCCCACCCCTTCTAATCCGATCCGATTGTCTTCTTCCAATATAACCGCCTAGCCAATACTTGATGTCCCCAAATCAAGTCCCAATATCTTCGCCATAATCAATTCGTTTTCTTAAATATACGAAAATCTCAGATAATTTACGGAAAATTTGATTTTTAAACAAGAATGTATATATTTGTTGAACAATTTTGAGCAAATCACAATAAAGATTATTCTGTTGTGAAAACATGTGGAGCGGGAAAGTATGATAATATACTTTCTCGTTCTTTTTAGTAATTCTAACATTCCCTCTTTTCTTTCCTCTTCTTTAATCACATAAGGATTTTTGTATCTTTCTAGTCTAAAGTTCTTTTTGAACCTGATGCAAGAAACGTATAAATAGCAAGACCTGTCTTTCTTCCTTAGCCATAAATAACTTATAGCAACATACCTTATGATAACCACCTATTAGGAGTATGTTCTACAAATTATATGAGTTGAATATGCTTTTTTGATCGTCAGAGTATCCTTGCTATTATGCGTCTCAAGATTTGGTCATTCCAATTTAATGAAGTATCTTTAAAATAAGGACTAGCGGATTTGCGATTATTTGTGGTTTTACATTTAAGAAAATTCCTGAACGCTTGGTGATATGCCGTTCAGCGAGAAATACTTTTTCTTGAAACCAAGATGTTCCAAAAGAAAGAATTATGAAACTAAGATTATTGTTTTTAGCCTTATTGCTGCCTTTGCTGGGTTACCCTCAAGAAAAACATCATTTCTTATCGGTATCGGCCGGGGTCTGGGAGAATGACGAAGGGTATTGGTATCGAGCAGTTGATTTCTCTTTCGGCCCAGCCTTCGCACTCGAGTATCAGTATCTCTGGACGGACCACATAGCTCTTCGCGGAAAGTTCTCTACAGGGGCTATCTCCAGAAAAACAATCGGGGAAATAACCCGACCCATCACTGCGACCGCCGGTATTTTATGGACGCCTTTCGGGCAAAAATTTAAAAATTTTCAGGTCGGCGTTTCTCCCGGTTATGTCTATTGTCGATCCGATTACATGGACGTAGACCGCCCTGTCCGCGACCAGCATCGTATCGCTACCCATCATACTTTCGGCATCGAATTTCCCGTCCGCTTTCATTTTATCAATAACGACCGTTATGTATTGGGGCTCAATTTTGACTTAATTACCATCTTTTCAGGCGGTCATTATCAAATATTTACATTGCAGAACATGTTGTCGTTCGGGCTTAAGTTTTAATATATGAAATCTATTGGATACCTAATTGGGTCGTCCCTGGCCGGGGCGACCCTTTTTTCATCCCCGTGAAAAACATTTCTGAGACAGAACAACCTTCGTTTTACTAACCTCCCCGATGCAAATACAAAACCCCATGGCACGGCTCCTGTTTCAGGCATACTTCGCTCCCCGTGTTTCCAAATATTTATTATTTTTGTAGAAAGGGGGCCGAACTTTACAATCCATCCTTTCAAAACTACTGATCCGCTATTTGTATCCATCATGAAAAAAAGAGTATTTACTGCCTGTATCGGTATCCTGTCATTATGGACAGGCCTTTGCTCAGCCCAACTTAAACCAGGTAATCTCTCTGTCCATCAATTAAAAACCGAATATTTAGTCAATCCGGTCGGCATCGACGAAACCGCCCCCCGATTGAGTTGGCAGGTAACCTCTCCGGTCAATGCGGAAAAACAGACGGCATATCGCGTTTTGGTCGCCTCATCGGCCGATTCACTCAATCAGGATCGGGGCGATCTGTGGGACAGCGGCAAAGTTCTGTCCGATCAGACGCTCCATGTCGTTTATAACGGCCAGAACCTGACCTCTCGCAAGGAGGTTTGGTGGAAAGTGATGGTTTGGGACAAGACAGGGAAACCTTCCGCCTGGAGCGAACCGGCCCGTTGGAGCATGGGGCTGCTTCAGGAGCGGGACTGGCAGGCAAAATGGATCGCCGACAGCGCTGCCATGAAAGCCCAAATCGAGCTGATCCCCAAAGTAGACGGATTCTGCAGCCTGGTTGCCCACCGGGCCGATACGACACAACGGGTTACGATCGACTTGGGCGCCCCGAAAACCTTCGATGCAATCCGGTTATTTCCGGCCCGGCCGTTCGATTATCGGGCCGATGTCCCGGGCTTTCTGTTTCCCGTCCGTTTTTTGATCGAAGCGGCCGATCAGGAGGATTTTTCGGACCTGCGCACCATCGCCGATTACACCCAAACGGACATTCCCAATCCGGGAGTAGAACCGCAAACCTATGCTGTCCCAACCACCACCGCCCGGTTTGTCCGCCTGACCGTCACCCGTCTGGCGCTGCGTGACGGCGACAATTACGGTTTCGCACTGGCCGAAATGCAGGTGCTTTCGGGCGAAGAGAACCTGGCTGAAAAAGCCCCCGTTCTGTCGGACGATGCGATCAAACGCTGGAACTGGAACCCGGTCTATCTGACCGACGGCATTCTGAAATCAACGCCTCTGGGACTCGAAATGTACGGAGCCCTGCCGGCCACCTATGCGCGCAAAACGTTCTCCCTGCAAAAGCCCATCCGAAAAGCTACCGTTTACGTAACGGCCAAGGGATTGTATGAATTCCGCATCAACGGACAAAAGCTGGGCAATCAGCGCCTGGCTCCGGAATGGACCGATTATCATAAACGTATCAGCTACCAAACCTACGACATCACCCCCTGGATACAAACCGGGGAAAATACGGCGGCCGCCACCCTGGCCGAAGGTTGGTACGCCGGAGAGTTGTGGGGTTCGGGCCGGTTTACCTACGGCAAATACCCCGAACTGATGGCTCAGATCGAGGTCGAATTCACCGACGGCACCCGACAGGTGATCCCGACGGACGAAAGCTGGCGAACGACCACCCAGGGTCCGGTTACTGCTGCCGGTATCTATCGGGGCGAGATGTACGACGCCCGATTGGAGTTTCCGGGTTGGGATCGTCCCGGTTTCGACGACAGCCATTGGAGCCCGGCCGGAGCCTTTGTTCCGAACGCCCTTCGACGGGTGGCTTTGCGCAACGAGCCGATTCAAGTCGAACAGGAGATCAAACCCCTCTCGATCACCGAACCCACTCCCGGTGTTTATGTCATCGATTTCGGACAGAATCTGGTGGGATGCTGTCGTTTCAAACTGAAAGGAAAGGCCGGAAAAACAGTCACCTTCCGCCATGCCGAAGCTGTTTATGAAGACGGTACCCTGTATACGATCAGTATTCGGCAGGCCCCGCAGATCGACCAATACACTCCGGCTCAAGACGGCATATTCGAATACGAACCGACGTTCACCTACCATGGCTTCCGATACGCCGAAGTTTCCGGGGTGGAAGAGGCCCCCACGCCCGACGATATCGTGGTGCGGGTATTCCACTCTTCGGCTCCGTTCACCGGCACCTTCGCCTGCTCCGACGATTCGTTGAACAAACTGATGAGCAACATATTGTGGACCCAACGTTCCAACCTGATGAGCACCCCCAACGACTGCCCGCAACGCGACGAGCGGATGGGATGGATGGGAGATATACAGGCTTTCGGACAAACAGCCATTTTCAACATGGATCTGGCTGCCTTCATCACCAAATTCGCTCAGGATATACGGGATGGGCAGGCGGATGACGGCCGTTTCCCGGACTATGCCCCGCATCCGGGCGCAGTCAACGACCCGCGCAAAGGAGCTCCGGCCTGGGGCGACTGCGGCGTCATGCTCCCCTGGACCGCTTATATCAACTATGACGACCGGCGTCTGCTTGAAGAACAATTCCCGGCCGCCAAAGCCTGGGTCGACTATATTCATCGCAACAACCCGGACCTGATCTGGCGGAACGGCCGCAACAATGATTACAACGACTGGATGAACGGCGATCAGATCATCACCCCCGGCTGGCCCAGAAAAGGAGCCGAAGTGCCCAATGAGGTGTTCGCCACGGCCTTTTTCGCTCGCTCGACCCAAATCGTAGCGCGTATGGCCGAAATAATCGGTTATCCGACAGAAGCGGAACAATACCGTCAATTGGCCGAAGCGATCAAAAAGGCGTTCAATGAAACCTTCGTACAGGCCGACGGGCACATTCAGGGCGACACGCAGGCGGGATATGCCATTGCCCTGAGTTTCGATCTGCTGCCGGAAGAGCTGCGGGCCAAAGCGGCCGCTCTGATGGTCGACAACATTCAGAACAAATATCAGGGAAGACTCTCCACCGGCATTCAGACCTCTCACCGTATGATGATGGAACTGGTTCGGGAAGGGTACGCCGACGTGGCGTGGCAACTGCTGACCAGTCAGACCTTCCCTTCGTGGCTCTACATGGTCAACAACGGCGCCACCACGATTTGGGAACGTTGGGACGGTTACGTGAAGGGACGCGGGTTCTACCAGGAAAGCAACACCAATTCGATGAACCATTGGGCTTTCGGATCGGTAGGGGAATGGATGTGGCGTTATATCGCCGGTCTGAATCCTGACGAGGCCCATCCCGGCTGGAAGCACTTCTTCATCACTCCGATTCCGGGGGGCAAGGTCACCTGGGCCAAAGCCGACTACGAAAGTATCCGGGGCAAGATATCCAGCCACTGGCAGATCGAGAAGGGGAAATTCCGACTCGATGTCGAGATTCCGGTCGGCACCTCCGCCACGGTTCGGCTGCCGGCAGATCGGGCTACCGGCATCACCCTAAACGGGAAGAAAATCGAACCTGCCTCTTTCGACAACCGGACTGCCACCATAGAACTCGAATCGGGCCGTTATCAGCTCGTTGCTCCTTTCCGGCAAGAGTAACCCGCGTTGGTGGAGAAAATCCAAAAATCGGACGATTCCGAGCTATTTTTGCCTTATCTGGACGGATCGGCTTCCCCTTAAACAAACCCTCAATAAAAAAGGCTCCTTCGTGGAGCCTTTTTCTATGCTGGAATAGATCGGATGCTATTTGATATATGCATTCAGGTGTCCGTTGCGCACCAGGTATTCGGCGATTTGCACGGCATTCAGAGCCGCCCCTTTGCGAATCTGGTCGCTCACGCACCAGAAGGCCAGCCCATTGGGATTCGCCAAATCCTGACGAATGCGGCCTACATACACGCTATCCTGACCGGCCAAAGGCAACGGCATCGGATAACGCTGCCGCTGAGGATCGTCCATCAGCACCACTCCTTCGGCGCCCGAAAAGGCTTTCCGAGCTTCGTGAACCGAAATCGGACGTTCGGTTTCCACCCACACCGATTCGGAATGGGCCCGCATCACCGGCACCCGTACGCACATGGCGCTCACCTCCATATCCGAATGCATGATTTTGCGGGTTTCGTTATACATTTTCATCTCTTCCTTGGTGTAGCCGTTATCCATAAAGACATCCACCTGAGGAATGACATTGAAAGCCAATTGGAAAGCGAACTTTTCGACCACCGGTTCTTCGCCCCGGACGATCTGTTCGTGTTGCATGGTGAGTTCCTGCATGGCTGCGGCCCCCGCCCCGCTGGCCGACTGATAGGTCGACACATGCACCCGGCGAATCGGCGACAACTGCTGAATCGCCTGCAAAGCCACCACCAGCTGAATGGTCGTACAGTTGGGGTTGGCAATGATGTTGCGAGGAGGATTGATGGCATCCCGCGGATTGACTTCCGGCACCACCAGGGGTACATCGTCATCCATGCGGAAAGCGCTCGAATTATCGATCATCAGCGTTCCATAGCGGGTAATGGTTTCGGCAAACTCCTTGGAGGTTCCGGCCCCGGCCGACACGAACGCCAGATCGACGCCTTTAAAATCATCGTTATGCGCCAACTGACGCACCGTGATCTCTTCTTTTTTGAATTTGTACTTCCGACCGGCACTGCGTTCGGAGCCGAAAAGCAACAGTTCGCGAATGGGGAATTCCCGTTGTTCGAGGACCTTCAGAAATTCTTGTCCGACGGCCCCGCTGGCACCCACGATGGCAACTCTCATAAGGCGTTAAGATTTGATATTGGGACGACAAAGATACGGCGTGAAAAGCAAAGAAACAACAAATAACAACGAACTTCTCCCCCGGATTTCCCGGAAAAACACCGCTCTGCCGGCGATTCACCCGCCAGGTACAGTGGCATACCATCCGTAGTGAGATTCATATCCCGAACGACCGACTTCGCCCCGCAGGCCAAACCCGACTGTCCAATCTTCTCTACGGAGGAGCGATCAGTCGAAGAATTCGTCCTCATCCTGCACTCGGGGTGCGATGCTTTCGCTGCGATCGTCGCAATCGTAAATCACGGCTCCTACCGGAATCGGGAAGAGATCCGACTGCGAGAGTCCCAATGAAGGATTGGCATAAACCTGCGTCATGAAATTCCCGTAGATCGGCAAGGCAGACCGCGCCCCGTCGGCCCCCGAAATAAGGTGCACACTGCGGTCTTCCGCACCTACCCAGGCTCCGGCGACGATTTTAGGAGTCACTCCGACGAACCAGGCATCCGAATTGTTTTGCGAAGTCCCGGTTTTCCCGCCCATTTCGCCTTTGAAGTTATAAATCCAACGCAGACGTCCGGCGGTCCCGTTGAGCACGTTTTTCAACATCCCCAACATGGTATAAGCGGTCTGTTCGCCGATCGCATCATGCGAAGCAGGCGTAAAGGTCGCCAACACGTTTCCATGACGATCCTCGATGCGCGTCACGAAAATCGGCTCGATAAACACTCCACGGTTGGCGAACGTACCATACGCCCCCACCAATTCGAACAGCGAGAAGTCGGGAGTCCCCAAACAGAGGGCATATACCGGATCGATATAGCTGTGAATCCCCATCTTGTGGATATAGTCGGCCACAGCACTCGGATTACCGGCCTGTTTCATGATCCAGGCCGAGTAGTTGTTGCGGCTATTGGCCAACCCCCACTGTAGCTGCCGGGGTTTATCGTCATAGACCACCTTGCCGGCCTCCTTGGGCTGCCAAGCATCCCCGGTTTCGGTAGCGATGGTTACCGGACGGTTGGGCACCAGTGTACAGGGTGTACAGTTGAGCTGATCGACGGCAAACGAATAGATAAACGGTTTAATGGTCGACCCCACCTGACGTTTCCCCTGTTTGACCATATCGTATTTGAAATAGCGGTAGTTGGGGCCGCCCACATAGGCTTTTACATACCCCGTCGAAGGGTCGATCGCCACGAACGATGCCCGCAAGAATTGCTTATGATACAGGATCGAATCGTAAGGACTCATTACCGTATCGCGTTCTCCCTGATAGGAGAAGACCTTCATGGGAACCGCTTTCTTGAAATCGGCCATGATTTCGTCCATGGTTTTGCCATCCCCCTTGAGTTCCCGATAACGATCGGTCTGACGAATGGCATTGAGCATTACCCGGTCGATTTCTTCCTGAGAAAGGTTATTGAAAAGACGTTTGTTGCGTTTGACCTGACGATCCATTTCAGGTTGCAACTTTTCGCTCAGGTGACCTTCCAAGGCCTCTTCAGCGTACTCCTGCATGGTCGCGTTAATGGTCGTGTAAATTTTCAGCCCGTCGCGATACAGATTATATTCCGAACCGTCCGACTTCTGATTTTTCAGGCACCACCCATACAACGGATTGTTTTCCCACTGTTCGACGGCCTGTTCGTAGTCCCACTCCTGTAAAAACTGGTTGCGTGTGGGTTTGGGCGAGGTCATCACCAGTCGCAGCATTTCCCGGAAATAGGTACCGGTCCCGGCATTGTGTGAAATCGGCTGATAGTCCAACTCGATCGGCAACGCCTGAATGGAGTCGCACTGAGCCCGGTTCAGATAACCCTTTTGCCGCATGCGGTCGATCACCAGGTTCCGACGTGCCATCGCCCTTTCGGGATTGCGCACCGGACTGTAACGGGTCGGCGCATTGACCACTCCCACCAACATCGCCGCTTCCTGCACATTGAGCTCATCCGGCGTTTTGTTAAAGAAGGTGCGTGCCGCCGACTTGATCCCGAAAGCATTGCTCCCATACTCCATGGTATTGAGGTACATGGTCAGGATCTCTTCCTTGGTGTAATTATGTTCGAGCATCACCGCCGTGATCCACTCCTTGAGTTTGGAAATCACCAGTTTGGCTTTGCGAGCGATCGGATTCCGGTTAACCGTATCACGCGGATAGAGGTTTTTGGCCACTTGCTGAGAGATGGTACTCCCACCTCCCTGGCCCTGACCCAGACCGATGGTCCGCACGGCGACACGGGCCAACGCGATGAAATCGATGCCCGAATGGGAATAGAAACGCACATCTTCGGTCGCCACCAAAGCCGCTACCAAACTGGGAGACAGGTCTTCATAATCGACATAGGTCCGGTTCTGGATAAAGAAACTTCCCAACAAAGCTCCGTCTTCCGAGTAGATTTCGGTAGCCAGGTTGCTTTTGGGGTTTTCGAGTTCTTCGAACGTAGGCAGTTTACCGAAAACGCCCAATCCGATCAGCAATAACAAAAGCAAGATCAGGGCGACCGGTGAAACGATCACAATCCAGAAACATTTGACTGCGGTAGGAGTCTTGAGTTTTTCGATGATTTTCCGAGCCATGGAAGCGGGCATATTTTTCTCGCTACAAAAGTACAATATTTCTCTTAAAATCCTCTGTAGAGGCGTTTTTATTGTGCGGAGGGTCATAAATTTCCTCTTCGAAACCCCACAGAACTTCCGAGTATTCTTTCTTTTTACAACGAACTTTTGAACATAGATATTTCATCGGCGTTTCATTTCGCTCCGATCCCGGATCGATTGACCGCAAAACCGCCCCTTCCCAAAGCCTTCCAAATACCCCGACAGGCGGATCCTATCCTGCGTCATTTCTCATCTTCCCTCGTTATTCTGCACGGTTTCCAAAGCCACCAAAAACGCCGAAGCCGTCCAACCCAACATCACGCTACACGGGTATTCATAATCGTTGATCTGCCCGTCACGGGTGTATTTTTCATACAAGAATCCCGGATGACGCGTCCCGTCCCCGTATTTGAACGGGCGATGGGTAGCCGGTTGGGGATCCAGATAGTTGCGGGTCACCGTATTGAGCCATTGGGTGGCGATATGCTTCGCCTCCTTGACGAACCCGTAGCGTAACATCGATTCGATCCCGATCTGTTGAATAGGGGCCCATACCGCCGCATCGCCCCATTGATAGACGATTTCCTGCGGACTCACTTCGCAAACCACCAATCCGCCCTCGCTGTCGAACAACGAAAGATTACGGCGAACCCGGTCGGCCTTTTCCGGGGAAGCGAATCCGAAATGCAGGGGCATCAGTCCACTCATGGCAGCCACAGGTGAAAAACGTTGATGGACAAAATCGTAATCCAGATACAACCCCCGTTCTTCATTCCAGCAGTAACGATCGATCAACTCGGCCCGTTCAGCGGCCCGTTTATCCCAATTGATCGGTCCCCGAATACCCAGTTCCTGTTCATAAAAAGCCAGATCCTTTTCGTATCCGTACAGGTAAGCATTCAGATCCACCGGAATATAATCCATGCACCGCCCCTCGAAACGGGGTGTAAAATCCATGCTGCTTTCGGCTTCTGCCATTCGATGAGCCGCTACGGCTATTTTCTCTTCAGGAGCAGCATCTCCTGAGAGTTTGAACCGCCCTTTCAGCACTTTGTCGTAAAACTCAACCAGTTGCACACTGTCGGAATGGTGTCCGTAACGTTGCAGCCCCGGAATCGATGTGCTGTGGTCTTCGATGGCATTGCCGTTGGTATTGGTCCAGAATTCATACTCCTTCAGCACCGCATTATACACTTTGCGCAACCAGGCGGTATCCTTTTCGGGCACCTCTTCGTAGTAACGGCACACACTCATCGAAAAGCAGGGAGTCTGGCTGCGATCCTCTCCCCATCCCGAAGCATTGGGAATAAAGCCCAATTTCTCGATCTGATAGATCATGCAATCAAGATTTCCTCGGGCAATATCCCAATACCCATGACGCATCAAACCCTCGTTATGGAAATAAAGATCCCAATAATAGAGTGTCCCCGGATTCAAGCCATACAGATAGGGGACCGGAAAGTCCGGATTCTGTTCGGTATATTCGGGCCAGGTTTTCCGAATATAAGCCTCGATTTCCTCCCATTTTTCGGGGTGATAGGGGGTAACACTCGGGGTTTCGGCACAACCGCTCCACAACAAACATCCCCATACACCGATCCATATTTGACGCCACAGTCTATTCATTTCTGCCTATTTTTTTCCGGACAACCGAAACGAACTCTCCGTCCCGTCATCCTCTTATTCATATTCATACCACCAATTCCCCCGGGGAACAACGGCTCGAGCCCTTTTGTACCCTTTATCGTTCACCCCGCACAGGTTATTCCGGGTCCACAGCCCGCAATGCTTTCAGGAAGGTGGCCGCCGTCCATCCCATCATCTCACTGCAAGGATATTCAGCATCGTTGATCTGTCCGTCCCGGGTATATTTTTCATATAGGAAACCCGGATGACGCGTTCCGTCCCCGTATTTGAAGGCCGGGTACGTAGCTGGTTGCGGATCGATGAAATTGCGGGTCACCGTATTGAGCCACCGCAAGGCAATTTCCTGCATTTCGCGCTGGTATCCATAGTTTTTCATGGCTCCGATGGCGATAAACTGCATGGGAGCCCAAACCGCCGCATCGCCCCACTGGTAATGGATCTCCTGCGGCAAGGTTTCACAAACGACCAACCCGCCGGGGTATTGGAACAGCGCCAGATTTTCGCGCACCCGATCGGCCTTTTCTGCCGGAGCGAACTGCCAATACAGAGGCATCAGGGTCGCCAAGGAGGCAACCGGTGAAAAGCGCTGATTCACAAAATCATAATCCATATACAACCCCCGTTCCTCGTTCCACAGATACCGATCGATCAAAGCAGCCCGATCGGCCGCCCGTTTGTCCCAATTTATCGGCCCGCGGATACCGAGTTCCTGTTCATAAAACGCCAGGTCTTTCTCATACTGATACAGGTTGGAGTTCAGGTCCACCGGAATAAAATCATTGCAGCGACCCTCGAAACGGGGCGTGAAATCCATCGTCTCAGCCTCAGACAACCGATGAGAGGCCACCCGGACTTTTTCGTCGGAAGTAGCTTCGTCCGACAGTTTGAAACGGTGTTTGAGCACCTTGTCATAGAACTCGATCAAGGCTGCCGTATCGGCATGATTGGAAAAACGCTGAAGACCTTCCACCGGTGTACGATGATCCTCGATGAGGTTTCCTCCCGTATGGGTCCAAAACTCATACTCTTTGAGAACGGCCCGATAAGCCCGTCTCAGCCAGGCGGTATCTTTCTGAGGCGACTGATTCCAGAAACTACGCACCATCATATTGAAGTAGGGGGTCTGGCTACGGTCTTCCCCCCAGCCGTGTGCGTTAGGCACAAAACCGAGCTTTTCTATTTCGAAAATAAAGTTGTCCACGTTGTTCCGGGCCTGATCCCAGAAACCTTCCATCATCAACCCTTCGTTGATGAAATAAAGATCCCAATAATAGAGCGTTCCCGGGTTCAACGCAAAACTGTACGGCTTCGGCAGGGCCGAAGTGGTATCGACATAAGCGAGAAAATGCTCCCGAATATAATTTTCGATTTCGGGCCATTTTTCGGGATGTTCCGCCTGGACAGAAGGTGTACAAGCCGATTGCCAGCACATTCCGGCAACCGCCAGAGCCGACAGACAGGACGTTAGAAATTTCATCGGTTCATTCAGTTAAATAGGGGTATAAAACAAATATAGCCATTTTTTCGACAGAACCCGTCGGGCAACGGCCCGTCTTCTTCACAACCGGAAGGTTATGGCATCGTGTCCTCCGCATAGCTGCATAAAAAATGGGGAGGCGACACCGACCGCCTCCCCAACCAACAGAATACATGCCGGTATTAATAAGCCGGATTTTGCTGAATATCGTGATTATACAGCGTTTCGCACAACGGGATCTGCCAGGTAAAGGCATTGCCGGCCGGAACTACCGCTGCACTGGTATGATTCGTCGTTCCGTTCTGGCGATCCACTCCGATGCCCCAACGTTTATTGCGCAACCATTCGATACCTTGTTCACCCCACATTTCGATACGGGTTTCCAAGCGTATACGGGCCATGAGTGCCTCTCCGCTCTCGGTAACGGCTGAGGCGCCACGAGCCGTCGTCAGTTTCGACAAGGTCGTCTGAGCATCTCCTTCCTGTCCCGAACGAGCCTGTGCTTCGGCTTTCAACAGTACGGCTTCCGAATAACGCATCACCACAATATCCTGTTTGTACTGTGCACTGGTCGAACCGTCCGGCGATACCTTGGCCGCAAATTTCAGGTTGGCATAAACCGGCACATTATCGGTCACCGTACTCTTTTCTCCGAAATAGTAGTTGTGAACCGGGGCTTCCAAGAAGTTCTGCCGACGAATATCGTTCGGTTCGATCTGATCGAAGAGGCGCTTGTCGATGCACATAAATCCCAACCGCGAACCACCATAGCAATCATCTCCGATACAGTTCATCCACCCCGGGAAGTTCGATCCGGCATACGAACCGGTCAGTACGTTGGAAACCTGTACCCCGAAAATCACCTCGGGGTTGATCGCAGCATCCACCCGCGAGAAGGCGGTAAATTGCGGGAAGCCATTCGGATCTCCGGTACGATCACCGATGTAGTTTTCCGGCGAGATAAACTGATTGTCGTATTTCGATTCCAGCAGATCCACCGCCGAGATCACCTGATCCCAGGCGCCAGCCGCATACGCTGCACGGGCCCAGATCATACAGGCCACCCCCAGATCGATGTCGTTCGGAGCATCGGTAAATCCCGTACCGGCTGCCTGGAACAGTTTAACGGCTTTGCTGGCATCGTTCAGAATATTCGTCCAAACGGTTGAAGCCATTTCCCGAGGCAGCGGATCCTGATACGGATTATAAACGGTATAATAGGGAACTCCGGCCAAACCGGAAGCATTGGCTTCGGTATAGTTATCCGTCCACATCTGCATCAACCACGTATACAGATAGGCCCGCATAGCCAAACCGGAGGCTTTATAAGAAGCTTTTTGCCGCTCATCATCGGTTTCCAGGTTTTCCTCCTTGATATCATCCATGAGGTTCAGCATCGAGTTCACCGAACTGGAAATGTGTCCATAAATCCAGGTCCACATATTCCCGTTCCAACGGTTGCTTTCGCCCTGAATTTCCGTGATATTCACATACTGGTTATATGCTTCGCTGGTATTTCCTGAAAAAACAATATCATTGGCTTTCACGCCCAAGGCCCACAAATGCATCGAAGTGAGGTCCGAAATCCGGAAATCTCCTCCGGGCACGCCCTGCCAGAAAATTCCGGGCAAGGCATCAGACATCGGTTTTACGATCGTCGTCAAATTTTGATCGAGCACTTCATTGATTTGCTCATCGGTAATACTGTTGGGAGGAGCCACATCCAATTTACTGTTACAAGCCGTACCCAGCAAACCCAACATCGCAATGGTTACAATATATTTTTTCATGACTGACACAATTTAGAAAGTAACATTGACACCCAAAGACCAAGTTCTGATCGGAGGATAGATCATCGATCCGACCTCAAAACCGCCGATCATAGACATACGAGGATCAACCCCATGTTTGGCAGAAATCAACGCGATATTATCACCGGATACATAGAAACGAATACCTCCCAGCCCCCATTTCTTGATCAGTGTTTCAGGCAGGCTGTACCCGATGGTCATGTTTTTAAAGCTCAGATAAGAGGCGTCGTACAACGTCTTGTCTGTATAGCGTTGCGTCGCTACCGTCACCCCGTTCGTGTAGACCGATTGACCGGCCATCTGCATCGGGAATTCGGCATCCCGGTTTTCAGGCGTCCAAGTGTTGTTCAACAGGTCGGAAGATACCTGGGCCCCCAGCACGTTTTCATGCCAATACAGGTTGTACCCATATTCGTTACTGAAGAATTTCCCGCCGATTTGGAAAGCGAACTGAGCCGAGAAATCGAAGTTCTTGTACCGGAACGAGGTCCCGAAACCACCGGTCAGTTTAGGCAGTGCATCCCCCATGTCATAGGTCGAAGCCAGCGTATAATCGGTCGTTTCTATATCTCCTCCGACCGGTATATCGGTAAATCGACCGGCCGCATGATCGTCTTCGGTCACTTTATGATAATACAAAGCCAACCCTGAATTCTGATCGATTCCAGCGTATTTATACGCCTGCAAATTGTAGTACGATTTACCGATGGAACGACGGAACTGCAAGTTTCCTTTCGAATCGTAGCTCTCTTCGATGTACCCGATTTCCGGATCGATCACTCCGTCAGGCAAACTCTTCAGGGTGTTTTTATTATGGGAGAAATTCATGTTGAAATCCCACAGAATGTTATCGTTCTGAATGATATTCACACCCAGTTCGACTTCCAACCCGGCATTGAGCATCGAAGCGGCATTGGCGGTCAACGAAGTCACCCCGACAGATGCAGCCACCGGACGATTCCAGATCATATCTTCGGTCAGACGACGATAGTAAACGATCGTTCCCCAGAAGCGGTCCCAGAAGCGGAAATCAACCCCCACGTCGAGCGTGCTGATCGTTTCCCAGGTCAGATCCGGATTCCCCAGGGCACCTCGTTTGATCTGATAGATCTGCTGGTTTACCAGGTCGGTGCTGGCATTCGTAAAGCTCCACAGGTTATACCCGGAATAGAGGCCCACCCCACTGGCATTCCCCATGGTTCCGTAGCTGACGCGCAATTTCAGGTCGTCGATCCAATTAGCATCCTGCATCCAGGCTTCACGAGACAGACGCCATGCACCTCCTACTGACCAGAAAGTACCCCAACGTTTGTCGTTGTCACGGAAACGCGACGTTCCATCGAAACGCAAGCTGGCCGAGAAATAATACTTGCTGTCATAATTGTAGTTTCCACGGAAGAAATACCCTTCCAACGCCGAGATACTATGATCCGACGAGAATGGCGAACCGCCCAGGTAGTTGGCGGCATTGCTCGATCCGATAAAGTTAGCGGCAGCTTCAAAGCCCGGAATCAGCGAATGGGTCTGACGAAGCCACATATTGCGATATTCATCCCGCGTATATTCATGTCCCAACAAAGCGTCCACATGGTGTTTGCCATAATCGTGTGACCAGTTGAGCAATTGCTGGGTATTCAGCGACAGGCTGTTCTTCATGTCCTGACGCAGCGATCCGGATGTCCCCGATCCGGCACTGGCCGTTTGGTTGTAATACCGTTTCTGGTAATTGCCCCAATAGTCGATCGAGAGATTCGAGGTAAATTTGAAGTCCTTCAGGAAGGTCGCTTCCAGATAACCACGTCCCGAAAGGTCATTGGTGATCAATGTCCAGCGGTCATTGTCCAGGAAGTGACCCAGGTTACGTCCTACCGACGACCCGGAAATACCGCGGCGGGTAGATCCCAGCGGAGAATAGGTTTCTCCGGTCCCGAAATCATACGTTTTATCTCCATTTTCATCCAGAATCACATTTCCGTTTTCATCGTAAGCCCAGATCGGCTTCACGGCTTCCATCCCGTTGATCCAGTAGAAGGGGTTTTCTCCCGAGTCACCGGCGTTCCAACCATAACGGGTAGGCGCCTGCTGACGTTCACGTCTGACATAAGCGAAATTGATCCCTGCCCGCAACCATTTGGTGGCCTGGAAATTGATATTGCTTCGGGCGCTGTAACGACTAAAATCCGATCCTTTGATATAGGAAGGATCCGACAGGTAACCCAATGAAACGTAGTAATCGACTTTGTTTTCCACCGCTCCGGAAGCCGAGAGATTATACTCCTGACGGAATTTGTTCTGCAGGAATTCATCGGCCCAATCGTCTTGCCACAGCAACTGCGCATTCGGATTGAGCTTTCCGTCCGTACCCACCAGGTAAGCTCCGCTCATGGTCGAGCTGGTCAGGTCTCCCGAAGGCGTATAGACCGCACCCGGCACATAATAGGGCATGTAGTTCCCCAAACCGTTCCGCTTAAACGACGGATTGTTGGGATTGGTATTCCCGTCCCAGTCAAACAAGTGCTGACTGGCAAACAACGCCGCATCGTCGTGGCTCATATTCGGATTGTCGATGTTGGTCGTAATCCCTTTGGCGTCATCAAAATTGCGATAACGCGCCGCGTTGTAAAGAGACTTCCAGGTATATTCATAAATATCGGCATAATCGGTGATCTTGTCCAATTTGAACGGCCCCACCTGGTTGATACCCCACTTGGCATCCAACGTGATGCGAGGTTCGCCGGTCTGTCCTTTACGCGTGGTAATCAGGATCACCCCATTGGCTCCGCGAGAACCGTACAAAGCATTGGAAGCCGCATCCTTGGACACCACCATCGATTCGATATCCCGCGGGTTGAGCATGGAGAGTGCATCATCCGAAGTAGCCGGAACCCCATCGATCACGATCAGGGCGCTATTGCTCGAATTCGCCGAACCAATCCCACGAATCACAATCTGAGCATCCTTACCGGGCTGACCGTCCATAGCGGAATATTGTACCCCGGGAATAGCTCCTTCAAGCGCTTTAGAAAGGGTTGAGTTCGACTGACGTTCCAGGATTTTGGAGTCAACCGCACTGAGCGAACCCGTCAGGTCTTTTTTCTTGGCTGTACCGAACGCCACGACCACAACGTCTTCCAGCGAAGTGGCGTCACTTTTCAGGACGATATTGATCTTGGTGGAAGATCCCGTGACCACACTCTGAGATTTCATTCCCAGATAACTGAATACCAAGGTACTTCCCTGTGGTGCATTGATGGAGAAAGAACCATCTACCCCGGTAGAGGTTCCCTGATTCGAACCTTCCACCATCACATTGGCACCAATAATGGGTTGTCCGTCATCGCCATTCTTCACAGTCCCGGAGTAGGTCCGGACCTGTGCCTGAACTGTCATCACACCGAACATGACCACCAGACATGTCAGCATGGAGCGTAACAATACATTCATAACAGATGGATTAATAGTTAGTAATTAGGAACAGAAAAAACTTGGGATAGGAGGACTTACAGAAATTCGAAGTCCTCGAAAATAAACATCCACACCCCCAAAGAGAGTGATCGCTTCGGGAATCGGATACCGAGACTCGTTAAAGGATTAACGATATAGCAGATTGGATAGAAAAACGCAGAATTTCATAGTCAGTTAGGTTCAATTAATTAGGTTAGGTAGTTGTTAGTTAAGTCAGATAGTTAGGTAGGTAGTTAGGGTTGGTCAGATACAAATATCATTCATTTTGCGATCCTTTTCCGGCATGCTCAAACATCTCCCTCTTCTGCACTTCCCCGAGGAAAACGATCACGACAGAACAAATACATATCTTACACAAATTTATTCGTATTTTTTGAAATTACAAATGCAAGATGATAAATCCCTATCAAAATGTATAAATCCACAAACAAAACAGGTGTTAATGTTATATAATTTACCTATTTTTCGGGTAACGTACTCATTTCCACCTCTAAAAAGATTTCAATACCAGGGCAAAATTGATGGATTCCTTTCAGAAAAATCATAGTTCTTCGTCATAGTCACCTTTCATTTCTCTTTTCTTGACTTTGTCTGCGATGAGCCAGGATATAGGGCATATGTTCAAGCGTCCATCCGACCAAAGCCTCGATATGCGGCATCAGATCCCGCCCCATTTCCGTCAACGCATATTCCACACGGGGAGGCACTTCGGCATAGAGTTTACGGACAATCAATCCGTCCTGTTCGAGCGATCGCAAGGTCACGGTCAGCATCCGCTGCGAAATATCCCCCAACGAACGCGCCAACTCACTGAAACGCAGGGTCCCATTGACCTTCAATGAGACCAGAATCAAGACCGACCATTTGTCTCCGAAACGACTCAACACATCCCGAACCGGACAATCTCCCTCGTGATGAAAATTTTTCAAAATTTTTTCGTCCATAGATCACACATTTTCAACATTCCTTACTTCGAGGTAAGCGACTTCCCTTTTTGTGCCTTCTTGTTTCCGATCGCTTGAACTTCTACCTTTACACTACAAAAGTAAGTAACTATTCAATCAATAGTATCGTTTCATTTCAAAACCTTACAGTCATGGCAAAAAAAGTAGCGGTATTGGCCGTCAATCCGGTGAACGGCGCAGGTTTGTTTCAGTATCTAGAAACCTTTTTCGAAAACGGCATTCCATTCCGCACCTTTGCGGTCGCCGAAACCCCGCACATTCGGACCAATTCAGGGGTAGAGCTCACTTTGGAGGATACGATCGCCCACCTGAAAGGACACGAATCGGAATACGATGCCGTGGTATTCAGTTGCGGCGATGCCATTCCCCGTTTCGCCGAACAGGCTGCAGCACCCTATAACCAAGACATGCTGAGTGTGCTTCGCTGTTTCGGTAAGGCCGGCAAATGGTTGATCGGACACTGCGCAGCGGCTTTGATTTTCGACAAATGCGGGATTCTTTCCGGGAGCAGAGTAGCCGTACATCCTTTGGCCAAACCGGCCATTCAGCAAGGCATCGCCACCGATGCTGAAATCGAAATCGACGGTCGGGTTCTCACAGCCCGTGATGAAAAATACCTGCCCGTCCTGATGCCTCATCTGATCGCCACGCTGCAATAAGATCGTCCCGTCGTCCTCTAACCAACCCTTCACAAACAAAATGCGCCTCTGGCCCAATCACAGAGACGCATTGTTTTGTTTTCCCGTGCTTCTTTCTGCGGGCTACAACGGTAAAGTAAGGTGAATGCCGCTGACAACTCCTTTACGGTCACTGGGTTTATAGATATAAATCCCCACCGACGTATCGTTGACCGGCATCCGCAACAGGCGCATATCGAAAAATATCTCTCCTCCATAGGAATGTAGGGAGTACATGGGAGCTTTCCCGGTTTTGGCGGAGGGCATCCCCTGATAACGCGCATAGTCGAAATAGGCTTTCAGACGGATACGATTGAAATAAACGATGCTGTTGATGCCCCAGTCGGGATAACATAACGGCAACTGATAGTCTACGGAAAAAGCGCCGTATCGGGAAGCGGCCCAAGTATACTGAGCTCCCCGCGGAAAGAGTTCCTTGTAATAAAACTGGTAGGTTCCCCGACTTTGGTACTGAAGGTTTCCGCGCAGCATCAAACTGTGATGAGCAGCGACCCCCGGTAAATAAAGGCGTCCGAAAAGCGAATAGACTGAACCGAAATCTCCGCGGAAAGGAGCCAACACCCCGGATACCTTGAACGCATAACCCCAGCGAGGCAAAAAATCCCGATGAGCCAACCGTGTCTGCTCGACATAATTCAACTCCCAGACCAGCCGGCTGAGTCCTGTATTGGCCCGATCCCGAACCGGGTCATAGAGCAGAGCGTTAAAATAGAGCAGTTCGAGACGGGGCGTCAATACCCGCAAATGAGCTCCCGAAGAGAGATACATCGGCAGATAGGCCGACGCCTCCAATTGGAAATGCGATTTCAACAACGACGAAGGTACGGAAGTCTGATCCTGAAAACCATACATCAGACGATTCGCC
>Ga0192261_1036_pt1 | contig 31861 bp, 26 predicted proteins | sample Koala_Koa23_G3_FD_131283 | JGI IMG/M metagenome (GOLD analysis project Ga0192261, IMG submission 131283) | Enriched cells from koala feces incubated with labeled cellulose particles, San Francisco Zoo, California, United States - Koala_Koa2-3_G3 ... | reverse complement strand
GCCCGAAGACCTCGTACTTCTCCGGTCGGCCATACCGTGGGAAGAGCCGGCAACAAGTGCAATTCTTCGTTGTGGCTTTGCAGGAGCATTTCCGCCATGCCGGCCGTTGCTCCGAAATTACCGTCGATTTGGAAAGGAGGATGCGCATCGAACAAATTTTCATAAATACCGCTTCCGCTGTTTTTGTCGGTCGAGTATACAACACCCTGTGCATTGGTCAGAGTCATGGCATTGCGCAGAATCAGGTGCGCATGATCTCCATCGAGCAGTCGAGCCCAGAAGGCAATTTTCCAGGCCCTGCTCCACCCCGTTCCGAAATCACCGCGTGCTTCGAGCGATACTCGGGCGGCATCGGCAAAAGTACGGTTATTCATCGGTGAGATCGACGTGCCGGGATAAAGCCCGATCAGATGGGAAGCATGTCGATGTTGATCTTTGGGGTCGTCTTCCTGATGTTTCCATTCGCGTAACTGACCCCAGGAACCGATGGCCAGCCCTTTGTCCAGCCGGGTCAGTTTCTGTTCCAGCAGAATGACGAATTCAGGGTCCGTTCCCAAGGTTTTTCCGGCTTTCAAGGTGCTGTTAAATAGCTCCCAGATCAGTTGTTGGGCATACGGAATGCCGCTCTCCCAAGGCCCGTGCTCAGGGGACCATTCGTTGGGAGCGACCAAAGTACCGTCATCGTCGACGATCAGACGGTCGATCCAAAATTCGCAGGCCGACTTCATGACCGGATAGGCGACTTTTGCCAAGTATTCGGTATCGAGATTGAACAAGTAATGATCCCAGAGGTGCATGCAATACCAGGCGTTGGCCGGTCGGTTCCAGTTCCAGTCCGAATAGCCGAACACGTTGTTTTGGGTTTTGAGGGCCCAGCCCCCGCATTCCAATTCGGCGGCCATCTCCCGCCAAGACGGGTGAATCAGGGCTTCGTTGTAGATGTAGCGCAAAAAAGGTTCATGGCATTCGGCTAAATTGGTTACCTCAGCCGGCCAGTAGTTCATCTGCACATTGATGTTGGAGTGAATATCGCTGCGCCAGGGCGGCGTATTGCTGTTGTTCCACAAACCCTGGAGATTAGACGGCAGATCGAGGCCCGCTCGGGAGCAGGCGATCATCAGGTAACGTCCGTATTGGAAATAGAGTACATCCGCTGCCGGATTGTAGGTGCCGGCATTGTAGGCGGCAAACAGTTCATCGGTCGGCAGGGTCGGTGTGGTGTCGCCCAGCCACAGGTAGACCCGGTCATACAGGGCGCAATAATCTGCCACATGGGCCTCCCGTACCGCCCGAAAACCTTTTTGTATCGCTTGAGCATGGGCTGTGCGAAGGGACTGTCTCCAGTCGTTGTGTGTCAGATAATCTTCAGCGAGGGGATCGTAATCGGTGCCGGCACTCAACCATAAGGTAACGGCATTGGCCTCTTTTACCAGCAAGGAGGTATCCGTCGTTGTCAACGTACCCCCTTCCGGAACCACCGTTACCAGAGCTTCATAAGAGAGTACGTCCAACTTGCCGGTGATGGAAGCCTGCCCGTTTACAAACTGACGAGAGCCTCCGGTGTGTGCGTCTTTTAGGTGTAATGTAAAACCGATCTGTCCCTTTTTGCTGGCAGTCAGCCGCACAGCAATCACATTGTCCGGAAAACTGGCGATATATTCACGCGTATAAGTGACCTTGCCGATCCGATATCGGGTGCGGGCTACCGCCTGTTCGATATCCAGCTCGCGCCGATAATCCGTAAAATTCGTCCCGTGATCGAAATCGAGATAAAGATCCCCGAAGTTCTGGTAGTTTCCTCCTTCGGTGCGGCTGCCGGTCCAGAGCGTTTTATCGTTGAATTGCAGGTGTTCTTGGGCTACCCCTCCGAAAATCATCGCTCCGATACGTCCATTGCCGATGGGTAACGCTTCGTTCATCCAGTCTTCGGCCGGCTGGGCGTACCATAATACCTGTGCGGTTTTATCCGGTTGTTTTTGGGTCGCAGCTTCTGCGGAAGGGATTATCATCGACAGCAGGTACAATGCCCACCCCATTCGTTTTATGCTCTGTTTCATGGCAATGTCGGTTTCAACAAAAATTTTTTTAAAGTACGAAAAAATCGGCGGAGCCCCAACGCTCGGTCCGAAAATTACGTATCTTGGGGTAGGAAAATTTCAGGTATGACCGACGAATTTCAGCTTTTAGGGCATCGGTGCGGGTGGTGTGGAACCGACCCGTTGTATGTGCGTTATCACGATGAAGAGTGGGGCCGGGAGGTGTTCGATGATCGTGTTCTGTTTGAGTTTCTGGTTCTCGAAAGCGCCCAGGCAGGTTTGAGTTGGATCACCATTCTGCGTCGTCGGGAAAATTACCGGAAAGCCTTTGCGAATTTCGACGCCGAGCGCGTGGCCCATTTTACGGATGGCGATATCGATCGTTTGATGCAGGATCCCGGCATTATTCGTCACCGTCTCAAAATCGAAGCCACCCGGGAAAATGCCCGGATTTTCCTGGCGATTCGCCGGGAATTCGGCAGTTTTCGAGATTATTTACTGACTTTTCTGCCCGAACGAAAACCGCTGGTCAATCATTGGAAAACTCTTTCTGAAATTCCGGCGACCACTCCCCTGTCGGATGCCGTTAGCCAAGATTTGAAAAAACGGGGATTCCGGTTTTTCGGCAGTACGATTTGTTATGCCTATCTTCAGGCGGTTGGGCTGATCAATGATCATCTGATCGATTGTCCCTATCGTTTTCCCCAGCATGAATCAACCGGGCAATAAAACTCAAGACATTCACTCCGCCTTAAAATTCACTCGGAAATTTTATTGGGGCTGGGTGTCTGTTGACGGGAGGGAGGAATCGGCCGGTTTGATACTGATGATTTCGTCAACGATGTATTTGGAATATCCACGCCAAGGCAAAGCACCCAGGTACTCCTTATAGCGCAGTTCGACAACTTGTCCGCCCACACTCATCAGCTCTTCGGCGACGGCCGGGTCGGCAACCGAAAAGACAAATTCATTGGACTGAATACCCCCGGAGGCGTTCGACCAAAAACCGGATTGAATCAGTTTGCCTTCATAAGTTTTAAAGATAAACCCTTTGTAAACGACAAAGTTCAGCTGACCAGTTTTCACTCCTTTCCCATACGGGAAATAGTAGCGAATTCCCACGAAAGCTATCAAAACCACCCCCAGAATGATGATCGTGATGTTGCGGATACGCTTCCACAACCGAGGTTTAGGTGCTGTCTGATTGGCTTGCATAATGAATGTTTTTAATATGCGCGTATGCGCTTGGGTTAACAAAGATACGGTTTTTGCCATTTCGACCTGCGCTATTGTCAGTTATTTATCGGGAGTGAAAATGTTCAGATAGTTGCTCGGAAAAAATTCCCTCAGGAATCTGATTTTTCTGCTTTTCCCGTTTGGTCAGCATAGGACGAAAGGCTACACCAAATTTCTGCTAAAATCGAGCCACGGTGAAGCTACTCCTCTCTTTCAATGATTTTATTTGCCTGGCAGATGGGTCTCTTCAGAACATCTCCCTCAATCGGGTCTAAGAAAAACGGGGCGACCCATTCAGATCGCCCCGTTCCGATTCAAGATTTATTTATCGGATAAACAGCAGTTCGCGATATTTGGGTAGAGGCCACATCTCGTTGTCCACAATCATTTCCAGCTTGTCGATGTGGTAACGGATCGGGTCGAACAACGAGGCCACCGTGTCATGATAGGCAATGGCTTTGCTTCGTTCATCGGTAATTCCATTAGCCTGTTTGCGGGCTTCCACCAGCTGTGCGGTCAATTCGCGAATCTTGGTCATGTGTTCAGAGAGTTTTTCAACCAAAGCGATATCCTGTGCCGAAAGTTGTTCACTTTTCTCTCCTGAAAACAGACTCTTAATCTTAAAGAGTTTGTCCAACAACAGGCTTTCATAACGCGACGCCACCGGCAGAACATGATTCAGGGCCAGATCGCCCAAAACACGGGCTTCGATCTGAATTTTCTTGGTATAGGTTTCCCATTTGACTTCAGCGCGGGCATGGAGTTCTTTTTCACTCAATACCCCCGTCCGGGCAAACATCTTGACATTGGACGCTTCCAGATACTGGTCAAAGATTTCGGGCACCGAATTCACGCAATCCAAACCGCGACGTTTGGCTTCTTCTTTCCATTCATCAGTATAACCGTTACCGTCGAAATGGATCGCTTTGCAGGTGGCGATGTATTCTCCCAGCAGAGCGAACAGGGCCGCTTCGAACTCTTCTCCGGCAGACAGACGGGCCTCCAGATCGGATTTGAAAGTGCGCAACTGATCAGCGACTGCCGTATTGAGTACCGTCATGGCTCCGGCGCAGTTTTCGGAAGATCCTACAGCCCGGAATTCGAAACGGTTGCCGGTAAAGGCGAAGGGTGAGGTTCGGTTTCGGTCCGTGTTGTCGATCAGCAGTTCGGGAATATGGGTCAGCCCTTCCATTTTCAGGCCGCATTTGTCTCCGAACACCAAAGGATCATTCCCCCCACGGTGTTCGATTTTCTCCAACACCTCCGAGATCTGACTGCCGAGGAAAATCGAAATGATGGCAGGGGGCGCCTCATTCGCACCCAAGCGATGCGCATTGGTAGCGCTCGATATACTGGCTTTCAACAGTCCGTTGTGTTTGTAAACCGCCATCATGACGTTTACCAAGAAGGTAACAAACTGCAGATTGTCTTTCGGTGTTTTCCCCGGTGAGAGGAGGTTGACTCCGGTATCGGTTCCCAATGACCAGTTGTTGTGTTTTCCGGAACCGTTGATGCCTTTGAACGGCTTTTCGTGCAACAGAACCCGAAAACTGTGCCGACGCGAAACTTTCTTGAGAATCGACATCAGCAACAGGTTGTGGTCATTGGCCAGATTGGTTTCCTCGAAAATCGGAGCCAATTCGAACTGATTCGGAGCCACTTCGTTATGGCGGGTTTTGACCGGAATGCCCAGTTTCCAGCATTCGTACTCCATATCCTTCATGAAGGCCATGACGCGAGTCGGAATCGCACCGAAATAGTGGTCTTCCAGCTGCTGGTTTTTGGCGCTCTCATGCCCCATAAGGGTACGTCCGATCAGCATCAAATCCGGACGGGCTGCCCACAGCCCTTCGTCCACCAGGAAATATTCCTGTTCCCAACCGAGATAAGAGAAAACCCGGTTGACCTGCGGATCGAAATAACGACAAACCTCCGTAGCTGCCCGGTCCACGGCTTCGAGCGAGCGCAAGAGGGGCACTTTGTAGTCCAGGGCTTCACCGGTGTAGGCGATGAAGATCGTCGGAATACACAGCGTGGTATCTACGATAAAGGCGGGTGAAGTCGGGTCCCATGCCGAATATCCGCGGGCTTCGAAGGTGTTGCGGATTCCTCCGCTGGGAAAACTCGAGGCATCGGGTTCCTGTTGGATCAGCAGTTTTCCCGAGAACTCTTCGATGACTCCGCCGCGACCGTCCTTTTCCACGAAGGCATCGTGTTTTTCGGCGGTTCCCCCGGTCAGGGGCTGGAACCAGTGGGTATAGTGCGTGGCCCCCATGTCCATGGCCCATTGTTTCATGCCGGCAGCGATACTGTCTGCTACACCACGCTGCAAAGGCGTTCCGTCAAGCATCGTGTGGCGCAGCGCCTTATAGGTTTGTGTCGGCAGATACTTGCACATTTTCTCATCATCAAAAACATATTTCCCGAAAAAATCCGAGGGTCTTTCCTTGGGTGCGGGAACCTCAAGCGCTTTGCGCTGAATGGCGTCTTCGACCATTTTAAACCTGAGCATGGACATAAAATAAAATTTAGAAGAAGGTTGAGTGTCGATTTTGAGAAGAGCGGCAGCCAAACAGGGATTTTTATACTGCCTCGCCGCCGCTATTCTACGCAACCGGCCAAAACTTAAACTAATGGATCCTCTTGTAGAGTTTCATGATGCAAATATATGTATTTTTTCATACCATATTCAAATTTTATGGGGGTTTATTTGAAAAATAATGCATTTTTATTGATATACCCCCATTATTTTAATACATGCAAGTAGAAAATAGTAGAAATATTTTTTTGACTCCATGAAAAAAGAAAGCAAAAAAACGGAACCGCTTTTAAAAGCGATTCCGCTGGTCTTACCGGACAAAGGCCGGACCCTTTATTGGTTGTTAAATGCTATCAGTGCATCGTAGAATGCCTTGATATTGGCTTCCGGTACTTCGGGCGGGGTGTCACAGCCTGATGACAGTACAAAGTTTTTATAGCCTTTGGTGCGTTCCAACAGTTCTGTCGTGGCAGCCCGCATCTCTTCAGGGGTAGCTACCTTAAACAGAGCCACCGGATCGAGGTTCCCCATAACCGCAACATCCGAAGGAGAATCTTCCAGGGCTTTCACCATGTCGATCTTATTGCCGAAGTGCAGAGCCCAGGCACCGGTCATCACCATGGCGGGAGTGCAATGCCCCATATTACCGCAGTTATGCAGGATGACCAGGAAGTTTTCGTCCTGAACGGCATCCACAATCTCTTTGACGTAAACCGAAGAGAAACGTTCGCAGTCTTCGTTGGAGAGCAAACCGGCAGCCGGTTCAGCCAAAACTACCCCGTTGGCCCCCACTTTCTTCAATTCAAGAATATATTTCTTAATGAAATCGGTACATTTACGCAACAGCAGGTTGATGGTGTCGGGTTCCACATAGCAAGCCATCATGATTTCGGTCATATCGAACAGACGCCCGGCCAGCGAGAAAGGCCCGATCGCCCCGGAAAGAATCGGTTTGTCGATGTTTTCCACCGCCAGCTTATTGGCCAACAGATACTGAGGAACACGTCCTGCCGTCAGATCCGGAACCTGGAGAGCTTCCACCGAAGCATAATCCGATACCAGACGTCCTACCACACTGGGCACTTCATCTTTCGGGAAAGAGATTTCGCAACCGAATGCTTCGGCTTCTACGGTCAGATCCATAATTACCGTTGCGGCGACACTCAGCGGATAAGCATCATTGACTGCCTTGATCGCTTCGAAATGGACACGACCATCCATTACGGCATCATATACCTGTTTGCCGATCATCTCGATACCGGGGTGGGTCATGATCGGCAGAGCGACACGTTTTTCGCTGCTGATCAAATCTTCCACCCATTTTTTCATATTTCTCATATATTCTGGTTTATTTAGATATGGGTTATTCGTTAAGCATGCCCTGCGTTGCGACGGAAACAGTCCACCCGAGGGCACAAACTGCAGGCGGTGATTTTCGGATCGAGCGTCTCACCGATGCCGATGATTCCGCTCACCGATTTGATCGGATGCATCAAATAGCTGTCATTGATCGTCACCCCGAGATTATCCTCTCCCATCAGAGCGAACAATTTGCTTTGTTCGGAGATCGGGAAATGGTATTGGCCCGGGCAGAACGAGCTGGAATGATTGGTTCCATTCAACCGTTTTTCCAACTGTTTTTTCGCATACAGACCCATTTTTTCGACCGTAGCGGATCCAATGGCATCGGCTACGAATTCACAGAGAATATCTCCCTGCTGTTTGACGCGATCAGCCCATTCATCATAAACCTGACCGGCTGTAACGATAAAAAGGGCAAAATGATGGGCTCCCTGCAAGATTTTTCCGATGGTCTTCGGGGTATCGAACACGGTTCCCTCGATAACGACGGAATGGTTTTCGACTTTCCCGGGAAAAATTCTCAAGGCATAAGCGGGTTTCACCTCCCGTTCCAGGTCGGTCAACATATGCAAGACCAAAGAACAGGTCTGCGGATCAGGCTCTACCCCGCCCCGATAGCCCATGCTGGCATAGACATCCGACGGGGTAAGACCCAATTCCGAGAATGAGATGACGGCAGAGGCACGCATCGTTTACCACTTTTTAGGCCGAAACCAGTTTACGGGCCAGAGCTACCGCACCGTTGGCATTTTCGCTATACCCATCGGCGCCGATCTGTTGAGCAAAGGCTTCGGTAACGGGAGCTCCACCGATCATCACTTTGACATCCTGACGTACCCCGGCAGCCACCAATGCGTCAATGACTTCTTTCATATAGTTCATCGTCGTGGTCAACAGGGCCGACATGCAGATAATATCGGCTTTATTTTCTTTGGCAGCCTGAATGAATTTTTCGCTGGAGATATCGACACCCAGGTTGATGACTTCAAAGCCGCAACCTTCCAACATAGAAGCGACCAGGTTTTTCCCGATGTCATGCAGGTCCCCTTTCACCGTACCGATCACCACTTTCCCCATCGATACGTTGTTAGCGCCTTTCATCAGCGGGCGGAGAATATCCAACGAACCTTTCATGGCGCGGGCGGCCATCAGCAGGTTGGGAACGAAGGCTTCGCCATTCTGAAAACGAAGACCGATTTCTTCCATGGCTTTGATCATGTATCCGTTGATGATCTCTTGGGGTTCAATTCCTTCAGCCACGGCCTGATTGGTCACTTCCACCGACTGTTCCAGTTTCCCGTTCAGGATTGCGTCATAAAGCAGATTTAAATCCGTCATAATCTTTAAATATTAAAAGAGTTTAGGTTTGATTTTCTGGTAAAAATAACAATTATTTCGCAGTTGTGCACCCGGTATAAAACGTCCCGGAGGGTAATTCCGGGACGTTATGCCAGGAAAAACCGTGATTCAGTTCGAATTACAGTTTTTCGACCTTACGGAAATTGGGAGCCAATACCTGCATGAGAACCCACGCCAGAATATAAGCTACGGCACAGATGACGAACATAATACCGTATCCGATCGTAATGTCACCCAATGCTTTGAAATGGTCGAAGAGCAAGCCGGCCGCTTTGGCAATCAGGATACCCCCCAAAGCACCAGCCATCCCGCCGATACCGGTTACTGAAGCGACAGCCTTTTTGGGGAACATATCCGACACCGTTGCAAAGATATTGGCAGACCAAGCGCAGTGAGCGCCACAAGCCAGGCCAATAATGATGATGGCGTACCACATATTGACGTCTCCGGCACTCTGAGCGAAAAGAACCAACAGCGGAACCAGCGCATACAGCAGCATAGCTACTTTACGGGCCTTTCCGGCACCCCATCCCCGGTCAATGAAGAATTTAGGCAACCAACCGCCCAAAATACTTCCGACACTGGAGAACGTGTAGACAAAGATCAACGGTAACGAAACCTGCATACCGCTCAGGCCATACTGTACTTCCAAGAAGGCGGGTAGCCAGAACAGGAAGAACCACCAGATCGGGTCAGTCAGGAATTTCCCGAAAAAGAAGGCCCAAGTTTGACGCAGGGTGAGCAGTTCCTTCCAGGTTACCCGTTCTTCGGGAGCGTTTGTTTCGGCCTGCGTTTTTTCTGTTTCAGCATCACTGTTGATATAGTCGTATTCGGCTTTCGACAGACGTTTGTGTTTGGCCGGATCGGCATAGAAAATTTCCCAGAAGATGATCCACAGGAATCCGACACCCCCGGTCAGGATAAAGGCCCATTGCCAGCCCCAATGAATGGCGATCCAGGGCACCAGCAACGGAGCGACAATGGCTCCGATATTGGCCCCCGAGTTATACAACCCAGTAGCAAAGGCTCTTTCTTTCTGAGGGAACCATTCGGCTACGGTCTTATTGGCTGCGGGGAAGTTACCCGATTCACCGACGCCCAACAAAGCACGGGCAGCAGCGAATCCTCCGGTTCCACGAACCACACCATGCAATACAGCAGCCAGACTCCAAACGACAAGCGAGAGCGTGTACCCAATTTTGGTACCCAATTTGTCGATGACACGCCCTGCAAACAACAGACTGACAGCATAAGCGACTTGGAAGCAGATCACGATATTCCCGTAATCGTTTTCCGTCCAGGAGAACTCCTCGGTAAGCAACTCCTTGAGCAGGCCGATAACGGCCCGGTCCAGGTAGTTGATGGTCGTGGCGAAGAACAGCAAGGCGCAAATCACCCAGCGGTATCGCCCGATCTTTGCATTGACCTCATTGAACTTGTTCATATAAGAAGTTTGGGTTAGTAGTCTAATATTTACCGTATTCCATCAGGGTATCCCACATAGCCCAGAAATTGGCTGCGGAGACATCGTCCTGAATGTTGTGCACCGGAGCGAAAACGAAACCACCGCCCGGAGCCATGATGTCAAGGATACGTTTTACTTCATCGCTGACTTCTTCGGGAGTCCCTTTGCACAGGGTCGACTGGGTATCGATACCACCCCCCCAGAAGACGAGGTCTTTGCCGAAGTCACGTTTCAGGCCTTTGAGTTCCATATCGTGGGCCGTGAACTGTACCGGATTGTAAATATCCAGACCGGCTTCGATCAAGTCGGGCAGGATCGGACGTACGGCACCGCAGGTGTGCATGAAGTTTTTGATGTGCGGCATCCGTTTTTTGGTGTAAGCCCAGATACGTTTGAAGCGGGGAATTACCATTTTGCGCAGGTCGTCCGGAGAGATCAACGTCGATTTCTGGGTACCCAGGTCATCGCATTCGGATACCACCTGAATCTTATCCTGCAGGCCTTGTTCTTCGATCCAGTCGAACAGAGATTCCCAATAGTCCAGTTTATGTTGGGTAACTTGTTCCAGCAGCGCTTCTACGCCGGCCGGATCCATGAAGATATCCATGTACCATTTTTCGTAACCGCGGATACGCAGCGACATTTCGGTCAACCCGGCGCAGTTACGGTCAGCAATCCCGCAGTAATCGCCCAGAGCCGGAGCCTGTTCTGCGATATCGGCACGCATCTGTTCCACATAGTTCGACCATTTGGGCACGCTCCAATGTTTCAAACCTTCGGTAATCGAATCGTATTGTTCGAGCGGATGCGAGAACTGGTTGTAATAAAGGTCTTTGGTTTCATCCAGTTTCCACAGGCAGTCCCAATGATCAACCAACGACCAAACGCTTCCTTCTTTGGTTCGGATTTGTTCGTAGTTGATTACACGACGGGCACCCAGACGACGGGTATCCGATTTCAGAGCCACCAGAGTTTCTTCGACCGGAGTCACGATTTGAGAAATCGGGTCTACTTCTTTTTCGAAATCGGTCGAAAGGCCGCGTTCTTTCATTGCATTCAGGAAAGCGCCTTTGCAAATACCGGTTACGGTGGTTCCCGAGAGGTCATATGGAACCCGGTCGGCTTCCTGATGGTTAATGGCTTTGATTACACGTTCTCTGCTGTTCATGGTATTTTAGTTTAACGGTCAATTAACTATATTTAATCGTAAAACGGTCGAGGTTATTCAATCGTTCGGCGAATTCATGTACCTGTTCTTCCGGTACTTGTTTCAGGTTGTCGAGCAGATGTTCTTCGCGGCTGGCTGTCACCAGAGGTACAATCATCGGAGAACTGAGCGCCATCCACGAGAGCACCAATTGAGAAGGCGTGCAACCGTACTCTGACGCCGATTCCCGCAACAGACTAAGGCGGTTACGGTTCAGAATAGAGTCATATTGTATAGGCAGCTGAGCATCAACATGTTCGTATAAACCGCCCAATAACGGAGAATAAGCCATCACCAACAACCCTCTCCGTGCACAATAATCGATCTGTTCGGGAGTAAGCACTTTCTGTGTGCCAAAATCGGCGCCGAGTACAGGCTGCAAACAAGAATATCTCTGTTGCAATACTGAATAAGCAGGTAAATTGTGTTGACGAGCGACGCAACCGACTTCCGCCAGTGGCCATGCATCGAAATTACTGGCGCCGATGGCTCGGATTTTGCCGCTTTTGATCAACGTTTCGAACGCTTTCAACGTCTCTTCGATAGGCGTATCCAGGTCTTGTGTGTGTGCGAAATAGATATCGATATAATCCGTACCCAAACGGGTCAGACTTTTTTCGCATTCCGAGATAATGTATTTGGCCGCCAAGCTGCGGGGAATATCGCCATAAGGGAACCCTACTTTAGAGGTGATCACATAACGATCCCGCGGATGATCCTTGAGCCACCGACCCACTACATGTTCGCTTTCTCCGCCTTGGAACCCGGGAACCCATGAGGCATATTTATTGGCAGAGTCCAGAAAGTTTCCGCCATGAGCGGCATAAACATCCATCAATCGCAGCGAAGTCTTTTCGTCAACCTTGCTACCGAAATACATGGTTCCCAAACAATAATTACTGAGAGGAATTCCCAGCCCAGGCAAAGTAACGGTTCTCATAGCGTATCTTTAGGTATACACAAAGATACATAATTGTGCGCAAGGGACTGGGAAACAAAAATCCAAAGAATGGATCAGTCGTTATCTTTCTATTAGTAAATTACTTAGACGTAAAACCACCAAACCAGACCGTAAAATAGATCCCCGTATAGTAGTATAGAGTATCACAGGTAATGGCCATTCAAAATGAACCGCGGTCGATGAAACAACTAGGATTGACCAAATGATCGAAACGCCCCTCTTTGACCATTTGTACGACATCATGTCCCATTTGGGCAAAATCGGTAGAAATAACCGATATCCCGGATGTTGAGATGACGCTTTTGATGGGGGTATCGTTATAGGAAATGAGTCCCAAGTCTTGCCCTAGGATATAATGTTTTTCATGGGCCATTTGCACCAATGCGATCAGATCCTCGTCATCGATCACAATATAGGCCTCCCCTTGATGAATACGGGGACGTTCGTTGGCTCGTACAATGCGATGATCCATGCGCATGTTTCGGCAAAAATCCACAAAACCGTTCAACAATTCGACCGGAGGAGAGGTCACGGAATCCCGAAAATACAGGACCAGTCGATCGTATTTCCACATACGGTCCCCGGTAGAGGTCAATCCCCGCACCATATCTTGGTGAAAATTCTGGAATACCCCGTGATACTCCTGCTGGAGGCTGCGAGGATGACGACCCAACAGATAAAGGCGTTCGGGCGGCAGGACCCCCAACACTTCTTCGAGGTCCTCCATATAGAAGGGGGAAATAATATATGTCGTATATCGTCGGACATTTTCCTGAATGCAGCGACGGAACAGCACCGGATCATAGAAATGGAAATAAACCGACAATTCGGCATCCGTTCCGAAATCCTGTTTGATGGTCTGAAACAGGGACTGTTTATAAGGAGAATAGTTGTCGAGCAGCAAAAAAATATTCAACGGCAATAGCGGAGCGGCCGAGCGAACGTAATAGCCTTTTCGTGGAACCGATTCGATTACCCCTCTTTCTAATAGAAGGCTGTATGCCTTGTGAACGGTTTTATGGGCGAATCCCAAATGCGAGGCGGTCCAGGCGATAGAAGGCAGACGCTGCCCTACCGGGAATCGTCCCGTGGCGATTCCTTTTAAAAGGAACTCTTCCACCTGCCTGAAACGCAATACGGAAGAGCTCAGTACCGTATTGCTCACATCATTTTTCATCGTTGTTCGATGCTTGGGAACTGATGACTTTAGCCCAATTTGTATTCCAGTAGGCTGCGGTATAGAGAGGATCCGATTGTGGAATAAACGAACTGAGGCCACAGCAATGATTGACCGTAAAAAAATCACCGGCCGGTTCTCCGTACGCACTGTAAATCGTTGGCGTGTAATCGACATATGCGACGGTTTTACTCAACTGCTCCTGAAAAGTCTGATAATACAAATCTTTTCCCGACAGCTGAGCTAAATAGTCATCCAAATCATAATACAGATGACATTGTTTCAACTCAAAAGCCTGGATAGCACTCAAATCAAGCGACGAATAATCGGGGTGCACCGCCATTAAATCTTTGACCGTAGTGGCTAAGGCTTCCAACTCCGAAGTGTTGATGACGGCTACCGAAGCCGAGGGATAGGTCGTACCCCGATAGGAGTCCACATAGGTTTGGGCAACCTTTTGGGCATCGACATGGGTCGCAAATAACAAAGGAACAATCTGTTGGTAGGGAAATCCGTTGCCCATCACCTCAGTGGGGGAAGCGATGATCTGTTTGGTGTTATTACGCAAATCGTACAAGGCTTCGACACTGGCCATAAAACAAGCATCGAAGAGCATAAAATCCAATTGGCGGCCTACCGGCAATGCCGCAGCCATATCGGTGATATTCATATAGGCCGACGCCCCTTTCCCTGACCAATCCTGCCCGAACCATTTGGTAATCATGGCTTGCGGATGGCGCTGTTCGAGCATCATACGGGTTTTGGTGGCATCAGAAACCGGAGTCCACCCGTCGGCATGCGAGGAGAGCACCAATCCATAAGAGTTGGCCGGATAGGACTCAAAGACTTCGTTGACTACCTCCCGCATCACGGCCGGATCCATTGCATTTTGTCCCTCGTAGGTTTTCAATAACGTTTTGCTGCCATCCGAAGTGATTTTGTATAATTTGGGGTTGCCGTCCGTCGACGCGAAATAGACAATCAAATTACCACCTACCCCTTTCATCCCCAGACACATGTCATCGATATTGGCAGACAGAAAGCTCGACAAGTTATTGTTCCCGGCAATATAGGCCAATACGGTACGATCGACCGGCCCGGGAAAATCTTCATCCGGATCGGGGTCGTCGGCACAGGCCACAAAAAACAACGGGAAAACAACCAGTAAAAAATATCGTAATAATTTCATCATTCTATATCATTGAGCCTAATTCCCTTTTACCAGGAGCGACCACCGCCGCCCCCTCCTGAAGCGCCGCCTCCAAAACCACCAAAGCCGCGGCCGATAATCACCGGAGGAATCCATCCTCCGCCCCCCCTGCTACCGTTGTGACCGGAACCGTTTCCTCCTCCCCGACGGGAACGGGAAAGCAAAATCCACAAAACAAGAATCCCGAAGAGCAGGAAACCGGAAAACATCCCCCGAGGCAGCGAATGATCGTTGTATTCCTCTGCACTGAATTCGCCGGCCGTGAGCCCCATCAACACGTGGACGGCCCGATCGATTCCCTGATAATAATCTCCTTCCCGAAAAGCCGGTAACATTTCGGTATCGATGATGCGACCGGCCGTAATGTCGGGAACGACACCTTCCAATCCGTACCCCACCGAAATAAATACTTCTCCGCGTGAATCCGGAGTTTTAGGTTTGACCAGTACCAGAATACCGTTATTTTTCCCGGCACGTCCCACGCCCCATTTGTCATGCAGACGTTGGGTATAGTCAGCCGCTTCATAGCCTTGCAGATCAGATACCGTAACTACCGCAATCTGTGTCGAAGTCTGGCGATCGAAATCGATCAGCTTATACTCCAACTCATTTTGTTGGGCGGTTGTCAGGACCCCGGCAAAGTCATTGACCAGTCGCGGAGGAGACATCGGTTCGGGCAGCACCTGCCCTCCCAACGATAAACTCCCGCATAAACCCCATAGGAGGATGCTCAAAAATTTCCGGAAGTTCATGCTCATCCAAGGGTTGGGTTAAAACTGTACGGTCGGAGCCGTTTCGGCGCCGCTTTGGGCTTCGAAATAGGGCGATTGCTGAAATCCGAACAGACCGGAAACCAGATTGCGCGGAAACATCTTGATGTATACATTAAAGTCCCGAGCCGCTTCATTGTATTTCCGCCGTTCGACGGAGATACGGTTTTCGGTCCCTTCCAATTGGGTTTGCAGGTCCAGAAAATTCTGATTGGCCTTCAGGTCGGGGTAGTTTTCGCTGATGGCCATCAAACGGCTCAAGGCCGATGACAATTCCCCTTGTGCCTCCATGTATTGCGACAAGGCCGCGGCATCGTTTACATTGAGTTGGGTCTGAGTGGCTTTGGCCCGGGCCTCGGTCACTTGTTCGAGGGTGGACTGTTCATGGGCGGCATATCCTTTGACCGTAGCCACCAGATTGGGAATCAGATCTGCCCGGCGTTGATACTGCGTCTGCAGATTACCCAACTGAGCCGAAACCGTTTCCTGGCGAACCACCATATTATTATAGGTACTTTTAAACCACGAGAAGAGCAGCAGCACAACCGCTACCACTACGATCAGAATGATCAGGCCTTTTCTTTTCATTGTTCGTATCGATTGAATAAAAATTATTTGCGTTTTCGAAGAGGAATGCCATTAAATTCCCAGCCTCTCGATTTCTTTTCGGGCAGTTTGTCGGGGCGATTCCAGTAGATTCGTTCGAAATTAAAGAAATACCCACGAACATTGCCGATGCGTTGATACAGGGGATAGTATTCCGTTGTTCGGCTCACCACCGTATTTTTCCCGTACAGCACATTCATCGATGCCAGGACGTCTCTCGCATCGGAATAATACAGAATATGCCAGGGGGATTTTTCCTGAACCCCGGTTCCGGATGAACGAATCGTAGCCAGCAACATCTTGACACGGTGATAATTGATCCGTTCATTGATCGTATCCCCCAATGCACCGTAGGCAAACGCCAGAAAATTGACCGTACTGGGATGGAACGGTTCGGTTTTCATCACTTCATTGGCAAATTTGATGATCTGTTCACAGTCTTGACGAGTCAGGCTGTCGAGACTATGATCGAACTCCGATAAGAGTTTGAAGTCTGCGGAAGAATTTTCGAACGGTTTGTATTCGGGTTGCCAGGCATAACCGTAATACAGATGTCGATAATCGTTCAGTGTCAGAGTCGTATCTCCTGCTCTGTAACGGGTCATCAGAACGGGATAATAGAACGGAGAATTGATGTCCAGAATCTCTTTTAAAATAACTTCGTTATCCGGTGCTTGCGGATAGATTGTATCCTTTTCCTGTGCCGAAACTTTTCCGATGAAGAGCATCAGAAGCAAGCTCAACACACCATAACGCATCATTGGCTTCATCGTTTTTTCTTAATTAACGGTAAATGTAGGAATTTATTTGGCGAAAATAAAATCTCACCTCTTTGTGCGCCTTATAAAGAAGACTGTCTGGCGTTTTAAAACAAAAGCCGAACCCTGTGGTTCGGCTTTGTAAAAAATTGACCGTTAAAAATTTGCCTTTAAGGTTGCACCGAAAAGCGATAAATACACTGGCTCTGGTACGTTTGACCGGGTTCGAGAATGACCGAAGGCCAGTCCGGATGGTTGGGCGAATCCGGGAAATGCTGCGATTCGAGACAAACCGCTGTACGGTAAGCGTAAGCGATTCCCTTTTTGCCGGTTTGCGTGCCGTCCAGATAATTTCCGCTATACACTTGCAGACCGGGTTCGTCGGTGAAAACTTCCAATTGAATGCCCGAGGTCGGTGAAAACAGCGAAGCGGCTACCGTTTTCATATCCCCGGGGGTATTGAGCAGGTAATTATGATCGACTCCGATACCGTTCCTGATGGCTTCATAGTCGGTCCGCACCAAAGCCGAGTCGATCGGCTTGGCCGTTCTAAAATCCATCGGGGTACCCGCAACATCCATCGGTTCTCCATTCGGAATGGCCAACGAATCGATTGGCGTAAAACGATCCGCATCGACATACAGCAAATGATCGGTGGCCGGACGGGACGGATCTCCCGACAAGTTGAAATAGGAGTGATTGGTCATATTGATGACAGTCTTTTTATCCGTCGTGGCCTGATAGGTAATCTGTAAGGCATTATCCGGCGTTACGGTATACGTTACCGAGGCCTTGACCGTTCCCGGGAAGTTTTCGTCCCCGTCCAATGACACCAAATGGAGCGTTACGCTCGAAGAATCGGTCTGTTCTCCCCGGAACATGCGAGTATACCAACCGTTCGGACCGCCATGCAACGTATTTCCGTTGTCATTCACCGGCAACTGAATCGTTTGACCGTCCAATTCGAAACGTCCCTTGTCAATGCGGTTGGCATAACGCCCGATGGTAGCGCCGAAATTGTTCGGATAGTTCAGGTAGTCGGCAATGCTATCAAAACCCAGTACCACATCTCGCATCGTTCCTGTACGATCGGGCACCATGATCGAGACGACCCGTGCTCCATAATTGGTGACGCACACCTCCATTCCGGCCGGATTGGTCAAGACAAACAATTCATTTTCGACTCCATCTATTACCGTATCGAAGTCCGCATAACGCAAGCCTGAAAGTGTGGTGTAAGGTTGAACGGGCGTTTGACAGGCCGCCAAGCAAGCCGCACCAGCCAAATAAAACAACCAACGAAAAAGTTTCATATACTGTATCTTCAATTATTCCAATTCATTACGATCGATCAATTCGGCAATTCGGCGGCTCAGAGTGTCGCTGGCGGCCACCAAAGGTAACCGCAAATGATTTTCCATCACGCCATAATGAGCTAAAGCCGCCTTGACACCGGTCGGATTTCCTTCGGCAAAAAGAGCATCCACCGTTTCCATCATGCGCAAATGCAGTGCGGCTGCTTCAGCCATATTTCCTTGCTGGGCCGCATGAACCATCCGACAAAACATCCGCGGGAAAGCATTGGCCGCTACTGAAATCACACCGTCTCCCCCCAAGGCGACCATCGGCAAAGTCAGGTTGTCATCGCCCGAGATCACCCGAAATCCTTCCGGACGATCTCTCAAAATATAGGCCGCCTGCGACAGCTGTCCCGAGGCTTCTTTCACGGCAATGATGCGATCGGTAGCTTCGGCCAAACGCAAAACGGTTTGCGGCTGGAGATTGACGCCCGTACGCCCCGGAACGTTATACAAAATAACCGGCACAGGGGATGCTTCGGCAATGCGCAGGTAGTGTTGATACATTCCTTCCTGGGACGGCTTATTATAATAAGGGGTCACGGACAGCACGGCATCGAAAGGGGTGAAATCGAAAGCCCGGATCTGAGCTTCCACCGCAGCCGTATTGTTTCCGCCGATCCCGATCACCATCGGAACACGCCGGGCATTCACCTGAGAGATACAGGTAATGACGGTCTGTTTTTCGGCTTCGGTCAACGTGGCTGTTTCGGCCGTCGTTCCCAATACAACCAAATAGTCCACACCTCCTTGAATGGTCCGGTCTACCAAGATTTCCAATGCGTTCAGGTCGACCTTACCCTGGCGATCAAAAGGGGTAACTAAAGCTACACCTACCCCACTTATGTTATTTTTCATGATTAAATGTTAAATCTTTCTGCGAAAATACAAAAAACTATCAGAATAAACGTCCCTGTTGCACCTTATTTTTTTCTGCAGATTCTTTTTTCTCGGTTTCGGGCCCTGGTTTCGGATGATCGGCGGGAGAGAAGGAGGGAAGGGACTCTGAGCGATTTCCGTCGGTCTGCACCGAATCATCGCCGACAATCATCTGTTCAAAATCGGCTTCGGAGATCATTTTAATACCCAACTTTTGGGCCTTGGCCAATTTGGCCGGACCAATATGAGCCCCAGCCAGCAAATAATCCACATTGGACGAAACTCCGCTGAGATTTTTCCCGCCATGCTGTTCGATCAACTCTTTGAGCTGTTCGCGGGAATGGCGTTCGAACGTACCTGAAATCACAAAATGCAGGCCTTTCAAATGTTCGGTGGCATCGGCCCGTTGTCGCACCTCGAAACAAAGCCCGTATGCACGCAATCGTTCGACCAGACGCCGATTTTCCGGATCCTCAAAATAGGCACGGATGCTTCGGGCGATCTTTTCTCCGACCTCTTCTGCGGCACTGAGTGAGGTTTCATCGGCCGTCATCAGGGCATCGATATTCCGGAACTGTAACGCCAGATTCTTCGCTGTAGTTTCCCCCACATAACGAATCCCGATGGCAAACAGAACCCGTTGAAACGGCACTTGTTTGGATTGCTGAATACTGGCCAGCATATTGTCTGCCGATTTTTCACCCAGACGCGGCAGGGCGATCAAGTCTTCCCGCTTCAATTCATACAGGTCGGCCGGATCCTTCACCAATCCATTATCGTACAGAAGTTGAACCGTCTCTTCTCCCAGACCGTCGATTTCCATCGCTTTGCGTGCAATAAAATGGACAATTCTCCCTATGATCTGAGGCGGACAATGCAGCGAATTGGGACAATAATGACGAGCTTCGCCTTCATCTTTCATCAATGGAGTGCCGCATTCCGGGCAATGAGTAATGAATGCAAACGGACGGCTGTCGTCCGGACGTGCAGACAGATCGACACCGGTAATCTTGGGAATAATCTCTCCGCCCTTTTCCACGTAAACCATATCTTGCAGACGAATATCCAGCAGGGCGATCTGATCGGCATTATGCAAGGAAGCCCGTTTTACGACAGTCCCGGCCAAATGTACCGGATCGAGATTGGCCACAGGGGTTACCGCACCAGTACGTCCCACCTGGAAATCCACCGAACGCAGACGAGTCCGTGCCTGCTCGGCCTTGAATTTATAGGCCACCGCCCAACGGGGAGCCTTGGCCGTCATACCCAAACGTTTCTGCAAGGCGAAACGATCCACTTTAATGACCGCGCCGTCAGTATCATAAGGCAGTGTTTCGCGCTTTTTATCCCATTCGTGAATGAACTCGAAAATTTCTTCGATGTTCTGACATCTCCGCATGTGATCCGAAATCTTAAACCCCCAACGTCGGGCAGCCTGCAAACTTTCATAATGGGACTGGAAAGGCAGATGCTCTCCCACCAGCCAATACATGAAATTATCCAGTCCCCGCCGAGCCACCTCGGCGGAATTCTGCAACTTAAGGGTTCCGGCCGCCGCATTGCGCGGATTGGCAAAAGGCGTCTCTCCGATGTCTTCGCGTTCCCGATTGAGCCGTTCGAAAGAGCTGTGGGGCATCAGAATCTCCCCCCGAATCTCAAAAAAGTCAGGATACCCCTCCCCCATCAACTGCAAGGGCACACTACGGATCGTTCGCACATTAGCTGTCACATCGTCCCCCACCGCGCCATCGCCTCGGGTCACGGCCCGCAACAGACGGCCGTGTTCATAAGTCAGGCTGATGGCTGTGCCATCAAATTTCAGTTCGCAGACATATTCTACGGGTTCATCTATCTCCCTACGGATGCGTGCATCGAACTCCCGTACCTCTTCTTCGGAATAGGTATTTCCCAGCGACAACATCGGAAAACGGTGCGCTACACTTTCGAACCCCACCGACAAATCACTGCCCACGCGTCGAGTCGGCGAGTTCGGGTCATCGAATTCAGGATATTGCGCTTCCAGCTGTTGCAGTTCCCGCAGCAAAGCATCAAAGTCATAATCGCTGATGATCGGGTCATTCAAAACATAATAACGGTGGTTATGCTCATTGATCCGACGACGTAACGTTTCTATTTTCTCCTGTATCGACGACATGTTTTCAAAGTGTTTTATCGGGTAAAAATACATAATTTGTTTCGAAATTCGGGCCTTCAAGGCCCTATTTTGCCGAATGAGCGTGCTTTCCAAACGATTTCGAATATTTTTCCCGATCAGGGGAGAAAAAAGATTTAGAGATTTCCTTTCGATTTACAAATTTTGTGTATACTTGCAGAAAATTTTTACACCCTTACTTTTATTATGACTACAGGAAAGACCCAAAAGAAACGTGTGGTGGTCAGCTACAAGAACCTCAGCCCTGAATTGCAGGAAGAGGTTAAAAAGAAATACCCGAACGGTTATACCGATCAGATGTTGCGGATTGACAAAGGACCGGGCGACTTTTTTTATGCCATTGTTTTGGAGACCGAGGACACCAGTTATCTGATCAAAGTAGATGTCAAGATCGATGATTCCCTGGACGAAGAGGAAGATAAGGACTATTTCAACGATGATCTGAAAGGCGCCGATGATCTGGCCGATGCGCCCGAGGACGACGATGACGATAATTAGCGTTATTTTTTGCAATAATCATAAAAAAAGCGGAACCTGAGAGGGTTCCGCTTTTTCTTTATTCCCGCTTGAATTACCAGTTCAAAATCTTCCGGAAATCGTAGTCGGCCGGATTAGCCACGTATTTCTGAGCAGCGGCATAATCATCCGGGGTAATATAATTCAACAGATTGTTGATCACCTGCGTGAATTTATCCGAGTTGATATCCACCAAGCGGGGCGGAATCTTACCCGTTTCAGGATCTTGCAGATCTTTCAGGTAAAGGGGCGAAATCTGACCGGCCGGATCGGCATATACCATGCAACCGGTTTTCCCTTCGCTGAAGAGCTTGTAAACGCCCATACCCAGCAATGAGCAATAAACCAGGTCATAAGCAACCGGAGTTTGGCAACGGACTTCGTAACCGATTTCTACCGGACGTGATTTCACTTTCAAACCCAGTTCCTTGAGTTTCTTTTCGAGCATTTCGTTGAAGATATGCGCCTTGGAAACTTTCCCCAGTTCGGGATGACCGTGGTCGTCATACGAGAAATGAATACCCGACTTTTTGATCTCTTCGTCGCTGAGCGAGTGGAACACCCCTTCCGAGATGATGGCGGCTCCGTAATCGATGCCCATCACCTTGCGTTTCAAAATGGACGAAACGACCAGGTTGACGATCTTTTCCACCGTAATGGTCGTTTTGTTGAACATTTCGGGAATGACGATCATCGGATAGTGGCAGGCCGTCCCGATCCCAAAGGCCAGGTGACCGGCCGAACGACCCATGGCAGCTACCACAAACCAGTTGGCGCTGGTGCGTGCATCCATATAGACCGTACGAGCAATGATCGAGCCCATGTCTTTAGCCGACTGGTAACCGAACGTAGGCGAACCGGCCGGCAGCGGCAGGTCGTTGTCGATGGTTTTCGGTACATGAATATTGGCGATGGGATATTTCTTGGCTTCCAGAAATTTGGCGATACGGTTAGCGGTCGAAGCGGTATCATCGCCCCCTACGGTCACCAGCAACTTGATGTTATTTTTAACGAAGAAATCGAGATTGAAATCTTCTTCGAAGTTTTTGTCCGTCGGTTTGAAACGGCTCATGGTCAGGAACGATCCCCCGCGGTTGAAAATATCGTCAGCCAACAGGAAGTCGATATCCGTCGTTTTGGGCGAAGGATTGAACAGCCCTGAATAACCGCCATGCAGGCCGATCACCCGATAGCCTTGTTTCAAAAAGGTTTTGGCAACGCTGCCTACCACCGTATTCATACCGGGAGCAGGACCGCCACCCGTCAAGATTGCAATTGCATCCATGATTTATTCTTGATTTTGATAGGTTATTCATAAAGACGATGAACAATGCACATCTTTCTGCACATTGTTCATCGCCGAATGTTTCATAATCGATTACAATACATCGATAGCGTTAAGATCCTGGAAGGAAATTTTCAGACGTTCGATGATCGATTCTTCGCCCTTACGCAACCAGGCACGAGGATCATAGAATTTCTTGTTGGGCTTATCGGGACCTTCGGGGTTACCCAGCTGACCCTGCAGATAGTCTTTCTTGTCGTTGTAGTATTTGCGAACGCCATTCCAGAAAGCCCATTGAGTATCGGTATCCAGGTTCATTTTTACTACACCGTAACGGATAGCTTCCTGGATTTTTTCGGGTTCTGAACCCGAACCGCCGTGGAATACGAAATTCACCGGACGTTCGGCCGTACCCAGTTTTTTCTGGATGTATTCCTGAGAGTTTTTCAGGATTTCGGGGCTCAATACGACGTTACCGGGTTTGTAAACACCGTGTACGTTCCCGAACGAAGCAGCGATGGTGAAGTTGGGGCTGATCTTGCTCAGTTCTTCATATGCGTAGCATACGTCTTCGGGTTGCGTATAGAGTTTCGAAACATGAACGTGTGAGTTGTCGACACCGTCTTCTTCACCACCGGTGATCCCCAGTTCGATTTCGAGGGTCATGTCGATTTTGCTCATGCGTTCGAGATACTTCTTGCAGATTTCGATATTTTCCTTCAGAGGTTCTTCAGACAGGTCGAGCATATGCGAGCTGAAGAGGGGTTTGCCATGAACTTTGTAATATTTTTCACCTTCATCCAGCAGGCCGTCGATCCAAGGCAGCAATTTTTTAGCGGCATGGTCGGTATGCAATACCACGGGAACTCCATAAGCTTCAGCCAACAGATGAACATGTTTAGCGGCCGAAACGGCGCCCAGGATAGCCGCTTTATTCCCTTCGTTAGAAAGGCCTTTACCGGCTACGAAAGCGGCACCCCCGTTCGAAAGCTGGATCATCACCGGAGCATTCACGGTGCGAGCGGCTTCCATGACGGCATTCATGGTATCGGTCCCCGTTACATTGACGGCAGGAATAGCAAAACCTTTCTGTTTGGCATAAGCGAACAATTCCTGAAGTTGAGCGCCGGAAATAACACCCGGCTGAAATTTTGTACTCATAGTCGTTATGTTTTAGCGAATAATTGAATTCTCAGGACTTCAAATATACGATTTATTTTTAATATTTTTTAAGAAAAATCGGGGAAAATTTACGCTTCTTCCCAATTTAAAAATTTCAGGGAATGGCCGTCTGCCGTCACGATACGTGCCAAATCCCGAGGATCGATCCACACCGTTGCGGTATTGTCGTTGGGGTGCACCCCGATGCGCGGCAATTCCATCAACGAGCGGTCGAAAAAGACTTCGACGGCTAATGGGGAATCGTTCAAAACGCCAAAAGGACCGACCGATCCGGGCATCAGCTTCAGACATCGCTGGAGTCGTTCTTCGGAGCCGAAACTCAATCGGCTGCATCCGATCTGGGTTCTCAGCCATTTCGTATCGACCTCACGGGCATGAGCGACCGTGACCAGGAAATGGCGTTTGCCCGAAGCATCCCGCAGAAAGAGATTTTTCGGAATTTCCCCTTTTTGCAGGAGCCCCAACTGTTCGAGCTCCTCCATGGTAAATGCAGCCGGATGTTCTTGTACTTCATACGGAATCTGCATCCGATCCAGGGTTTCGAAAACAATCCGTCTCTTCTCGTTCATTCTTTCCCTCTCCTTATTTCTTTGACCGGCTCGGCGACTCCGGATCGATGAGTCTTTTTTCTTGTTGGCTCCTGATCCGGAAGCACCTGTATCCCGGCTTATTTTTGCAGCAGTTTTGCAGCCATGGCTTCGGCCAGCACATCGCAAGCCTCGTATTTGGCCGCTGTCGGACGACCCAGAATTTCAGCTGACGGAGCTACTCTTTCCCATCCGATTTCCTGAGCAAACAGGTCGAGGTTACGCACTCCTCCTCCATTCCAACTGTAGGTTCCGAAGATTCCCAGATACTTATTCTTCACGCCCATGCACAGGAGTTCATGCGTCAGCTGATGCATCAGCGGGAACATCTGCGTATTGTAGGCGCAACTGCCCAGAATGACTCCTTTATAATTCCAGATTTCGTTGATCAGATAAGAAATGTGGGTTTTCGAAACATCGAACACCTGAATTTTCTTCACCCCTTGTTGGGCCATTTTGAAAGCGATATAATCGGCCATACGTGCCGTATTGCCGTACATCGAAGCATAGATCACCACCACGCCGTCCTCGCCTTCCTGACGGCTCCAACGATCGTACAAACCAATCACCCGAGCCGGATCACTGCGCCAAACCAAGCCATGCAACGGACAGATCGTATTGACTTTCACCCCGGATAGTTTGGCCAAGGCTTTCTGCACCATCGAGCTGTATTTGCCCACGATATTCGAATAATAACGACGCATTTCGGATTCATGGACTTCGAAATGCACCTGATCGTCGAACACCCCGCCATCCAGCGTCCCGAACATCCCGAAAGCATCGCCCGAAAAGAGCAATCCGTCGGTCATTTCATAAGTCATCATCGTTTCGGGCCAATGCACCCAAGGGGTAAAAACGAATTTCAGGGTATGATAACCAATATTCAATTCTTCACCGTCTTTCACTTCCACCAGATTGGGCAGTTCGCCGTAATAGGCCTGCAACACCTTGAAGGTTTTGTTGTTCCCGATGATTTTCACGTCAGGATAGCGATTCAGCAGGTTTTCGATTTCTCCGGCATGATCCAATTCCATATGGTGCACCACCAGATAATCTAAACTCCGTCCTTCCAGGGTATCGGTAATCCAATCCAGATACGATGCGTCACTCCCGTTTTCCACGGTATCCATCAGTACGCACTTTTCATCCCGAATCAGGTAAGAATTATAAGAAACGCCCTTCGGCAAGGGCCAAATGTTTTCAAAAAGTTCTTTGCGGCGATCGTTCACACCGGTCCAAAAGACACGCGGGGTCACTTGTTGTTGACAATGCATATCGGTTACTGTTTTATAGGACAATTTTGCGAATAACATTTCGGCGTCAAAAGCGTTATATTTATAGGAACAAAACCTATATTTCCGCATTCTGACTACCTTTGCAAAGGTACGAATTATTTACGATTTCTCATGAAACGTAGACGACTTATCCTCCTCGCCCTGGCCTGCCTGGCTGTACCGAAAACAGAACTTTTGGCGCAACAGGAAGGCTATACGCGTATCTATCGCAGGCTCGAAGGAACGGACACGGCAACTGTTATTCACATCTCGCCCGTCTATGTATTTCCCCGGCGGGCCGATACCCGACGTTATGAACAATTGATCTATAACCTCAAAAAAGTATATCCCATCGCCAAGGAAGCCAATGCGACATTGAAAGCCATGGAGAATCACCTTTTAAGTCTACGGACCAAACGTGAGCAACAGGCTTTCGTAAAGGCTATGGAGAAAAAGCTCAAGGAGAAATATACCCCGGTTTTACGTCACATGACTTTTGCACAGGGAAAGATTCTCATTAAACTGATCGACCGGGAGACCAATCGGACCTCCTACCAGTTGGTCAAAGATTTGCGAGGTAGTTTCAGCGCTTTTGTCTGGCAAGGTGTAGCCCGGATTTTCGGAGCCAACCTGAAAGACAGTTACGATCGTTATGGAGAAGACCGACAAATCGAAATGCTGATTCTGCTCTACGAAGCCGGGGAAATCTGACGATCTCAACAGATGTTATCCCTTCGCGGATCGGGAATGTTGCGGTTTGTCATCCACAAACAGGAAACGAAACAAAGTTAAGCTTTTCCCATCGTCCCTACTTCTTCACAGGTCTACCATAAACGAGAGGAGCGGCTCGAAAGAGTCGCTCCTACATCTTCTTTCAGACGGAAATTACAGAGTAACCGTCTGAAGACTCCGTAAAAATTCGACAGCCTCTTCACTCAAAGGATCATTACGATCCCGCCAAGACCCTTCTTTTATCAGCTGTTCGCGATAACGGTCGATTTTTTCCGTAATCGGATAGGTCGGCTTGTCTATCGAACGATAATAGTCACGCAGCGATGGACGCACCGTCCGATCGAAAACATCCGTCAAACTGGGACGACGATCTCCTTCCCACTTAAAGCCCGGCAAGGTCTGAGAAATGGTTTCCGGGATTTTCTCGATCGGGTAAATCTGATAATTCAGGCCTTCTCTCCAGGTAATCTGAACGATTTGCTGGTCTTCAAAATAGAAACTGATATTGGCGCTCTCCATGGTCATGAAGCCCGTGATATAACGCCCCAAACTATCTTGATCTTCCATGTAGTAATAGGTCTGTCCATTCCCGTTCACGTCTGTGCGGAACATCTTCCCGTCATGGAAATAACTTTGAATTTCACGACCTTTAATCTGGTTGTAATGTATGCTGTCCACTTGGGAGCTCATAATCGGATCACCCACAAAAACGGCGCGTTGAATCATTTGGTTTCGGGTATAGATATCGACCGTGGAGGCCGTCACCTGATTCTTGTCGTTCCACAACACCGGGTTGATATACATATGCAGGGTCGAATCGAGGGTAAATCCGGCCATGGAGTCGCAAACCGCCTGGAAGTCGGTCCGATATATTTTGACATTGTGATAGGCAAACAGCTGGCGCAGTAACGAGTCCTGCGATTGAACCACAGAATCCGGTCCTGAAACCAAAGACAACGTATCGGTCGAAGCGTTCGCCAAAGAATCCACCAAAGCCTTCTGTTTCAGCGAATCGATTTGCGCCAAGGAATCGGCACGGGCCATCGAGTCGGCCTGAGCACGTTTGGCCATCTTTTCCAGAAGTGCGGCCCGGCGTTTTTCGCGTTTCAACCGACGCGCCTCTTCGCGCGCCTGACGTTGAGCCTCTTTCCGCTGCTGTTTTTCAATTTTCTTCTGTTCTTTCAGACTCAACGATTGGCTTTCCGGCAAATTCTCTTTCCCCACCTCTTCCGATGATTGATCGGTCGGAGTCACGGCCGCTCCGTCTCCTTCATCTGAGTCCGGTTCTGTCGTCTCATTCGCTGCAGGAAGAGCTTCAAAATCTTCTTTTCCTATCGAGTCGATCACTACCGTATCCTGCGAAAGAGAATCCGAAGCCAAAGTATCGAACCGGTTGACCGTATACAGGAACATGGAATCAGCCCGCATATACAACGTATCGACCCGAGGAATGGAATCGGTTGCCAGGGAATCTTGGTTCTGGGCTAAAGAATCGGTCTGCGTTTCATAACTGGCGATGACCGGATTGCGAGTCAGCAACGCTTTACGTTCCTGACCCCAATATTGCACATAATCGCCGAATGCCAGCGCCTTCTGTTCTTCGTCGACCACCTGAACGTTACTTAACAACAACGCATCTCCGGTCGGTTGTTCATAAATCAACGTATCGGCCCACACTTCCTGGGAGGCCGTCAGGATGTAAGAACTGTCTGTAAAAGTATATTTCTCCTGTTTGCGGTCATATTGACCTCGAACAGCCGTCAGAAATTCGTCGTCGCTATTCCAAATATATGAGCGTGTATAAAAAGACGCGATTTCTGCATTCAGATTATAGCTTACCGAATCGGCACGCATGCGGTAATCGGGATTTTCCATCTCCACATCGTCAACCCCCACCAAAATGCGATCGTTCACATAATAAAAACCTTCTTGCGATTCCAAGCGATTTTCGCCTTGCAGCATAGTTCCGCCACCGGTGTAGTGACCGATATTGTCAAGGGTATTGAACGAAAAGTTATAGGTATAGAAAACCGCATCTTTGTCCACGACCTTTATCAGCGGCGCATACACTCTCGCCGTATTGATAAAGCCGTTGTATTCGACCCGGTCACCATAAATAAAGATCGTATCCTGATTGATGATGACATTCTGGAAGCAATCCATCTGGCGATCGTTATACCGGATAGCACTGTCACAGGTAATGACGGCTCCGTTATGATGGAAAACCACATGTCCTACCAAACTTAACGCCGACGAGTCCCCTACTTTAACCGGACGCATCAGATCGGCGGTAAAATCGACGACCTTTGACTCTTGGCCTGTGGCATTCCCGGAAACCTGAGAAGCGGAAGCCGTACGCCCGGAGGAAGAGACATGTGGGCGGGAATTTGTCCCGCTCGCCGACGTATCGGACTGAGCGACGGGAGAAGCAGTCGGTTTCTTGCCGCCCGTCACCGGTTGCGGTTGAGAGGACTTTTCCTGGATAACCGACCTCTCTGCCGGTTCGGCGTTCGAGGCAGCAGGCGGCTGAGCCCACAACAAAGAGACTCCACACCACCCTACGATACCAGCCAACAGCAATAAAGGCTTCCGAATCACGACCGATCTAAACTATTTAATTAACGCTTTATTCTCGAATTCACAACCTTTGAATTCGTCATTGACACGAATAAACATCCCGTCAATGATCTTATCCAACCAAGCCTGATACTCTTTTTCCTGTTTATTCTGAAGGGCCATTTCCTCTACTCGCAAAAAGTCTCCGGAAAGGGTGGTCGGATGAGAGGGAATGATCTTATCCAGACGGATCATCCGACACAACAAGTTCCCCCGATAGTCCTGCGAAGCGAAAGGTTCGGAAATATCACCCTCTTTCATGTTTTTCATCACTTTGAACACTTCAGGAGGCAACTCTTCGCGCAGAAAAGAGGTGGAAGCATCCCGTGCATCGGAATGGTTCATGGCCTCCATCATTTCCAGGTTGGAAACCACACCTCCGTTATTTTTCGAAAAACGATCGTCGGAATATTGCGTTACCGCCTCTTTGAAAGTCAGTTTTTTCTGCTGGATTTCATTTCGCAGGCTGTCGAACAAAATGAACGAAGTCTGCAGTTCATCGACCGTAAATTGCGGTTTCAACAGGATGTGACGCACGTGATACAATGAACCTTTCACATCGAGCAACTGAATCAAGTGAAATCCATATTCGGTTTCGACCACTTCGGAAACCTGTCCCGGTTTCAGTTTAACCATTGCGTCCGCGAAGGGCTGTACGAAGCTCTCTTTGGGCATCGGCTCCATTTCCCCACCCCGCAGCGTCGAACCCGGGTCTTCCGAGTACATGCGAGCCAGCAATTCGAACGAAGTACCATTCAGAATACGTTCACGCATCTCCAACAAACGGGTCCGGGTCCGCAACTTCGCCTCTTCAATGGACGGCGGGTAACGCACAATTTGCGAGTAGACATACTGTTCCGGAATTAACGGCAGCGAATCTTTCGGCAAATCTTTATAATAACGTTCCACTTCCCCGGGAATGATCGTCGTTTTGTCTTTGATGGTGCTCTCCATCGTCATGGCATACTGCATCTCTTCGTAACGATTCATCAGATCGCTGCGGATTTCATAGATGGGCTTGTGATAGAACTGTTCCAGAGCTCGCTGCGAACCGCGTTCTTCCATTTCGCGATCCAATGCCTCTTCAACGAGTTTGGCGATGTTATCCGTCGCGATCTGGATGGAGTCGATTTGAGCCTGATTGTACAGAATCTTCTGGACGATCAGGTGTTCCAATGCTTCGCACAGAGGATCTCGATCGGAAGTATATCCTTGCTGACGACGTTGTTCCGCCAAGGCTTTACTGGTTTGAACCAGATCCGAATACAAAATCATCGAATTCCCGACGACCGCTACCACCTTATCAAGCATTACCGCCTGTTGGGCCACTCCGCGTGTCGCGAAGAAAAAAGCCGAAAAACACCCTATCAAACACAACAAAGTCTTGGTTCTCCACATGATTCATCTCATTTAAGATGTACAACAATATCTTTATCTGCCGCAGCTTCCCGGTAAAGGCTGTCTTCATAGCGGCGAATGATCTCCTGCCGACGCGCATTGAAAACCATTCGGCGAATGACATCCTTCACACTTTCCAGCGGAGCATAGTCCCCTGCCTTGCGGCAAGCTAATGTCCTTACGAAAAATTTAGAATCCTGATTGGAAAATTCATGAATTTTCCCCTCTGTCAACACATAATCATAATTCGTATTCCGACTGACCGGCAACAACGCCAACAAAGCCGGCATTTCGGTCCACTGACTCAGTTCCACCATCTCGAATCCATTCTTGGCACACAACACTACAAAATCCTGATAGTCCTGATCACGCGATGAGAGCATCAGTTCCTTAAGTTTGTTGCTTTGCCGGTAGTTTTTCGGCACCCGCACCATCCGTGCTTTCAGAACGGTTTTATCCAGAATGAAGGTTTGTTTGTTCTTCTCATAGTATTCCTTCACCTGTTCATCGGTAAACAAGGTGTCGAGCTGGTGATCGACACAGTATTGGTCGAGTTTATGAATCAGCAACGAATTGCGATATTCTTCGACCATTTTATCGATGTCCTCCTGGCTGCTGTGGAACATCTGTTCGGCTTTCTGAATCTTGAGCTGAGTCTTGATCCATTGATCCACATAACTTTTCAGAATCTTGGCGCTATCTTCCGACGTCATGTCAGGGGTATAGATTGACACCACATCCGGTTCATATAACGTAGCATCCCCCACTTTTGCCAACACCCTCTCGCCGGCAAAAGGATTGGAGAACGGTCGGCACGAAACCAGCCCGCACAAAACGACTGCCATTACTATTATGATTCTTCGATTCATAAGGCCGTGTTCGATAAGGTTATTATACAGTAACGTCAGAAGCGTCGGTCTTAGTATTTTCCGTTTGAGCATCCGCTCCGGGGTCTTCTGTAAAGTTCTCTTTCGCGGCGAGTTTACGTGCTTCTGCCCGCCGTATACTGAGCGTCATGCAAACAAAGGCAATGACAAAAATAAGCGCGGCCAAAGCATAAACGATATAATAAGTGGTGTCGTTCCCCAGTTGCTGGCGGGTGGAAACCAATTTTTCCCCGCCCATAACCCAGGAAAAATAGGCAATCGCATTATTGATGCAGTGGATCACCATGA
>Ga0192261_1034_pt1 | contig 32955 bp, 20 predicted proteins | sample Koala_Koa23_G3_FD_131283 | JGI IMG/M metagenome (GOLD analysis project Ga0192261, IMG submission 131283) | Enriched cells from koala feces incubated with labeled cellulose particles, San Francisco Zoo, California, United States - Koala_Koa2-3_G3 ... | reverse complement strand
GTCAAAAAATGCCCTGCTGCAATACGTTTCAGGTTTTTTCCGTGGTATCGGCGGGATGGACTTCACGTTTTAAGCTACAATCATACAGATACCGGTGCGTGCCGCGCCGGCTTATATCCTGGCCGGACGGCTGGGAATGAATTCGGTCGACGTTGCGATCGCCGCGGGCTGGATTTTTATGTCCGCCTGTCTGTTTTTTGAATACGCAGGATATCTGAGAGCCGGAGGCTCTCTTGAGAGGAAGGATAAATATGGATACGGTCTATAAAGGAGACAAAGAAAACTGCTGCGGCTGCGGCGTCTGCGAGGCGAGATGCCCGCGTCACGTGATAAGGATGACGCCAGACGAGGAGGGCTTTCTCTACCCTGTCATCGACCACGAACACTGTATCGACTGCGGTATCTGCGCGCGGGTCTGTCCCCTGCGGCATGAGGGCAGCTTCAAGGAAGAGGGCCGTCCGCGCTTCTTCTCCGCCACTCACAACTCGGAAGAGGTCCTCCGCCATTCGACCTCCGGCGGCGCCTTCACCGCCGTCTCCGACGTCATCCTCGGCAGGGGCGGCGCCGTCTGCGGCGCGGATTTCGACGGCGGCCTGCGCGTCGTCCACCGTATTTCGAGGACGGCCGCCGGACGTGACCGGATGAGGCTCTCGAAATATGTCCAGAGCGACATGCGGGGCGTTTATGAGAAGCTGGCGGAGGAGCTTGGCAGGAGCGAGGTCTTATTCACCGGCACCCCCTGCCAGTGCGCCGGAGTGCGCTCTTTCTTTGACGGCAGCCCGCTGGCGGAAAACCTCTTCGTCTGCGACCTAATCTGCCACAGCGTGCCCAGTCCGCTGATATGGGAAGAGTATAAGAAGTTACTGGAGGAGGAGAACGGCGGCAGACTGGCGGAGGTCCGCTTCCGCTCCAAGAGATATCCCTGGCTTCGCAAAAACAGCAATAAGGGATTCATGTACAGGATGGATGGTGCGGACGGCTTTCTTGAGGACGGCCGCTTCTACAATTTGTTCATTCACAGGGGTACGATCGCGCGCCCGTCGTGCGAAAAGTGCCGCTTCACCGACGTGCGCCGCGCCTCGGACATGACGATCGCCGACTGCTGGGGAATAGAAAAGTACGCGCCGGAGCTCTACGACGGCTTGGGCGTATCGCTGCTCATCGTAAATACCCCCAAGGGCGCGGCGATGCTCGGGGCGATATCCGGGGCTATGAGGATATCCGAGCGGCCGGAAGAGGAGATAACCGCCGAGCAGCAGCGGCTGAGCTCCCCCGGCAAATTCCCGCCGGAGCGCGGCGAGTTCTGGGAGCTGGTACGGCGTTCCGGCCTGAAATCCGCGCTCTGAAAACCGCCGCGGCGGATATAATAAAGCGCCGTTATTCACCGCCCATTTTTCACCGATGGGCGGCTTTTCTTCGTTCTTTCGCCTGTTTGCACCTACGCCGGTAAAATTACACTAAAAATCCCTCCCATAAAAGTTAATATTCCTAATCAGACAAAAATATTTAGTGATAATTCACTGTTTATTCAGTCAATTCTTGTGTATATTATAAACGTTCAAAAGAGCCGCTAAAAACAATCCGTTATTAGGGAGTGAGATTAATGGAACAGATAATCTCTGCTGTTACCGCTGTATCAAATTGGCTTTGGGGCTATCCCATGCTGGTCCTTATCGTCGGAGGAGGCATCTTTCTCACCGTGCGTCTGGGCTTTTTCCAGTTCGTCTATTTCCCCTACATCATGAGACAGACCTTTGGCTCCATGCTCAAAAAGATCGACGGCGAGGGCTCCGTATCCCCCTTCGCCGCCGCCACGACGGCGCTCGCCTCCACGATCGGGGCCTCCAATATCATCGGCGTCCCCGTGGCGATCGCCTTCGGCGGCCCAGGCGCGGTCCTCTGGATGTGGGCTACGGCGCTCATCGGCTCGGCGACAAAGTTTACCGAGGTCGTCCTCGGCCTCTATTACCGTGAAAAAAATTCCGAGGGATATTACGTCGGCGGCCCCATGTATTATCTCAGCAAGGGGCTGAAAAATAAAAGACTCGGCCGCTCGATGGCCTTCACCTACGCCTTCGGCACGATGGTCGTCATCTTCTTCTCCGTCGCCGCCCAGTCCGTCTCCGCGACCCAGACGGTGGAGGTGCTCGGAGTGGCGCCCTGGCTGGCGGGAGTCTCCCTCATGCTGCTCGTCGGCGTCGTCGTCTTCGGCGGCATCACGCGGATCGCCTCGGTCACGGAAAAGCTGGTCCCCTTCATGGCGGTGCTCTATATACTCGGCTCGCTCGGCGTCATCGCCGCCAACGCGGCGCAGATCACCGCGGTATTCGTCCTCATCTTTAAAAGCGCCTTCTCCGGTTCGGCGGCGGCCGGCGGTTTCGCCGGGGCCGGCATCGCGGCGGCGATGCGCTGGGGCATAGCCCGCGGCACATATTCCAGCGAGGCGGGGATGGGCTCCGCGCCGATCGCCCACTCGGCGGCGACTACGGATCATGCCGTGCGTCAGGGATTCTGGGGCATCTTCGAGGTCACGGTCTCGGCGATCATCATCTGCACGATGACGGCTCTCGTCGTACTCACCTCGGGAGTCTGGACAAAGGTCGGCACGGCAAACGCCGCGGCGATGCCCTCCATCGCCTTCCAGAGCGTGCTTGGCGAGCGGTTCGGCGGCGGGGTCGTCTCCGTCTGTATGCTGCTCTTCGTCCTCTCCACGGTCATCGTCATCATCTACTACGGTGAAAAACAGGCCGAATACCTCTTCGGCACCTTCTTCTCCAAAATGGTCAAGTTCGGCTACATCGCCGCCATCTTCCTCGGCGCCGTCGGCGGCCTGGAATTCATCTTCCAGTTCCTGGATTTCGTCCTCGGGATAACGGTGATCCCAAACATCGTCGGCCTCCTGATGATGAGCGGCAAGGCCGCAGAGCTAAAAAAAGAGTTCTTCAGCGATCCGCGTTACTACCTGAAAGATACCGCAAAATACCAGCATGAAGAAGCAAAAATATTGATTGGAAACGAGGAATAGAGATATGAGCGAAATCAGAGAGCTGTTATACGAACTTGTGTCGGTACAGAGCGACACCGGCACGAAACTTGAGGTGGCGATGGGCGAAAAAATATTCGATATCATCCGCCGGAACGAATACTTCGCAAAACATCCGGAATTATGCGGAATGGAGAGCGGCGGCGACTTCCTCGGGCGTTCCGTCGTCTGGGCGCTTAAAAAGGGCTCCACAAACCGCACGGTCATCCTCTCCGGCCACTACGACGCCGTCGAGATAGACTCCTACGGCGAGCTCAAACCCTACGCGCTGAAACCGGACGAACTCAAAGAACGCCTTAAAGAGGTCGTGCGCTCCGACAACGCGGCGCTTGCGGCGACGGAGGACGACAACTGGCTCTTCGGGCGCGGCGCCGCCGACATGAAGGCCGGCATCGCGATAAACCTGCACACGCTCTTCACCACGGAGAACGCGGAGGCGAGCGTTCTCTTCGCCGCCGTCTGCGACGAGGAAAACCTCTCCGCCGGCTGCCGCACGATGATGCCGCTGCTCTCGGAGCTGCGCCGCCGGTTCGGGCTTGACTACAGGCTCTGCGTCGTAACCGAGCCGCAGCTTTCCTCTCCGGACGAACCCAACAAATTCAGCGTCTACTGCGGCGGCACCGGCAAGATGCTGCCAATGATAATGGCGAAGGGCAAGCTGGCGCACTGCGCGCAGAATATCGAGGGGCTCAACGCCGCCTACATGCTCGCGGAGGCCGTGCGCAATATCGAGCTGAACCCCGAGCTCATGAGCGACGACCTCGGCATCAGCACGCAGTCGCCGTCGTTCCAGATCATGAAGGATATGAAGACCACCTACGACGTCTCCATGCCGGAATACGCCGTGGGGTGCGCCAACATCCTCTTTCTCGGAGAGGGCCGCCAGCGGGAGATCATGGCGAAGCTGCGTGATATATGCCTCGACTCCTTCAAAAATGTGATGACACGCTACAACGCAACCTTCGAGATCTGCAAAGATAAAGGGCTCGTCACCGAATCACTGCGTCTCAAAGCGGAGCCCGTGGTAATGAGTTTCAGCGAGCTGTGCGGTAAGGTGAAGGAGGTCAAGGGGGAGGGCTACGTCGAATTTATCAAAGAAAAAGAGGCGGAGCTCGCCGAAAAGATAAACTCCGGCGAACTGAACATGCAGCAGGCCGCCGCCGCCCACATCAGGACGATGATCGAGGCCTCGCTCATCGACTACCCCGCCTTCGTCATCGGCATGGCCCCGCCCTACTATCCCGCGAACAGCAACGAGCACCTTGACTGCGACATATCCGTATTTGAGGATGCGGTGCGTGAGGTCGTAACCGGCAGATACGGCTACGAGCTGGATATGATGCCATACCTGCCCGGCATGGCCGACATCAGCTATATGTCCTGCACGAATCCCGCGGCGGAAAAGACCCTCATGGAACAGCTCTCCGTCCCGCGTTCGCTCTACGACATCCCCTTCGACGACATCGCGGCGCTCAACATCCCCTGCTACAACCTCGGCCCGCACAGCGGTAATGTCCACCAGATGCTCGAGAGAGTATGGCTCCCCGACGTTGAAAAGGTCGTGCCGGAGACGATCGCGAAGATCATCGAGAGGGCGTAAAATATTCTTATATATAAATAGAGACTAAAAACCCACCTCCCCGCCGCCCGCGGGGAGGTTTTTCTATTCCGGCGGCGAAGACGGCGGCGCTGCCGTCATTCCATAAAAAAACTCACACTATCCCCTTATCATCCGCACATTTTCAGTGTATGCTTAGGGTATGGTACGTTGACTATATCAGTAAAATCATCTATATACGGAGGTCTAACGATGGGAGATAAAAAATATCGCTCTGGAGCTTTGATCACGGCGCTTGCCGCGGCGGTCATGTTTTTCATCGTCGCGCCGGTTCTCGGCGTGGGGGAGAGGGATTTTATCATCCGCTCTTTTTCGCCGCAGGGGACGGTCGCCGACGGCGCGGAGATAACGGTCGTTTTCAGCCAGGCGGCGGTCTCCGAGGATATCGTCGGGCACGCACTCAAGGCCTCCGAGTACCCGCTCTCCTTCTCGCCGCCGATATCGGGCTCCGGCAAGTGGCGCGACGCCGCGACCTTCGTCTTTATTCCCAACGGCGGCAGGCTCTCCGCCGCCACGAGATACACGGCGACGGCGAAAAGCGGCCTGCGCGACCGCGAGGGGCGGCCGCTTTCCGGTACGCAGAGCTTCTCTTTCAATACTCCCGCGCTGGCCTTTAAAGGCGCGAAACAGACCAACTTCGATCCCGACAGCGGCAGCGCCGCTTTCGAACTTGAATTTTCCCTGCCAGTGTCGCCCGCGCGCCTGCGCGGCTACACCGAGGTAAAGGACGCGGCAAAGCGCCCGCTGAACTTCTCCATCACACAGGGCCCCGCATCGAGGAAGATCAGGCTCACGGTCAGCGGTCTGTCGGAAATGGAAGCCGAACTATCTCTTGCCGCCGGTCTTCCCTCGGAGGCCGGACCCCTGGGCCTTGAGAAGGGGCTGTCCGTCAAACTGAAACGCGCGATGATCATGGAGCTGCGGGACTCCGGCGTGATCTCCGAGATGGGAGGCGGCCGCATCTGGATCGATACGACCTCCCCCGTGGATCTGGCGAAGGCCGCGGCCTTCATAGAGCTGTCGCCGGCCGTTAAATTCACCGTGGAACCGAATGAGGGCGGCTTTATGATCGCAGGAGACTTTAAACCGCAGGAGCGGATAAAGGTCACGGTACGTAAGGGGCTGCCAGCCGCCGGAGGCAGGAAAGCTGCCGGACGGACGCTTGCCGCGGACTGGAGCCGCGCCTTCATCTTCCCCGACATCGAGGCGCAGGTGCGCTTCCCAGACCCCGGGCGGGTGCTGTTCCCGGCGGAGCTGATGCGGATACCGCTGGAGAGCGTCAACTTCGATAAGGTCAACATCCTCGTCTGGCAGCTATACGACAACAATATCCCCCTCGCGATGCGCAGCGGCTGGGGCGGCTATCCGACGGACCTTTCGCGGCTCGTAGCCAATAAGGAATATCTTGTGAAGGCAAAGCCGAACGAGGCGGCGCGGCGCGCTCTGGACCTGAAGCCGCTGCTCGAGGGACGCCGCGGCGTATTCCTCGTCGTAGCGCAGGGGCGCAGCTCCAGGGATTGGAGCGAGAGCCGTCAGACGATAAACGTGACGGATCTCGGGCTCACCGTGAAGCTCGGCCAAGACTCGGCGTTTGCGCGGGTGCTCTCCGTCTCGGAGGCCAAGCCTCTCTCCGGAGTGCGCGTGACCCTCTGGTCATGGGCCAACCAGCTCGTCGGCGAGGGAAAGACGGATAAAAACGGCGTTGTCAGGATCGCTTTGAAAGATACTGACGGACGCGGCGCGCCGGTCGTCGCGCTCGCGGAAAAGGATGGCGACACCTCTTATATCCGTTTTGAGAGGGGCCTCTACAACGGCAATGACGACTTCGACACCACCGGCAGCCCGTGGCTCCATAAGGGTTATTCCGCCTACTGCTACACGCCGAGGGATATCTTCCGCCCCGGCGAGGAGGTGCCGGTACAGGCCATCGTGCGCGGCACGGACGGAAAGGCTCCGAAACCCTTCCCGCTGACGATGAAGGTATTCTCGCCCAGCGGCAGGCTCTGGAAGACACAGAGCGCGAAGCTCTCCGGCGAGGGGACCTTCTCCGCGTCGCTCGCTCTCCCCTCCGACGCCCCGACGGGGCCGTGGAATATCGCGCTGTTCACGCCGGGCGGAGAAAATTCGGTCGGCTATAAAGAGATATACGTCGAAGAGTTCGCCGCGCCGCGAATCTTCGTGGAGGCGACGGCCGCGCCGCGGTCGATCACGGCGGACGGCGGCTGCGAGCTGTCGATAACGGGCCGCTACACCTTCGGCAACCCCGCCGCGGGGCTCCAGTGGGAGACGGAGCTTCGCACCGTCGACCGCACCTTTACGCATAAGGACTGGAAATCATTCTCTTTCAGAGAGGCCGACAAGAAATTTACCCCGGAATCGAGTTTCATCGCCTCCGGCAACCTAAGCGCCGAGGGCAAGGCAAAGGCCTCACTAAAGGGCGGCGGCTGGAACGCCCCATCAATGCTCGACCTCTCGGTACGCGCGGGCGTTATGGACGACGGAGGGCGCTGGACATACAAGACGGTCACGATCCCCTGGTATCCTTCGTCGGTAATGGCCGGCATCGAAGCGCCGCGCGAGGCCGCCCCCGGAAAACCGCTCTCCTTCCGCGCCGCGGCGGTCTCCGTTGACGGCAAAGCCGCCGGCGTCAAAGAGATGAAATATTCTCTATTCCGCCGCGCGCGTCAGGCCGTGGTATTTGAGAGCAGCGGACGGATAACGAGGGAGATCCAGGAACAGCTGATACCGCGCGGCGAGGGGCTGATACAACTTTCCGGCGGCGTCGGTTCCGCACAGGCGGAACTTAAGGAGGCCGGAGAATATCTTCTGCGCGTCGAGACGGCGGACGGAAAATCGCGCGCCTCGGCGGTGATCTACGCCTACGGCGCGGACGAGGGCGAGAGTTCCTCCTTCCCCGACATGGCGGAGGTCACGACAGATAAACGGATATATAAAATGGGAGAGACGGCGAAGGTAAAGGTGAAAGCCCCCTTTGCGGGTTCGCTGCTTGTTGACGCGGAGACTACCGAGGTCGTCTGGAACGAAACGCGCGGAACACGCGGCGCCGAGACGGAGTTCTCCCTCAAAGTGACGGAGGATATGCGCCCCAACGCCTGGATAACGGCGCAGGTCGTGCGCCCCGCGCAAAAGGACGGTTCGCCGGCGCGCGCCTTCGGCATCGCGCCGCTGATGACCGACAACGGCGCCAGCCGTCTCAAGGTGGAGATCGCCAGGGTTCCGAAGCTGGAGCCGGGCAAAAATAAAATAACCCTCACGGTGAAGGACGGCTCCGGCAAGGGTACGGCCGCCGACGTCACGGTGATGCTCGTCGACGAAACCGTCCTCGGCCTGACGGGGTACACGACGCCCGACCCCTGGAAATTTTTCACCGCCCGCAGGATGCCGGGGATGGAGACCTACGACCTCTACGGCGCGCTCATCACGCCGAAAAAATCATCCACGCCGCTTCTGACAGCGGGGGGCGGCGGCATGGAGGACGGCATGGCGATGAAGTCCAGCCTCAGCCCCGTACAGGCGCGCCGCTTCAAAATGCTATCTCTGGTAAAGAGGGGCCGCTCAGACTCCGGCGGCAGATGCGAAGTTGAATTCGACATTCCTGAATTCTCCGGAAAGGCGCGTATAATGGCCGTCGCCGCCACCGCTTCGGCCTCCGGCGGCGCGGAAACGACGACGCAGATAGGCCGCGACGTAACGGCGGAGATCGTGCTGCCGCGCTTCGCCGCCCCCGGCGATAAGTTTACGGCAAACGTACAGCTCTTCAATATGACGGAGCGGGAGCTTACCGTCAAATTCTCGGCAGAGGGCAAAAAGTCCCCCGCCGAACTGGCGATGCAAAGCGGCGCTAATGAAAGCCGAACGGTAACCATAAAGGGAGGCGGCTCCGTGACCCTGCCCCTCCGTTATGAGGCGAAGGGCATCGGCACCGCCCTAATGACATACCGGACGGAATGGCAGGGCGGCGTGATCGAAGACACCGTCGAGCTCCCCGTGCGTCCCGCCGCGCCGCGCATTACGGAGAGCGGCTCGGCGGTGATCGAGCAGGGAAAGACGCTATCCTTCAGCCTCTCAGGAGATGGCAAAGGGAGGAATTTCGCACAGGCCCTTGTAATGCTCTCGGCGATGCCGCAAATTTCGCTCTCGGCCCTCGCGGACTTCCTCGTCACCTATCCCTACGGCTGCTTTGAGCAGACCGTCTCCGCCGCCTGGCCGCTGCTCGTGCAGCCGGAGCTCGTCAAATATACCGACCCGGCCCTCGCGGACAGAGGCGCTCTGGCGCGCCGTATAGATAAAATCGAAAGTATGCAGAGCTACGACGGCGGCTTCCCGCGTTGGAGCGGCGAGTCCTGGTCGCAGCCGTGGGAAAGCCTCTACGGCGCCCACTTCCTGCTTGAAGCGAAACGCCTGGGCAATAAAGTCTCGCCCGACGCCCTTAAAGCCGCCGTCGACTACGCGCGCGCGCTGCTGCCGGTCATGCCGGACAGCGACGGCGACGCGGCCTGGCGCGAGACTCTGACGCGCAGGGCTTACGCCTCCTTCGTCCTTACCCTCGCCGGCGAACCGCCGCTTGGCTGGATGGAGAGCCTGCGCGACAAGACAGGCGAAATGGAACCCTCGGGACGGCTTCTGCTCGCCTGCGCCTACGCCGCGGCGGGAGATAAGAAAGAGGCGGAAAAGATAACCGGACACAGAGGCGCGCCGTTGAAAGAGATACCAGGCAAAAACGTAAACTACGATTCTAACCTCCGCGACGGCGCGCTGTCGCTGCTCGCCGCGACATATATAGACCCGGCGGGAGCAGGGGCGGCGGCCTCCGCCGCCGGACTGATGAAGGAGCTTAAAGAGCGCGGACTCTGCAGCACGCAGGAAGGCGGCTTCTCAATGCTCGCCCTCGGACGCTGGTTCTCCGCGCAGCCGCGCGGCGGGGCGATCTCGGGGAAACTGATAAAGGAACCCGGCGCGAAGACCGTCGGCACGGTGAGTGAAAACAACAGAAGCGTCACCGCCGGCGGCCTCGGAGGCTACAAAGCGGTAAACAGCGGCCAGGCGCGCCTCTACTCGGCGTGGAACCTCTCCTACATCCCCTCCGGCGCGGTGCCGCCGCGTGACGACGGCATCGAGATACGACAGCGTATCGCCGACAGGCAGGGAAAGATAATCTCCGGGAGGGCTGCGCGCGGCCAGGCCTTGACCGCCGCCGTAACGGTGACGCCGAAGGCCGGCAGCCTGCGGGGAGTCGTCGCCGTCATGCCGCTGCCCGCGGGCTTTGAGATCGAAAACCCGCGCCTCACGGGAACCGGCGAGGAAAACGCGGAGGGCGTGCGCGCCGAGATACGCGACGACCGGCTCATACTCTTCATCGAGGAGCTGCGCAAGCCGCTCAAATGGCACTACTCGCTGCGCGCCGTGACGGAGGGCGCCTTCGCCTCGCCGCAGATATACGCCGAATGTATGTACGACCCCGGAATCTCAAGCATCAGCGGCGGCGGGACGATCACCGTCGGCGCCGCCGCTGATTCGCGGCAGGGGACGGCAAAGGCGGTAAATGCCGCTAAATAGAAATTTTCCCGCCGCCGTGAGCGATGCGCTTGCGGCGGCACGGAGACGCTTCAGCAAAAGGGGGCTGCCGCAGAGGGCGGCCCTCGTCCTACTGCTGTTCCTGCTTCTCGCGAAGGCGGCGCTCGTCGTCACATTCCCGCTCGGCGCGATACTGAACCGCCCGGCCTCGCTCGTCGTGACGGACAGGGAGGGACGCCCCCTGCGCGGCACTCTTTCCGCGGCGGGGGAATGGCGGCTACCGGTCCCTCTGGCGGACATGGGGCGCTGGATGCCGGCGGCGGCCATAGCGCTGGAAGACCGCCGTTTCTACCTTCACGGCGGCATCGATACCATCGCGATCGCGCGCGCCGCGTGGCAGAATTTCACCGGCGGACGCGTCGTCTCGGGCGCCTCCACGATAACAAGCCAGGTCGTGCGCCTCGCCGTAGACCGCCCGCGCACCCCCTGGGCAAAGGCCGTTGAATTCTCCCAGGGAGCGGCGCTGGAATTCTTCATGGACAAAGACGAAATACTTGAGACCTACCTCAACAGCGTGCCCTTCGGCGGCAATACGCGCGGGGTGGAGGCCGCCGCGCGCTCATGGTTCGGGAAACCGGCGAAAGAGCTCTCGCTCGCCGAGGCGGCGCTGCTCGCGGGGCTTCTGCGAGGCCCTGCCTACTACCGCCCCGACCGCCATCCCGAACGGGCGCTCGCGCTGCGAAACCGGCTCATCGACACCCTCGAAAGCCGCGGCGTCGCCACGCCGCAGGAGGCGCGGCGCGCGAAGGCCGAACCGCTGCCCACAAAACGCCGGGCGATATCCTCAGCCCGCATACAGGCGGCGGAGGCCGCCGCGCGTTACGGAGGCGCAGCGGAGGCCCGCGACGGCTACGGACGTTTCCGCTCCACACTTGACAGCGCCATGCAGCGGCTGCTCACCGGCGAGCTGACGGCGGCGCTGGGCAATATGGAGCCGGGAGTGACCGCGGCGGCGGTGCTCGTGGAGAATGAAACCGGAAAGGTACGCGGCTACGTCGGCAACGCGCGCGAAGGCACCGGCAGCGGCGCCTCCTGGGTGGACTGCGCCCTATCGCCGCGCTCGCCCGGCTCCACGCTGAAACCGTTCGTCTACGCGCTCGCCTTTGAATCGGGGCGCGCGATACCGGCGACGATGCTCGCCGACACGCCGCAGCAGCCTTCGGGCGGCGGGACGCGCAACTTCGACCGCCTATTCCGCGGCCCCGTGTCGGCGCGGACGGCGCTTGCCGATTCCCTTAACATCCCCGCCGTGCGCATCCTCCGTGCCGCCGGCGCGGAAAACGTCCTCGGCCTCTTCCGCCGCCTCGGCTTCTCACAGCTGACGCGCGAGGCGGAATGGTACGGCGACAGCCTCGCGCTCGGCGGCTGCGAGGTATCGCCGCTCGAACTGGCGCGCGCCTACCGCACGCTCGCCGCGGGCGGCCTCGACAGCCCCCTCGTCTGGAACGAGAGGGCTGGTCTGTCAGCCGGAACCAGGGTCATCTCCGCGGAGGCCGCCGCGCTCACGCTCGACATCCTCAAAGATACGCGGCGCAACCTGCCGCTCTACGGCGAGGCGGGGGCGGACGGCAAAACCGTCGCCTTCAAGACCGGCACCTCGTACGGCCTGCGCGACGCCTGGACCGCCGCCGTCACAAGGAAATGGACCCTCGTCGTCTGGTTCGGCGATCCCGGCGGCAGACCGCACCGCGGCCTCGTCGGACTCAAAGCCGCCGCCCCCTCCGCCGTCAGAATAATGCTGAAGCTCACGAAAAAGGACGATCCATGGTTCACACTGCCGCCCTCCGTTGTGAGAAAGGAGCTCTGCGCACTCTCCGGCGCGCCGAGAAACCAGTGGTGCCCTCAGATACGCCGCGACCTCTTCATCGAGGGCGTATCGGACGCCGCGCCCTGCCTCCTTCACACGATGAAAGATGGGGAAATTTCGATAAAATGGCCGCCTGAACTGGAGGGGTTCTTCGCCGGACGCGGTAACAGGGAGGCTGAACAGCCACTGACTATCACCTCGCCGAAGGGCGGCGCTGTCTACGCAGTCGGCGCGGAGAATAATAAACTTATCCTCTCATCCAAAGGCGGCAGAGGCCCCGTCTACTGGTTCGTCGACGGCGAGCTGGCCGGCGACAGCGGCGAGGGAGCACCCATCGCGTGGAAGATGCGCGAGGGCGTCCATAAAATCGCCGCCGCGGACGAATACGGCGCGGCGGATGAGATAGAGATCACGGTAAAAAATCGGGCCGACGACGGAACGGAGGAACTGCCGCTGCTGGAAGAAAACCGCTGACCTCTCTAAAAATGGCGTTTGCGGCGGCAGAGAGGCGGGAGAGAGGCTTTATGCCGCTGCCGCCGCTTGAGAAAAACCGCGCGCCGATAGTATAATCACAGGTGTAGGGACGGTAAAATCCAACATTTTACAACGGAGGGGATCTATATGGGCATCAAATTCGTCATCATCATCCAGTGTGACATCGCAAGGCTGAGATGCAGCGGTTTCGCCTGCACAAAGTGCTTCTACGACCGGGAGGGCTTCTTCAAAGACTGCGGCTACCCCCACGGAACGCGCTACATCGCCTTTACCTGCGGCGGATGCTGCGGCGGCAGCATCGCCTCGAAACTTGAGCACTTCTCAAACAAACTTGCGCGCCAGACCGACGTCAAAAAGGACGAGGTCGCCGTACACCTCTCCTCCTGCATGGTCACCGACAATTACCACCACGACCGCTGCCCGAACCTCGAATATATCAAGGGGATAGTCCGCAAAAAGGGCTATAAGAACATCGTCGACGGTACCTTCCGCAGCACCAACGCGACGGAAAAACGCGAAGCGGGAATATACAAAAATCACGAGCTTGAAACATTCTGCGGCGCGGAAGACTAAAGAACGGCATCACGCGGCCATTCCTTTTACGCGGGGGTGGCCGCCTTCGCCAGAACGGGCGGGGGCGAAAAGCCTTCGTGAAAGAGACTTCATGGTTACATATATGTAAATTATCACTTTTGCTGCACACCAAACGTTTGACAATTTCTAAAAAACCTGTAGAATGTCCACATATGGAAGGATGACTTCCATAAATATTTTTTAGGAGGTGGATGAATGAGCAATAAACTCGTTTATATCGGCGGCGTAGCCTACTGGATGTCGCCCGAAGGAAGCTTCACGGCGGCCGAGCTAAAAGACGGCGTCCCCGTAGAGCATATCGTATTCAAGGCAAGATAGTCAGTTCAACCAAAGCACCACGGTAACAAAAATGTTTCACATATACGCCTAAGGGCGTTTTGGCAAGCACAGGTTCAGGGTTTTCACACAGATATAAAACCGCTGAACCGGTGCCGTGGGCCGAAACCATCCAAATCATTCAATCAAAGGTCAAAAATAAAAACAAAACTGCAGCGTACAGGCTGCGGATTTGCCGTCTGCTCCCTCACGCGGGGTTCTATGCGCGCCGCGCGGCGGCAACGACTCCGGCTTACCTTTTATTTATTCTTTTAATATACGGTTGAACTATAAATTATTACTGGTTATTATTGACCGGTCGGGTCACGGCTATTTCATAAAAAGGAGGGACCCTTTTGCCAAAGAAAATGCTTTCCGACTCCCGCATGAAAAGATACGCCGGCTGCGGCGCGGAGGAGATTTTCCGCGCCATACCGACGACGCCCGCGGGACTGCCGCAGGAGCGGGTAGAGGCGATGCGCGCGAAATATGGCGAAAACAGGCTCTCCAGCAGAAAAAACGATACCTTTCCGCACCGGCTGCGGCGGGCCTTCGTCGATCCCTTCACGATGATCCTCTTCACGCTGGCGGTGATCTCTCTCGTCACCGATGTGCTGCTGGCCTCTAATTTTACAAGAAACATCACGACGTCTCTGATAATCTGCGTCATGATCCTCGTCAGCGGCGCCATCCGCCTCGTTCAGGAGACGAGGGCCAAGAGGGCCTCTGACCGTCTGGACCGCCTCATCCACGCAAACGTCACCGTCAAACGCGGCGGAATCCTCGTGGATATCCCCGCGGAAAGACTGGTGGTGGGAGACCTGGTGATGCTCTCCGCCGGCGGTCGGATACCGGCCGATCTGCGGCTGATAAAGACTATGGACCTCTTTGTCTCGCAGGCCGCCATCACCGGAGAGAGCGCGATCCTCGAAAAAGACAGCGCACCCTGTATCGACGCCGAACGGACGCCCTTCACAAGATTGAAGAACCTCGCCTTCATGGCCTCCTCCGTGATCAGCGGAAGGGGCGAGGGCGTCGTTATCGCGGTAGGGCGGGAAACACTCTACGGAAATTTCGTCAGACCTGACTCCAAGAATTCCGACGCCTTCCAAAAGGGAGAAAATTCCGTCGCCTGGGTGCTGATACGCTTTATGGCCGTTTTGGTCCCCGCCGTATTTCTGGTCTCAGGCGTCGCGCGCGGCAGCTGGCTGGAATCCTTCGCCTTCGCCCTCTCCGTCGCCGTCGGGCTGACGCCGGAGATGCTGCCGCTGGTGATCAACGCCTGCCTCGCGAGGGGCAGCCTCTCCATGTCGCGGAAGCGGGCCATCGTTAAAAACATCGACGCCATGCAGGTCTTGGGAAGCATGGACGTTCTCTGCATCGACAAGACAGGCACGCTGACGCAGGAAAGCATCCTGCTGGAATACTATCTTGATATCCTCGGCAACGAAAGCCCAGAGGCATTGGAGCTGGCCTATCTGAACAGTTTTCATCATTCCGGCCTCTCCAATCCCATCGACAGCGCGATACTGGCCTGCCGGACAATGCCCGACAGGGGCGGACGCCTTGCAGAGCTTGCCAAACTCTGCCGTAAAACTGACGAAATACCGTTTGACTACGAGCGCAAATTCGTCAGTACACTGGTAAGGACGTCGGAGAACAGCCACCTGCTGATTGTGAAGGGCGACATCCGGCGGGTATTTTCACGCTGCCGCTTCGCCGAATACCGGGGTGAGGCCATACCCATAGGGGAAAACGAGGAGGGCAGCGTCTCCGCTATTGTGGACGAGATGTTGGAAGAGGGCATGAAGGTGATCGCCGTGGCGAAAAAGGAGCTCGGCGCTCAGGAGACGCTCTCTCCCGCCGACGAAAATGATATGACCCTCGTGGGCTACCTCGTCTTTTTCGACGCGCCTAAGCGCTCCGCGGCCCAGTCCGTAGAGGATCTCAAACGGCTGCGCGTGACCCCGAAGGTCATGACCGGCGATAATTCGCAGACCGCCCTCTCCATCTGCCGCCGCGTGGGTCTGCCCGCTGCGGCCCTGCTGACGGGCGCGCAGATCGGCGGCCTCTCGGATGAAGAGCTGCGCGCGGCGGTGAAAGTAACTGATATCTTCGCCGAACTGACGCCGGGACAAAAGGTCAGTCTGCTGTCGGCGCTGCGGGATAACGGCCATACGACCGGCTTCTTAGGCGACGGCATGAACGATATCCCCGCCCTCAACGAGGCCGACGTGGGGATATCGGTGGACACCGCCGTGGACGCGGCGAAGGAGGCCGCCGACGTTATCCTGCTCGAAAAAGAGCTCAACATTCTCGGACAGGGCATCATGGAGGGACGCCGGACCTTCGTCAATATGCTCAAATACATCAAAATCACGGCGAGCTCCAACTTCGGCAATATCCTCTCCGTCGTCTGCGCCAGCGTGGCGCTTCCCTTCTTCCCGATGACGGCGATCCAGCTGCTGCTTTTGAACCTGCTTTACGATACGCTCTGCATCGTCCTGCCGTGGGACAGCGTCGACGCCGAGGATACGGAGGCCCCCCGCGAGTGGTCGGGAAAGACGCTGAGCGGCTTCATGCTCTCCTTCGGGCCGATCAGTTCGATTTTCGACATCATGACATTCCTCTTCCTCTACTTCATCCTCTGCCCGCGGCTGTGCGGCGGCCTGCTCTACACGCAGCTCGCTGACCCGGAGCTGAGGCTGCGCTACGCGGCGCTCTTCCAGACGGGGTGGTTCCTGGAATCCATGTGGACGCAGGTGCTGATCCTTCATATGCTGCGCACGAAAAAGATCCCCTTCCTGCAAAGCCGGGCCTCGGGCCCGGTCCTGCTGATCACGCTGCTGGGGATAGTCGTATTCACCGGTCTGACGATGACGCCGCTCGCGCATCCGCTGGGCTTGACGCGGCTGCCGCTTGAATATTTCGGCTTTCTGCTGCCGGTCGTCCTTCTCTATATGCTGCTGGTCAGTTTTATAAAACGGCTGTACATCAGGCGGCACGGGGAATTGATCTAGGAAGGGGGAATCCATACTTTGAAAAAGAACATCCACTTCATATCACTGGATTCCATTCTCGCCGAATGGCTCCGCGACAGGCTGGAACAGGAGCCGCCGCAGAGCGCCTACGCGAAGGGGCTGCTTGCCGGACTCCAAGAGCTTCTTAACGACGAGGCCTCGACACTGGTGCTCGGCGTCGCCGGCAGCAGGGGCAACCTGTCGGATACCGCCGACGACGGTATTTACGCGGGAGAGCTTGCGATCCACCCGAAGAGCAGAAAGGTGCTGCGGCAGGGCAGGGAGATCAGCCTGACGCCGAAGGAATTCGACATCCTCTATTTCCTCGCGCAAAACCGCGGAGAGGTCTTTACCAAAGAACAGATCTACCGCGCCGTTTGGGACGGAGATTTTCTCCTCGCCGACAGCAACATCATGGCCTTTATACGCAAACTGAGAAAGAAGATCGAGCCGAATCCAGACGCGCCGGAATATATCCTCACCATCTGGGGGATCGGCTACAAATTCAACGACCAATTATAGACGGGGCGGGGCGGCGGAAACGATAACCGGCCCCGCCTCTATTTTCTTACCGAATCGCAAGAAAATCGCAAGATTTCAGCCATTGGATGGACTAACGTCGGCGGCTATACTGGCAGTACGACAGGGAAAGGAGCGCGTGGAGAACTACGCACACCCCTCCCCTTTGCGGCGTGCCGCCGCATACCAGCCAACAACGGAGAAGGGAGTGAAGCAGATGGAACCCGACAGTTTCGCAGGACAAAGTAAACAGGACCCAGGGCAAAGTCACCAACAGGCGAAACGCGGGCTGCCGCTTCACCGCCGTTAAACTCCGCCCTCATCCTGCTTCCCACCGCAAAAACAGCTGATCATACGCATCGCCCCGTTATGGGCAGGCTATGTCTGTCCATAACGGGGACGGCACCTCTGATGCGCGGACGAACCGCGCGAAATTAAAAATTCGGCCGTTCGCCGGTAATCAGCGAAACAGACGCGCCCGGTCAATGACAGGCGCTTCGTCAGGAGGTATGGAAAAAATGAAAAAGAAAAACATCACAGTACAGACCGCCGAGCAGGCGGCGCGCAGAGAGCAGATCAACGAGCGCCTCCGCTTCGCCGCTGGCGCGCCCATAAACGACGTTTTATGGAAATACCATTCTTCGTTCGGCGGCCTCTCAGAGGTACAGGTCGAGAAAAACCGCCAGCGCTACGGCGCCAACAGGGTGACGCGCAAAAGGAGAAAGTCACTGGCGCAGCGGCTGGCGGGAGCCTTTATCAATCCATTTACGGCGATCCTGCTCTGCCTTGCAGCGGTCTCCGCCGTGACCGACATCCTGATGCCGGTCATGCAGGATATGCCGGAAGAGGCTGACGTGCTCACAGTCGTCATCATTATGACGATGGTCGGCATTTCGGGCATCCTGCGTTTCGTGCAGGAATCGCGCTCCGGCGACGCCGCGGAGAGGCTGCTTGCCATGATCACGGTCACCTGCACCGTCGACAGGCACGACTGGAAAAGACATGAGATACCGCTTGAGGACGCTGTGGCGGGCGACATCATCCGCCTCTCCGCCGGTGATATGGTGCCCGCGGACGCGAGGCTCATCGAGGCAAAGGACATCTTCATCAGCCAGTCCGCGCTGACGGGGGAGAGCGACCTGATCGAGAAGAGCGCCGAGGGCGGCCCCAAGACCGGCGACGCCGTCACTGACTACGGCAATATCGTCTTTATGGGCAGCAACGTCATCAGCGGCAGCGCCACGGCGGTGGTCGTCGCCGTGGGAGACGACACCCTCTTTGGCTCGATGGCCTCCGCCGTCGCGGAGGAGGCGGTGGAGACCAGCTTCTCCAAAGGCGTCAACTCCGTCTCCTGGGTGCTGATCCGCTTCATGATGGTCATGGTGCCGGTGGTCTTTTTCATCAACGGCTTTACCAAGGGCGACTGGGTACAGGCCTTCCTCTTCGCCATCTCCGTCGCCGTCGGGCTGACGCCGGAGATGCTGCCGATGATCGTCACCACCTGCCTCGCCAAAGGCGCCGTCTCCATGTCGAAGAAAAAGACGATCGTCAAGAACCTCAACTCCATTCAGAACTTCGGCGCGATCGACATACTCTGCACCGACAAGACGGGCACCCTGACGCAGGACCAGGTCGTTCTGGAATATCATATGAACGTCATGGGCGAGGAGGACGCCCGCGTGCTCCGCCACGCCTACCTGAACAGCTACTTCCAGTCCGGCTATAAAAACCTGATGGACCTGGCAATCATCAGAAAGACCGAGGAGGAGGAGGCGGAAAACCCCCGCCTTACGGACCTCTCCGACGCCTATGTGAAGGTTGACGAAGTTCCCTTTGACTTCACCCGCCGCCGCCTCTCCACCGTAGTCAGCGATAAGAACGGCAAGACGCAGATGGTGACGAAGGGCGCGGTCGAGGAGATGCTCTCGATCTGCGCCTACGTGGAATATGACGGCAAGATCGAGCCGCTGAGCGAATCCCTCAAGCAAAAGGTGCTGAAGACCGTCGACCGCCTCAACGCGGACGGCATGCGCGTCGTCGCCCTCGCGCAGAAGACCAGTCCCTCCCCCGTCGGCGCCTTCGGCGTCAAGGACGAGTGCGATATGGTGCTGCTGGGATATCTGGCCTTCCTCGATCCGCCGAAGGAGTCGGCGGAAGAGGCCATCAAAGCGCTCGGCGATCACAGGGTCACCGTCAAGATACTGACCGGCGACAACGAAAAGGTGGCCCGCTGCGTCTGCCGCCACGTCGGGCTCCCCGTTGAAAGAATACTTCTGGGCGGCGACATCGACCGCCTGGATGAGGAAAAACTCATCAAGGCCGCGGAAGAGACGGCGGTCTTCGCGAAACTCTCGCCGGAGCAGAAGGCGCGCGTCGTGAGCGCTCTGCGTAGCGGCGGCCACAGCGTGGGCTTCATGGGCGACGGCATCAACGACGCGGCGGCGATGAAATCCTCGGACATCGGGATATCAGTCGATACGGCGGTGGACATCGCCAAAGAATCGGCGGACATCATCCTGCTGGAAAAGGATCTCTCGGTACTTGAAGAGGGCATCATCGAGGGGCGCAAGACCTACGCGAACATGATCAAATATATCAAGATGACCGCCTCCTCGAACTTCGGCAACATGTTCTCCGTACTGGCGGCCTCGGCGCTGCTCCCCTTCCTGCCGATGATGAGCGTGCAGCTGATCTTCCTGAACCTGATCTACGACCTCTCCTGCACGGCGATCCCCTGGGACAACGTGGACAAAGAGTACCTCGCCGTTCCGAAGAAGTGGGACGCATCGTCGGTCGGCAGCTTCATGCTCTGGCTCGGGCCGACCAGCTCGATCTTTGACTGGACGACCTATGCGTTCATGTATTTCGTACTCTGCCCGCTCTTCGTCTCGCAGGGCATCCTCTTCAACGACCTGCCCGCCCATTTTTCCGGCGCGGAGCTGGCCGGGATCCAGGCGGCCTACATCGCGCTCTTCCAGGCGGGGTGGTTTGTGGAATCCATGTGGAGCCAGACGTTGGTGATCCATATGATCCGCACGCCTAAGCTGCCCTTCATACAGAGCCACGCTTCGGCTCCGGTGACGCTGATCACCTTCACGGGCATCGTGGCGCTGACAATTATTCCCTTTACGCCATTCGGCGCGATGCTGGGATTTGTGCCGCTCCCCGCGATGTACTTCGCCTACCTGATCCCCTGCATACTGCTCTACATGGCGCTGGCGACCAGCATCAAAAAGGCCTACGTGCGGCATTACGGCGAACTGCTGTAGATAAAGGAGGAATATTCTATGAACTGGACCGCTATTTGGCTTGACCTATTCGGTAAAACAGAATGGCTCGGCGTAAACATCGGATTCTGGGCGTCCATGCTGATATGCGCCGCCGCGGTGGCGGGGATGAATCTACTTTTCTGGGGCATGAAACCCCTCGGCGGCAGGAGGGCGGGTGATACGTATGGAGAGAAAGAAAAAGCGCTTTGAGACCGTCTTCACGCAGCAAAACTACTGCGAGGAGATCCATGTGATCCTGGACACGAAGACAGGCGAACGCTATCTGTGGATAACCACCGATCACGGCATGGCCGTCGCCTCGATGGAAGAACGCGGAGAGCGCCTGCCGGAGCTGGAGGTCTACGACCACATCTTTTAGATTAGATCCGCGAAAAAACAGAGGGCGGAGCGGCGGTGAAAAATACCCGCCGCCCCGCCGTTATTTTTCATCTCCGCGGGCGTGGCTCCGTTAATATTTCACCAGGCCTCCCGCCGCTACAGCTACTCGGGGACCTCGCAGATCTCCCGCAGAATCAGCAGCGTATAGGTCCTGCCGACCTTACGGTATAAATAATCCATAAAATTTCCCAGATCGTCTTTATTGGCGATATGCACCTCAAGCATATAATCATACTCGCCGGAGACCATATAGAGATTAAAGACCTCGTCCCTGTTTTTCAGAAAGGAGGGCATATCTCCGATAAACTTATCGTCCTTTAACAAGATGAAGGCATGGATCGAATATCCGAATTTGCCCCAGTCGACCTTCGCGTTATAGGACAGGATGACGTTCTTCTCCTCCATTTTTTTCGTTCTCTCATAAACGGAAGATGAAGAAAGCGAGATCTTACTGCCCAACTGTTTATATGATATCCGACAGTCATTTTTCAGCTCATAGGCGATCCTGAAATCAATCTCATCCAAATCCGGCTTCACCATTCTTATCATCTCATCACTCCCAGTCTGTATGATTTCCGCGTACCTCGCTTCCCGTAAATTCTCAATAAGACAGGACAAATAGAAAAAACAGCGATAACTTCACTGGGTAATCACTGTTTGATAACATCCATAAGATACGCATATTTTAAATATTATATACTTAAAATTATCATCTTAATCAATTTTTTATTCTGTTTATATTCCTTAACTCGAAAATTATTACGCGGGCTGTCACTCTTTCAGTCCAAGATGCCTGCAGTAGAGCGAAGCCGCGATTATTGCCAGCATACCGCCGCATAATTTCCCGACCACCAGCGGGAAGACAAAGGAACGCTCAAACCCCGCCGTGAACCCCAGATGGTCGCCTATCGCATATGCGGCCGGCACGGCAAAGGCCATGTTGACAACGATGCCCCTTTTCGTCATTTTATTCAGCATCGGGATGACGGGGAAAAAGTTGGCCACCGTCGTAACGACGCCGATCATGGCAAGTTCGTCCACCCGCATTTTTATCGAAAGCATCGCGAGCTGGCGGCGAAAAATTTTTTTAATCAGGTGCAGCAGGGGAAATATTCCCGCCAGCACTATCCCTATCTGTCCCAGGATCACAAAGGCGTCCTCTATCGGAGCCATTCCAGCGATGACCTCGAGCCCCGTAAGCGCGCGCACCGTCGAGGCGGCGAAACCTAAGACGGCGACGAATAAGACCGCCCTCCCCAGGCAGATCACAACCTTGATCGTGCATGACTGCGCGTATACCAACGCCGCGGCGATCACCGCGGAGAGGGCCGTAACCGGCAGCAGATTATGCAGCAGCATCTCTTTGTCCAGCCCGGCGGCCAGCCCTGAGATGAGGGCGGCCGGGGGAATAGACATAAAACCGATCAGCAGCCCCAAGATCACATATTTTTGCCTTTCGCCGTCGGTCGCCGAGAGGACGAGCGGGATTATCCCCAGCGAGGCCCCCATCATCGACGCGACGATGAGACCGTTGAAGAGCCCCGCCTCCCGTAGAAGGCAGATATCCAAAGCGAGGGGGGCGCCGCCTGAGTCGCTGGGCAGGATCGCGGCGACAAACAGTGAAGGATCGGCGCCTATCGACAGCAGGGCCGGCGATACCAGAGGGCACAAAATACGGGCGACCACCGGAGAGATCGTAATCATCCCGATCATTATCATCGCCAGCGGCCCCAGAGTATAAAAGCCTTCGTCGATCAGTCCCCCCAGACCGAAGCGGCCTCCGGCGATCTTATCCGCGCAGGCCAGGCAGATGAATACCGCCACCAGCGACATAACGATCGTATTTATATCCATCTTCATCCCCCCACATTATTGACGCCGACAATACGGCCGCCCGGCCGTTAATTATCCGGCAGGGCGGCTGGAGGCCCCCGGACCGGCGGCCCGGGGGCAGTTTATTCTTATCTCTCTTCTACCAAAAGGCTGTGCTTGAATACGATGCCGTATTTCGCAAGCGCGGGCATAAGGTAATTGTAGAAGGCGTCGTCCCCGGCCAGCGCCTCAGGAGCGTGGAAGCCAGGAGCCGTGATCATGCCGTTCGCGACCGCCCGCGCCGTCACCGAGCAGGCGTAGCCCGTGGTGCGCGCCATCGAGTGGAGCATCATCTTCTCGTCGAACTTATCTACCATGTCCCAGGTATTTGTCACATACTTGCCGTCCTTCGGCCCCTGAGCCACCACACGCATGACGGTGAGGTCCCTGTCCCCCTTCTCCGGCCTCAGCGTCCACAGCGGACGGAAGAGTTCCGTGGTAACGTTGAAGGGAATGACCTCTTTGCCGTCGACGACGACAGGTTCTCTGCTGAAACAGCCGGCGGCCTTCATGATGTTGATAGTGTCGACATAACCTGGCCAGCGCATCGTCTTTTCCGCGACAAACTTGCCCTTCACATTGACCGCCGCGGAGCGGAGGCCGTCGGTGAAGAAGGCCTCAAGCCTGCCTACTCCGGGGAAATCTATCTCTTCCAGGCCGCTGAGCGCCGGCGCCTCCGTAAGCTTGCCATCCTTGACATATTTCGCCGGCGCGCAATATTCATTCATCGTATCCTCAAGGCAGAAGACCGTGCGGTAATTGAAGGGCGGGTCCAGCTTGTCGGGGATGCCGCCCACGTAGATACAGCCAAAGTCAAGTTCATCCACCATCGCGCCGCCGCGGGCGACAAGATAGTTTGACATTCCGGGGGCGATTCCCATATCAAAGACCGCCACCGAACCGCTCTTTTTCGCAAGCTCGTCCATCCCTTCGCTGTGCAGGAATCCGCTTGGGCTGACATAGTTTTTCCCCATCTCGAGGATCTGCCTCTGAGATGCGCCTTCAAGGTGGCTCGGCAGAAGCCCGCAGACGATGTCCGCATCTTTTGCCGCCTCGGCGAGAGCCGCCGCGTCGTCCGCCGGTTTTTGAATCTTTTTGATATCGTTCCTATCCGCCAGAGTAGCCAGCGCCTTTTCAAAGGGATCCATTACAGTTACGGAAAAATCCTCCGCCAGATCAAGCGCTACCGTCTTACCAATCAGGCCGCAGCCTAACACCAATGCTTTTTTCATAATTATCTCTCCTTTTTATTGAATTGAACTGACCGCCTCTGTAACCTGCCGTCAGATCTGATAACTAATCGACTTTGACCTTGCAGTACTCGTCCAGGCCAAAGAGCTTTCCCGGTCCCTCATAGTCTTTCAGTATCGCCACGAATGTCTTTGAGAGCAGCAGCAGCACTACAAGGTTCACGTAAGTCGGTACCGAAGATGAGATGTCGACGATCAGCCACGCGTAGGATACGTTGGTGTTCAGCACGTCGATCATATAAGCCATCAGCAGGCCAAAGAAGGGCGTTGTGATCCTCAGTATCCGCAGCGCGGTCCTTCTCATCGGCGTGCTGTTTCTAAAGACATATTCCAATATCGAGTGGAAGTAGGAATACCACCCCGTGACCGTCGTCCATGAAAAGAGGAAGAGCGATATCGCGATGAAATAGGCGGCGAATCTCTTTCCCAGGCCATGCGAGAAGGCGTTTATCGTGAGCGTCGACCCCGAGACGCCGGAGTTCCACTCGCCCGTCAGGACGATGACCATGCCCGTGATCGTACAGATGACGATCGTATCGATGAAAACCTCCATGACTCCCCACATGCCCTGTTCGATGGGATGCCTTTGATCCGCCGTGGCGTGCACCATCGGGCTGGTCCCCCAGCCAGCCTCATTGCTAAAGAGGCCACGAGCAATGCCCGTACGGGCGATCAGCATAAAGGAGGCTCCCGCGAAACCGCCCACCGCCGCCATCGGTGTGAAGGCGGACTTCACTATCAGAGCAATCGCGGCGGGGATATGGGTGATGTTTATCAGAATGATGTAAGCGCCGAAGACGATATATAGTACGGACATCAGCGGCATCATAAACGAGGCGAAACCGATGACCCGGCGGAGGCCGCCCCATATTACCAGCGCGCACATCAGGCAGAAGAATGCCGAAAGATAGATGATCCTCAGCCCCGTCACCTCATGCAGAGACTCGCCGACCGTATAGGCCTCGGGGGCGAGGACAAGCTGCATGAATATCCCCACGGTAAACAGAAGCGAAAAGATGCCCCAAAACTTGAATTTACTTCCCAGTCCCCTTTCGATATAAAAGAGCGGGCCGCCGGTCTTTCTGCCGTCAGAGTCCAGCTTTCTGTAATAGACGGCCAGCGTGACCTCCACCATCTTCGTCATCATGCCCACAAGCGCCGTCATCCACATCCAGAAGAGGACGCCCGGGCCGCCAAGCGCGATGGCGCTCGCCACGCCGCCGATATTGCCGGAGCCGATACTACCGGCGATCGCGACACAGGCGGCCTGGTATGGAGTGACCTTTGTCTTATCGGCCGGCAGCAGTTCGCCACTTTTCCCGGGTAAAAAACAGAAGCGGAATGAATCAAAGAAATGGCGTATCTGCCAGAATTTAGTTATGAGACTAAAATAAATTCCAGTTCCTAAAAGACCGATAAGTAAAGTCGGTCCCCATAATATGCCGACAATATAATCTAAAAATTGCTCCATAGAACTATCACTCCCCCTTATAATCTATTCAGCGCTGAATGATAGTATCTTATATTAAAAAAGCAAATATATAACAAATATTATTTCATAAATTGCCTGATATACGGACAACCGTCTGAAAAAAGTGACTTTTCCAAATTTTATTTTGCCGGCATACTACAGATACATATTTGAAGAGGAATATTTGCTTTTTGTCGCAAAAATCCCTCTTTAGAGGTACAAAAAGAGGTCATGGTATGGATGTTTTTATATCTGCCGAAGGATATTCCCACCGGCGGTCAGTTAAATAAAAAACAGAGGCGGAAGCCTATTTAACGCGCAGGCTCCGCCTCTGTTTTACTTACCTTTCGTACTATCTATCGGACAAAAACGCTCAGCTCCGACGCCCTCTTCTGACCAGCGCCAGCGGGATCAGCAGTACGAGCGCCGCGGCGCCAAGGCCGGCGGCGCAGCCTCCGCCGCTGCCGCCGCCCGAGGGCGCTGGCGTTGGAGCGGCGGATTCCCGCACGTCGGCGACCGTTATTTCAGCCGTGGAGAAGAACTCGTTGAGATCGCTGACGCTGAAGGAGAGCGACCCCGCCGAATATTTTGCGGGGAAGGCGACGAAACCGGAGCCGTCTTTTTTCGGGATGATGACATAGGGTTCTCCCACAAAGCTAAGCGGCGTTGAGAAGGGCACGGTGAACGAGGCCGCGCCGCCGGTGTTCCCGTGGCTGACAGTCAGCGCAAAGACGCCCTTGAGCGTGACGTTTTTGTCCGCGGCGATACCCTCGACGCTCTCATCTTTCAGCTCCGCGATCACCGTCTGCTGAACCTTCGTGTTATCCTCGGCGGAGACCTCCTCCGCGGCAGCCATAACTCCCTCGGGAGCCTCGACGGTCACCGGGCCGGAGGGCTCCAATGCCGTATCGGTGGGATTATGCTGCCGTTCGCCGAAGGCTTTGAGGCAGATGCTGGCGGTTCCGACTCCGCCCGCGTCAATGATATCCTGAAAATTCACGCCGTCACCCGAGACCCAGCCCTCGCCGGGGTTCGCCGAAGCCTCTTCGGAGTAATCCTCCAGCCGGTATTCGACGGGAACGGGGTATGGATAACCGCCATCTTTTGTCGTCGCCTTTACGACGACGGAAAACCTCGTCCCGTTTGCGACGTCGACAGGCGTTTTCAGCGCCACGGTGTTATACCCCGGCAGCAGGCCGTCGGCGGAGACCGTTGAGGCAAGGCTGCCGCTGACGGGCGAGTTGGCGCCGCAGTTCTGATAGATCTTTATTTCGTAACCGTTACCCGGTTCGGGAACGTAGAAGGCAACGGAGGATATCCGGTCGTCGGCCGCCGCCGTGAAGAGGTTCGCAAAATACTGGACCGGCTCCGTAGAACCAGCTTTATAGAAGCTGTACCACGTTATGGGGCCCAGCGGGTCATACTGATAGACGCGCTCGCCGGAGCGCGCGGCGGAGGTGTCGTATATGACGCCGTCGCAGAGAGTTCCCTCTTCGTAGGAGACGTAGAAATAGCCTCCGTCTCCTCCCCAGTCGGCGCCCCAGCTGTTGCGGATTATCCAGGCGCCGTCCTCCTGCGGCTGATTACCCGCCGCGAAGTTTTCCTTCGAGTAGTTATCGTCCCAGCCGACGATCGTCACCGCATGATTGGTGACAAAGTTTACTGCGGAGCCGTCGATATCATTATCGCCATATTGTAAGCCGGTGTAATAAGATAAATCTTCATCGGAAAAGACGTCTTTGGAGATGATCTGCTGTGATTCGTCGTTGTCTCTGAACTGATATATGCCGACGGAGGCGGCTCCGTATTCCATCACCGCGCCCTTTATCATATCGCGCCGCCCCTCCGAGAGCGGCACCTCACGGACTTCGTCGCTGCCGAGGTAGAAGGCGTTATTGAGCTTGTAACGCCGCGGAGCTGCCGCCGGCGCGTATACCGCGCCCACCGTGAGCGGCGCGGGGGCCTCGGCGGCGTAAAGCGAGCCGGTGCCGCGTCCCAGCAGCGCCACCGCGCGCCAGTCGTCGCCGCCGGCGTTGTAGTAGGGCTGTCCGCTGGCATTTGTGAAGGGAACGAAGCCGCTGCCGGAGTTGTAGGCGTAGTAGGTAATATACCAGACCGAGAGCGCGATGTCAGAGGAGGAGGCAAGCCCCTGTTTGATCAAATTGGACTCCGTCGCCGCCATCGCGCTGTATGTCCAGCAGTTGCCGAAGGGATCCTGATTTCTTACGGCGGGCATCGAGGGGCGGAGGTCGTATGTCGCGGGCAGCTGGTCCGCGGCGCGCGCGGCACGGGCTGCCGAGCCGCCGCGCGGGGCGCCGACAGGGTATACGACGCCGCGGAGATGCGACCAGTTAAGCGGCGAGGGCGCATAGCCAAAGTCCGACGCGCGCGTCGCTCCACTTATATTCTTTTTCACGGCGCCCACGTTCTTCGCGCCGCCGTCATGCTTCACGACATATTCGGTGAAGGCCGGATTGAGCGGCGCGACGGCCGCGAAGGCGGGGAGCGCCGCAAGTATCGCCGCGCAGAGAAGCGGGGCCAGTATCCTTATCTTTTTGTTCATTTGGTCAGTCATCATCCTTTCCTGTAAATGGCAGCTGTAATCGCAAAGCAAGCCCGGCAGACACGAAGCTACCCGCTGCCGGTGCGCCCGCACAATTAAGGGTGCAACGGCATATTTCTTCGCACAGGCAAAGCACCTGCGCAGCACACCAACTTCGTTGGGGATTGTGCAGCGGCCACGGCGTATTCGCCTCCGGCTGCCGTCCGCCAATATTCCGGAGTCACGCCGCCAGCTTTCCGAGCCATACTCTCTCAATTATCTATAAATTTACTATATGTAAGTTCATAAGATAAACGTAAATTTTACAGTTATTATTGCCGCCATTACGTAGGGAAATTACGCGGCCATAGAAAAGGAGAGAAGAAACCCTAAGGCTCCTTCTCTTTTGTGTGCCTCGGTACAGCTATGGCGGATATGCGCCGCCTGGGCGGCGGCTTGATAATCGTTTTTACATACTTGGCAGCTTGGTTATAATCGAGGCGATCATCTTCATCGCGCAGTTATAATCCTCTAAATAGATATTCTCATTGGGAGCGTGCTCTCTGCTGTCCTCGTTCATGACGCCTATCATTATGCAGGGGATATCCAGCCTGCCGCATACGGAACAGACGCCGCTGCTGCCCCAGTCGTTGAGGACGATGTTGGGCTCCATTCCGTATATCTCCCTTGCGGATGCGGCCGCGGCTCTCATGAGCGTGGATTCGCAGCTGGTGCGGAATGGCTCGTATGAGGATTTTAATTTTATCTCTATATCTTTGAACCCCTTCGCGTCAAGGTGCTCCCGGATCTTTTTCAGGGTCCTTTCCGGGGTTTGCCCCGCCGCCAGCCGAAGGTCGAGAAAGGCGGAGGCCGCCCCCGGCAGCACCGTCTTCGTATCCGCGTCGTTCGACGGGCCTCTGAAACCGTTTATGTTGATCGTCGGCGAGTTGACCAGCCGTTCTTTCAGGGAATTTCCCCTCTCGCCGTTCAAAAATGAACCGATGCCGTATGATTTGAGCGAGGCCTGCTCGTCGAAGCTCATATCGTGGATTATCTTCCGCTCTTTATCTGAAAGCGGGATGATATCGTCGGTATATCCGTCGATGAGGATCTCCTCTTTTTCGTTTTTCATCGAGGCGAGCGCCCACACGAGACGCCAAAAGGGGTTGGCGACGATAGCCGCGTTCGCCGAATGTAAATCTCTGCCGACGGTCCGGCATGATAGCTCTATCTTGCAGATGCCCTTTACTCCGAGGGTGATATGAGGACGCCCCCGTTCGAGATCGCGGCTGCCGCCCTCCCAAAAGAATCCGTCGCACTTCAGCAGTCCGCCGTTGGCGCGCACAAAATCGTCAAGATGAGGGCTTCCGATCTCCTCCTCGCCGTCGTAGAAAAATTTCAGGTTCACGGGAAGTTTGCCGTACACCTGTTTACAGGCGTGCACCGCGCAGATACGGGAAAACATGCTGCCTTTGTTGTCTGCCACGCCCCGCCCCCACAGCCTGCCGTCACGGACGACGGGTTCGAAGGGGGATGACTTCCATTCCTCCAGCGGCTCGGCCGGCATGACGTCGTAGTGGTTATAAAAGGCCAGCGTATCCTTCGCCCCCTCGTCAAGGTGGGCATATATGTACGGCGAGCCACCGGTCTCTATCATCTCGGCCTTCAGTCCAAGCTTGTATTCAAGAAAACGGGCGCAGAGGGAGGCCATCTCGCCCATGCCGGCGTTGTACATAGAGACGCTCGGCTGGCGCACCGCCTCCATGAGCCAGCCGAGATAAAGCTCCATATTCTCGTCTATATATCTGTATACCGCCGTCACATCATGATCATTCATGCTCCGCGCCTCCGGTCTAAGAAAGGACGAGCATCGATTTGGGCAGCTTGTTCAGCACGACGGCGGTGCCGTCGTATCCCACCGCGACCAGGTTTTCTATTCTGACGCCGAACTTCCCCGGCAGGTATATCCCCGGCTCTATGCTGAAGACATTGCCGGGACGGAGGATATGTTTATTAAACGCTTTGATGAACGGCGTCTCATGGACCGATATCCCTACGCCGTGGCCGACCCGGTAGGGAAAATAATCGCCGTAACCTGCCTCTTCGATTATTTTACGCACGACACGGTCCACCTCTCCGGCGCTGACTCCGGCATGTACGGCCTTTTCTCCGGCCGTCTGCGCCTCAAGGACTATCCCATAAATCTTTTTTTCCTCTTCCGACGGTTCGCCGACAAAGAAGGTCCTCGTCATATCCGAAAAATAGCTGCCATATCTGCCGGCAAAATCGATGAGCACGACGTCCCTCTCACCTATCACCCGTTCGCCGCCGTTATAGTGCGGCAGCGCCGCGTTGGGGCCGGAGGCCACGATGTGGCTGATATGCCGGCATACGCCCTTTCCCAGGTCGTTATGTATTTCGGTAAGTTTTCCCTCGATCCAGCGTTCCGTCACTCCCGGACGTATGTATTTCACGACCTCCGCCAGGGTGTCGTCCGCGACCTTGGCCGCCTTTCCCATAAGGGATATCTCTTCCTCCGTTTTGACGCTGCGCAGCGGGCTAATAAGTTCTTCCCCGTCACAGCAGACGATCCCGTCCATCGCGGCGGATATTTTGAGCATGTCCACCGCCCTCACGGCGTCGTTGAAGGCGATCTTTCCCGATTCCAGGCCGACCTTTCTACAGCCGTTGATAAAGGCTCCGACAAAGCCCTCGTGGTCTTCCCACACCTCGCAGAGAGAGGGATCGCCGGCGATGCCGCACATCTCTTCCAGGTAGAGCTTCGGCGTCATAAAGAAAAAGCGGCCCTTGTCCGTCACCAGCAGCCCTTTGAAGCGCTCGTCCGGAAGGCAGTCCAAGCCGCATATATATTCAAGATCGGGAGACGGCGCGATAAAGACCGCCTCATAGCCCGCCTCTTTCAGCAGCGGGACCAGCTGTTCCATCTTTTCAAAAACCGCCATCGCTGTCACTCCCTCGTAAAAAAATAAAACGGAGCCGCCTCTCCATCCCTCAACGGCTCCGTCCGGCACAAAGATTTACTTTATTTTACGATATTTTTCCGGCACCTTTATATCCGCCACACCCATGAAACCCTTGCCAAAGATATAGGTATCCTGGTAAATGAGCATCAGGTTCTTGCTCGTCACACCGGTCCCCAGGTCGGTATAATAATTGCCGTTCCACTTTGACCCCGGCGTCGCGCGGTCAAAGCAGGTGAGGAAATCCTTCTTGCTTGACAGCTTCATCTTCTTCTCGACGACGTTTATGCCGAAGTCTACCAGCGCCAGCGTATTCGCGTAACCGTAGGAATAGGCCCAGGTGCCCATTCTGCCGCTTCCACCGGCCTTGATCACCGCATCCTCCACCTTCTTCAGGATCGCGGGCCAGTTCCCCGCCTCCTTTGATAGGTCGATGCTGAAGGCCGCCGGATAACCGACCAGCGGCGACGGGCTGTCCGCCTCGATATACATGCCGCCGTACCGTGCGAGCTGCCTCAGCAGCGGCTCATGGAGAGAATAGTTCGTCGTAAAGAATACCGTCTTCTCTCCGTACTTCTTTATCCACGCCGGCACCTTCTCGATCATGAACTGCTGCGCGCCCACCACGCCGACATCGCTCGTCGGGTCCGGCGCGGTCTCGTAGGAGAACTTTAACCCCAGGTCCTGGCAGGCGGCCTTGATTATGGCGACCCGGCGCGCGATGCTCTCATAACTCATATGCCTCGGGAACGAAATATGCACGAAGGTGTTCGCGCCCATCTGCTTCGCCGTGTAGGCGAGAAGATAACCCTTATCGATGAAGTCTATCGTCGTCGCCATATCCGCCGCCGAAGTTATCACGTTCGGGTCCTCGTGGGCCTCGCCGACAAGACAGATTATATCGGGGCGCTTCTGCTTCACCCGCCGGATACCCTCCGTAGTGCCGGGGATACCCTGGTTGATGACGATGACCTTCAGCAGCGGATCGTCGGCCAGCCCCGCTATCTGGGATATCGTCGTCTCCATCTCCGACATAAAATTATCAGGATAGGTTACATGCCGGATCATACCGCCGTTGGATACGTCGCCATATTTTTTCAGGCAGTACTCGGCGCCGCGTATTTCATCCTCGCTTTGGGAAAGGGTACCGGTGACGATCCCGACATGGAACGCCGGAGCGGCGCAGGCCGCGCCGCCCAATAAAAGCGCCGCCGTCGCCGCGAGACCAACTTTCAGATACTTAAACATCTTCATCCCTCCATTTTCACATTACATTTCAGCGATTCAAGTGATTTTATGACTAATTTTCTACCGCGTTATTAAAGACGAAGGACTCGCCAAGGTTTTGTTCCTTTACCTTCTCATAGATCATCGTGGCGACAGCGATATCCATCGCGCCGGTCCCGATCGGGATGCAGACTATCTTTTCATCCGGTGAGATACGGTATTCCTTTTTACCGCATACCAGCTCACCGATGGTGGCGCTGATATTATCTTCCTTGAATCTCCCATCGTCCACGACGCTCTTCAGCGCCCCTCTGTGCATCGTCTGGCCGACGGAGTCCACGATCACATGGTCGGCTCCCAGAAGAAGTTCGTCCTCGCATTCGGTGAATGAACCCATCGGGAAGATGATTTGTCCCTTTTTGAACCATTCGTTCTTGATAAACTTATTTTTGCCATGCGTCACGGAAACGACAATATCCGTGACCTCCATGACATCTTTGGGATCTTCTTTTATGATAAATTTCGTGTCGACCACCCTCGACATCTCCTCGACAAAGGCTTTCGCCGCCTGGGGATTTATATCGTAGAGGTGGACCTCCTCTATCTCAAAAACCTCGTTGAAGGCCATCAGCTGGGTACGGCCCTGCACACCGGCGCCGAAAAGGCCGAATTTTATCTTTTTCTTGTCCTCGATATACTTCGCGGCGACGGCGGCCTGAGCCCCGGTCCTGTAATTCGTTATCTGAGCGCCGTCCATCACGCAGCGGAATATTCCCGTGGCGGGGTCGAAGAGCAAAATCAGCGCGATGATATAGGGCAGCCCCCACTGCGGGTTGTTCAGCGAACCGCCGACGCACTTGATGCCCGCGCTCTTTTTGCTGTGGATATACGCCGGCATCGCGTTCAGGCCGTTCTTATAGGGCGGCCACTCCGCGTCC
>Ga0192261_1033_pt1 | contig 33508 bp, 28 predicted proteins | sample Koala_Koa23_G3_FD_131283 | JGI IMG/M metagenome (GOLD analysis project Ga0192261, IMG submission 131283) | Enriched cells from koala feces incubated with labeled cellulose particles, San Francisco Zoo, California, United States - Koala_Koa2-3_G3 ... | reverse complement strand
TGGGGATACGCTTTGAAGATATCAAAGCGCCTTTCTTCGTCTCGCAGAATTACATAATGATAGAAGACCTGAACGCCTCCACCAACGGCGGAACGCTCACGGGAGGCGTCGGTTTCGACCTCAAGAACAGCGAATGGGGCGGCAATCTCACGGTGCTGAGCACTGATGTGCAGATGCTCGTGAAGCAGGCGGCGCCCAAGTTAAAGGGGTCGATATCGGGACTCGGAGACCTTAAGATACGCGGCGGCGGCGAATTTGGCCGCGAATCGACGGTACACGCCGGCGGCGCCCTCTACCTGCATAAGGGAGAGGTGACGAGCTTTGACGTCCTCGAAACGGCGAAGAAGTTTACGGGCGGCAAGCCGCTGCGCTATGACTCGGTGCAGGCGACCTTCACCTATGACGGCGGAGATCTCAACATCCTCCCCGGCAGCCAGGCGACGGCGCCGAAGAACGACCCTCTCTACCGTTATGTGATGCTTGACGGCTATATCAGCCGCAAGGAGGATATCAGCCTCTTCGCGATGGGCAAGGTCAATATCCGCGCGCTGAATTCGCTCATCGGGGCCTTTCAGGGATTGGTCTCCGCCGGTCTTGATTACACCTCTGGACAGCTCGATAAGGGCGAGGTGCTGCAAAGCGTGCTCGGCGGCGTTCTTTCAGGCTTCGCGAAGAACGAGTTCCGCTTTGTGACGATGAATATCGGCGGTACGATAACTGCTCCCGATTTTTATAACGTGAAGGTACAGCGGGCGGTGCGCCAGAATTCGGCGAAGGATTCGATACCGACCAGCAACAGCGACCCGGACGAGAAGAGCCTCACGCAGGACGGCAACACGACCTTCCGCTTCAAATTCGAGATACCGGTCGGCCCCGGAGACGGCGGCCTCGGCGGCGACGCGAAGGGACAGGTTTTCGAGCAGACGCTCGAGAATCTGCTCAAGAACGTTGACTTCGGTCTGTAGCGATGGGAGAGATCACGCTCATCCTCGGCGGCGCGAGGAGCGGGAAGAGCACCTTCGCCGAGGAGCTCGCCCTTAGTCAGAAAGAACATGTCACCTATCTCGCCACCGCTGACTGCCGGGACGGCGAGATGAAGAAGCGTATAGAGATACACCGGAGCCGCAGGCCCGCCGAATGGGGCACCTGGGAGGGCGAGCCGCGGGAGCTGCCGCGCGCCGTCGCCTCGGCCTCCGGCCTGCTGTTGCTGGACTGTTTGACTATGTGGCTGACGCGGCTGTTCCTCTCTTTCCCTGAATCAGAGGGAGAGGACGAAGCGGCCTGGTTTGAGCGCGAAGGGGAGATCGCTTCGCTCACTAGAGAGCTTTGCGGGAGCGTGGGCGGCGGCGCTTCGCTTATAATAGTGAGCAACGAGGTCGGCTTCGGCCTCGTGCCGCCATATCTGATGGGACGTCGCTTCCGCGACCTGCAGGGACGTATGAACCAGCTCTGCGCCGGATACGCGAAGAATGTCGCGTTGGTGGTCGCCGGCTGCCCACTCTGGATAAAGGGCGGCGGGACGGCGTAAACTCTGCCGCACTGACCGTGTTATTTTTGTATGATCAACTATAAAACATGGCCGTGCCCGGCGCGGCATGATAACGGAATTATTATGGATGGTGAACCCAATGGACGACTATCGTGAAAAGTTAAGGGAGTATTCGAGAAAGCTTGACGGGGAGCTTCACGACAAGGGCTTTAAGAGGGATTTCGCGGCGCGCTTCATCGTTATATGGACGCTGCTTTCGCGTATCCCACTGCCCAAGGAATGGTGGCCGGAAACGGTTCCCAATGGGAACCGCGCGCTGGCGCTCGCGCCGCTTGCCGGAGGGCTGCTCGGACTGCTCACCGGACTCGCGGTCTCGGCGGCCTCGGTACTGGGCCTTAATGCCCTGGCAAGCGCCTGGGTCGGCGCGGCATTTTATTTTCTCATCGGCTGGGCGCTCCACCTCGACGGCTGGGGAGACCTGTGGGACGGCATCGGCTCCGGACGCACCGGCGACGGCCTGCGTGAGGTGATGAAGGACAGCCGTCTCGGCTCCTTCGGCGGCGCTTCGCTTATAATCGCTTTCGGCCTCTGGACCTCGCTGCTCGCCACGGTCTCTCCCGATATGCGGCTGGCGGCCTGCGTCACCTCGGCGGCGGCGGCCCGCTTCGCGGAAAACGTCGCGGCATTTTTCGGGAAATATCCCTGGGAATATGGGATGGGCAAGGGCTGGGTGGACACCTTCACCTCTTATGACCTTTTTATATCGGCGCTCTGCCTCGTCATCTTTTTACCAGTTTCTATTTTTCATTTTTCCGTCTGCGCCGCGGTATCGGCGGTAATCGGCTTCGTTATTGCCCTGCACATGAACAGACGCCTCGGCGGCGTGAACGGTGACGTTATGGGGGCGGCGGCGGTGGCGGCGGAGCTGGCCTCACTGATGGTGTGGGCGGCGATATGACGACTCCGAAACTTATCGCCCTCGACATGGACGGCACGATGCTCGACAACGACAGCCGCCTGACCCGGCGCACCAAAGAGGCGCTGCGCGCGGCGCAGGAGAGCGGCATAAGGGTCGTCGCGGCGACGGGGCGCATGTACCCTTCCGCGATGATACATATCCGCGACATCGGCATCGAAAGCACCTCTATCTTCTATAACGGCGCGCTGATACGCGATCCGATATCGGGTGAGACCGTCTATGAAAAAACTCTCGGCAGGGAGCTCACGCGCGAGATATTGGACTTTTTCAGAAAACGGGGCTGGTATATTCAGATATACGCCGACGATAAGCTCGTCGTCAAAGACCGCGCCGACGAACGCTGCACATATTACGAAAATATCTGCGGGCTGCGGGCTGTCGAACTCGGAGAGGATTTCTGGGAGTGCGGACTGGACTCCGCGAAGCTGCTCGGTATCTCCTTCGACCAGCCGGAATTTGAACGGATGTGCGCCGCCGTGCGCGGAGAGTTCGGCGAACGGATCTATCAGGCCACCTCATGGGGAGCCTTCGTTGAGATGGTCCACCCCACCGTCAATAAGGCCAAGGCGCTGGAGCGGGTCAGCGAACACTACGGGATCGCGCGCGAAGAGGTGATGGCGATCGGAGACGGCGTGAACGACATCGAGATGATAAGCTGGGCCGGTACCGGCGTCGCGATGGGCAACGCGAAGGAGATCGTAAAGGCTTCGGCGGATATCATCGCGCCGCCGAACACCGAGGACGGGGCCGCCCAGATAGTGGAACAGGCCGTGGCGGCGCTGCGAAGGAACAGCCGGCAGGGATAAATCCGGGGCGGCCAATTCTCTTGACCGGCCCGGAGCGTGTTTTTATATATTTTATTATTACATGACAGGCAGGAGACGACGATGAAAAACTTCTTCAAACTTGACAAGCCCACCTTCTCCTTTGAGATATTCCCCCCCAAGGGGGCGGGAGATCTCTCCCAGATATTCAGCACGGTGGACGCCCTCGCGAGCCTCGATCCCGACCTTATCAGCGTCACCTACGGCGCTGGCGGCACGAGCCGCGAGAACACCGCGGAGATCGCCTCGCGCATCCAGCGCGATTACGCGATCCCGGCGCTGGCCCACCTCACCTGCGTCGGCAGCACCCGCGAAGAGATGCGCGCCACGCTCGACAAGCTGAAGGAAAAGGGTATCCAGAATATTCTCGCGATGCGCGGCGATATCAACAACGAGGGCACGAAGGATTTCAAGTACGCGAGCGAACTGATAAAATTCATCAACGACAATTATGATTTTCGTGTCTTTGCCGCCTGCTATCCTGAGAAACACCTCGAAGCCTACTCGATGCAGGAGGACCTGGAACACCTCAAGGCAAAGTGCGAGTGCGGTGTCAGCGTGCTCATCAGCCAGCTCTTCTTTGACAACGCCTCCTTTTACAGCTTCCGGGAGAGGGCGAGAAAGCTCGGCGTCACGACGCCCATCGAGGCTGGCATCATGCCGATAACCTCTCCGACGCAGATAAACCGCATGGTCTCGATGTGCGGCGCTTCGGTTCCCGAGGGGGTTCAGAAGATAATCCGCGCCTACGGCCATAACAGCATGGCGATGCGCGAGGCGGGAATCGCCTACGCGACGAACCAGATAATCGACCTGCTCGCCGAGGGAGTCGACGGCATCCACCTCTATACGATGAATCAGCCCGACATCGCCAAGCGCATCTGCGAAAACATCCGCGGCGTGTTATATTCGCTGAGGGTAAAACGTGGCTGACGGCAAACTGCCGCCCTCCGTCCGCGCCGAGGCGCTGCGGCTGCTCGGTGTATCCGGCGAGCCGCAGGCGGAGCTTTCCGCCGAGATGGAGAACTGTTACGCGGAGCTTCTGCGTCATTCGTCTCCGCGAACCGTATATAAAATATTCGATATCAGGGCAGATGACGACGCCGTAGAGATAACGCCGGAGCTGCGGCTGCATGGTGCGGCGCTTGTTGAATTATGCAGAGAATCGCGGCGGGCGGCGCTGCTCGCGGCGACGCTGGGGAGCGGCGTGGACAGGCTTATCACACGCACACAGACGGAATCGATCTCCAGGGCGATGATCCTCGACGCCTGCGCCTCCGCCGAGATAGAGAGGCTCTGCGACGAAACAGAACCGGCGATCATGGCGGAGGCCTCGCGCACCGCGCTGGTGGCCGTCAAAGGTGAGATCTGGCTGACGATGCGTTTCAGCCCCGGCTACTCCGGCGTAGAGCCCGCCGAATCCGCGAAGATAATTGAGGCGCTCAACGCGGGAAGGGCCATCGGACTCTCTCTTACCCATTCAGGAATGCTAGTACCGATAAAATCCGTGACGGCCATCATCGGCATCGCCGACAGGCCGCAGAAGAGATACAGGAGCTGCGCGGCCTGCGCCGCCGCAGGAGCCTGCCCATACAGAAAGAGAGGAGCTTACTGCGGTGATAGAGCTTGATAAAATTTTGTTATTCGACGGCGCGATGGGGACGATGCTCCAGAGAGGCGGCCTTGAGCTGGGAACGGTGCCGGAGACGCTCAACGTCACCGCTCCGGAGGCGATAGAGGCGATACACCGGGAATATCTCGCGGCAGGAGCCGACGTCATTCTCGCAAATACCTTCGGCGCGAACCGCTTCAAGGCCGAAAAGGCGGGAATGGAACTCGCGGCGATGGTAGAGGCGGGGGTAAAGACCGCCAAGAGAGCCATCGGCGGCGCGCCGGGAAAATACGCGGCGCTCGACATCGGACCCTGCGGACGAGTGCTCCAGCCGGCGGGAGATCTGCCCTTCGACGAAGCGGTGGCAGTATTCGCGGAAATTATCCGCGCGGGAACGGCGGCGGGAGCCGACTTCATCCTTCTTGAAACCTTCACCGACCTCTACGAGCTGAAGGCGGCGGTGATCGCCGCGAAAGAAAATTCCGACCTGCCCATATTCGCCACGATGAGCTTCGAGGCAAACGGGACGACCTTCTTCGGAGCCTCGGTGGAGTCAATGGTGATGACGCTCGAGGCGCTCGGCGTCTCCGCCCTCGGGGTAAACTGCTCGCTCGGCCCCAAACAGCTCGTACCGGTCGTAGACCGCATCCTAGCCGCGACGCGCCTGCCAGTTTTGGTCCAGCCCAACGCCGGACTGCCGGTGATGGAAGAGGGCGTGACGCGCTACGACATCACGCCTGAGGAGTTCGCCGCCTGCGTAAAAAATTTCGTTGGCGAAGGGGTACGTTTCGTCGGCGGCTGCTGCGGCACGACGCCGGAATACATAAAACTTACAAAATCGATGATAAGCGGCATGGCTCCAGTCAAAACGGCGGCGGCCCCGCGCGGCGGCATCTGCTCGCCCTCGCGGCAGGCACGCTTCGAGCGCGTCACCGTCATCGGCGAACGGCTCAACCCCACCGGCAAAAAAGCTCTCCAGGCGGCGCTGCGGGCACACGATATGGATTTCGTGCTGCGCGAGGCGATCCGTGAGGAGGAGCAGGGCGCAGAGGTGCTCGACATAAACATGGGGCTGCCGGACATCGACGAACCGGCAATGCTCGCCGAGGCGGTGCGTGAGATCCAGGCCGTGACAGACCTGCCGCTGCAGCTCGACTCGGCCTCGCCCGCAGCTCTCGAACGCGCCGCCCGCATATATAACGGAAAGCCGCTGCTGAACTCGGTGAACGGGAAAAAGGAATCGCTTGACGCGGTGCTGCCGATCGCGAAAAAATACGGCTGCGCGGTGCTCGGCCTCACGCTGGACGAGAACGGCATCCCCAAGGACGCGGAGGCCCGCCTGGCGATAGCGCGCCGCATCGTGGCGGCTGCAGAGGCTGCGGGGCTGAGGCGAGAGGATATCTTCATCGACTGCCTCATGATGACGGTCAGCGCCCAGCCCGACCAAGCGCACGAGACGATGCGGGCGATCTCGCTCGTAAAGCGCGAGCTCGGCGTAAAGACGGTGCTTGGCGTCAGCAACGTCTCCTTCGGCCTTCCAGCCCGCCCGATAATCAACCGGACGATGCTGGCGATGGCGCTCGCCTCCGGGCTCGACGCGCCGATAATGAACCCCGGCGACGCGGGAATGACGGAGACCGTAGCCGCGGCGCGCGTACTGCTCGAACAGGACGCCGACTCAAAAGAGTACATCGAAAAATATGGCGCCGCCGCGCCGCAGCAGGCCACTTCCGTCAAGGAAGATACGCCTCAGATCGGCTATGCGATCGCGCGCGGCCTGAAAGACGAGGCGGCAAAGGCGGCGGCGACGCTGCTCATCAAACATCCGCCGCTTGAGATCGTGGAAAGAGAGATCATTCCCGCGCTCGACGCAGTCGGCAAAGACTACGAGAACGGGAAAATATTCCTGCCACAGCTCATAAAATCAGCCGAGGCGGCGAAGGCGGCCTTTGAGGTGCTGCGCGCGGAGCTGGTAAAGACCGGCGGCGACACGCAGAAGGGCAAAAAGATCGTCATCGCCACCGTCCACGGAGACATCCACGACATCGGCAAAAACATCGTGAAGGTGATCCTCGAAAACTACAACTTCAACGTCACCGACCTTGGCAAAGACGTCCCGCCGCAGCGCGTACTAGAAGCGGTGAGGGAGACGGGCGCGAAGCTCGTCGGACTGTCGGCGCTGATGACGACCACCGTCGCCAGCATGAAAGATACGATAGAGCTTCTAAGAAAAGAATGCCCCGACGTCAAGGTGATCGTCGGCGGCGCGGTGCTCACCGAGAGCCTCGCCGAATACACCGGCGCTGACCGTTACGCGAAAGACGCTATGGAGACAGTGCGGCACGCCGACTCTCTTTAAAAACAGAGAACACCAGCAAGTAAAACGACAAAGGCGCCCCTCAATGGGACGCCCTTTGTATGTGAAAATATCAGCTATTTGCCCAGCGTGAACCTGGCGAAACCCTCAAAGGAATAATCCTGCTTGCGGTCCATATCAGGCTTCTGTTTTCTGAAAAAGCAGGCAGGTATCTCATTTTGCCTGAGACATTCTTCCACGCAGGGGGTGCAGCCCAGCGTGCAGTTAGCCGGATTATTGGGGCATTCGCGATCGACGCAGCTGCAAAAATTGATATTATCCCAGGCGGAGGTTATCGCCGTCTTCTCTTCACCCATTCCCACCACTCCTTTTAATCTGCCGTCATCACTGTTCCTATCGTCATTATTTTCCCCTAAAAACGCCGGTAAATAAATACCGCGGCGAAAGGAGAAAACAACTTTCGCCTCCGTTTGTAAGGCAAAAACATTTTTATACCGGGAAATTGAACAAAGGCCGCGTTACGGGTAACATAGGGGCGAAGGAAGGTGACGGCGATGGCGGCGAACAAAAATAATCCGGACTCGACCGACTGGAAGATCCTGCGGGAGCTTCAGCAGGACGCGAGAAAGACATACAAAGAGATCGGCGAAACGGTCGGCATGACGCGCCCCGCGGTGCGCGAAAGAATACTGCGCCTGGAAGAAAACGGCGTCATCACCGGCTACAAAGCGGAGATAGACACAGACGCGCTGGGCCGCGCGCTCCACGTGATGATAAGCTTCAATTTCAACAGCGGCCAGAAATACGATAAAAAGCCCAACGACATCCTCATCCCCATTTTGCGCTCATCCTCCGACGTCATCCATTTCTGGGAGATCTACGGCGAGCTGGACTTCCTCATCGAAGCGGCCTTCTCATCAAAAGAACGCATGCACAACTTCCTCGACGACCTGCGCAGCTACGGCTTCGTCCGCTCGCACCTGATAGCGATGTCCATGAAGGGCGCGGTACAGGAGGCATAGGGCAAAGACGGTATGTGTATTATTACCGCTTGATGCTTCCATATTCGCGTGGCATATATGCGTGAGTTTCAACTGCACGCCCGTGAGGGCGTGACGAGCTGGCGGGGCTTCCTGCTCTCTTCGGGGGTGTTTCAACTAGCACGCCCGTGAGGGCGTGATGTCTCAGCACGCGCACGATAACCGCCAGCATTGCGTTTCAACTAGCACGTCCGTGAGGGCGTGACCTGTTTATTGAGATGAAGCGCCGCCGCGGAGGGTTTCAACTAGCACGCCCGTGAGGGCGTGACGTCCAAGATCGCGTGGAAGCCTCCTTCGTTGCCGGTTTCAACTAGCACGCCCGTGAGGGCGTGACCTGACCGTATTTGGTATGACGCTCGGGCTGATGGTTTCAACTAGCACGCCCGTGAGGGCGTGACACATCGCGTACCACCTATGCCGACTGGTGCCGTGTTTCAACTAGCACGCCCGTGAGGGCGTGACCTAACGTCAGAGGATGGTAGCCTCTGTTAGTTTGTTTCAACTAGCACGCCCGTGAGGGCGTGACCGAAATTCCCGCGCTACCTACAGTCGGCGCAGGAGTTTCAACTAGCACGCCCGTGAGGGCGTGACGCTTTGAGCTCGGCAACTTCGGGACTCCGGCACGTTTCAACTAGCACGCCCGTGAGGGCGTGACATGACGACCCCATGCTGGATAAAAGGCTGAATTGTTTCAACTAGCACGCCCGTGAGGGCGTGACCGGAAAAAAAGTAACCTATCAGAAATGCACAAGGGTTTCAACTAGCACGCCCGTGAGGGCGTGACGGACGCTGGGTGCAGGTAATTTATCGCGTCGCCAGGTTTCAACTAGCACGCCCGTGAGGGCGTGACTAATACCGTCGATCATGCTCTCACCTCCAAATATGTTTCAACTAGCACGCCCGTGAGGGCGTGACAGCCTTACCGTCTGCCACCTCATGCGGCAGTTTGGTTTCAACTAGCACGCCCGTGAGGGCGTGACAGGGCGAGAAGAAGGCCAAGGCTAAAGGCAAAAAGTTTCAACTAGCACGCCCGTGAGGGCGTGACGTGGCGCACCTCAAACGACCAGAGCAGGGTAAATCATGGTTTCAACTAGCACGCCCGTGAGGGCGTGACATAGGAGGCCGAGCTCTCTTACGCCACGACAGAAGTTTCAACTAGCACGCCCGTGAGGGCGTGACTAATTGGGTTAATACGGATCATATTTTCTAAATGTTTCAACTAGCACGCCCGTGAGGGCGTGACGACACTTTCGCCGAAAAGCGCGGGCTGCGTGAAGCGTTTCAACTAGCACGCCCGTGAGGGCGTGACGGCTGCTCGGCGAGTGAGAGGTACAGCCCCTCGTGTTTCAACTAGCACGCCCGTGAGGGCGTGACCTCCGGCTCCGGATCGCGTTTCGGCGGCTGAGAGAGTTTCAACTAGCACGCCCGTGAGGGCGTGACTACAGGAGGCACAAGATGAAAACGTATGTATTGTTTCAACTAGCACGCCCGTGAGGGCGTGACATCGCAAAGTCAGACTTCGAGCACGACCTCGATGTTTCAACTAGCACGCCCGTGAGGGCGTGACGCTTCTACTTCCATGATTGCCCTAAAGACCAGGTGTTTCAACTAGCACGCCCGTGAGGGCGTGACATCGGCGGGAGCCTCGGCTCCCTTTACCGTAGGTGTTTCAACTAGCACGCCCGTGAGGGCGTGACGCCGCCGGAAAAGCCCTCCTTGATCTTGTCCAAGTTTCAACTAGCACGCCCGTGAGGGCGTGACCCCCGAAGCCGAACCATTCGGACGCATGGTCATAGTTTCAACTAGCACGCCCGTGAGGGCGTGACCAAACAGCCTGGGAACTCGGCTACCTTGAAGAAGTTTCAACTAGCACACCCGTGAGGGCGTGACGAGCTGGAAACACATATTTATCGTAAACATAACTGTTTCAACTAGCACGCCCGTGAGGGCGTGACTCGGGCAAAATAATTCATGTGCCAATTTACGGGTTTCAACTAGCACGCCCGTGAGGGCGTGACACCTTCTTTCGCTGCGCATCTCCGATATCGCAAAGTTTCAACTAGCACGCCCGTGAGGGCGTGACAACTGGCGGGGCTTTATTATTTTTTAAGGAAGTGAGTTTCAACTAGCACGCCCGTGAGGGCGTGACCCATACACGCTTTCAGTTTCTTCCCCGACACGTTGTTTCAACTAGCACGCCCGTGAGGGCGTGACACGAAGCGTACAAACAGACATGCTTCAACGACATGTTTCAACTAGCACGCTCGTGAGGGCGTGACGGGATCGCCAACCGTATAATCCGCAAGGGGATCGTTTCAACTAGCACGCCCGTGAGGGCGTGACCGAAATACTTGAAGCAAAAGACGGCGGTGTAGTGGTTTCAACTAGCACGCCCGTGAGGGCGTGACATTTCGACTGCCGCCGGTATCCCGTTCTGGACAAGTTTCAACTAGCACGCCCGTGAGGGAGTGACTATCTGCGTGAGAAGGAGCGCGACGGGATTTACGCGTTTCAACTAGCACGCCCGTGAGGGCGTGACATCTTCCGATGGCGGGCCCGATACAAATGGGATGTTTCAACTAGCACGCCCGTGAGGGCGTGACTGGATGCAGGACAGGGTCAAGGAATATTTTACTGTTTCAACTAGCACGCCCGTGAGGGCGTGACGGAGAGAATACGTCTCGGTCGATGTTGGCGATCATGTTTCAACTAGCACGCCCGTGAGGGCGTGACGATTTAGGAGCATGGCTAGTACGCGCCTCAATGTTTCAACTAGCACGCCCGTGAGGGCGTGACAGGCCACCGGGCGGCGGTGGATAGGGATGGAAATGGTTTCAACTAGCACGCCCGTGAGGGCGTGACTATGTGAGCGGTCGGCGTCACATACGAACGCTATGTTTCAACTAGCACGCCCGTGAGGGCGTGACATAAAAACTTTAATTTAATTCTTGTCACACCAGTTTCAACTAGCACGCCCGTGAGGGCGTGACCTGGAAACACATATTTATCGTAAACATAACTAGTTTCAACTAGCACGCCCGTGAGGGCGTGACGGTTTCGCTGACTTGGGGCTGGCCGGTTTCTGTGTTTCAACTAGCACGCCCGTGAGGGCGTGACGAGGACCCAATAACCATTGCGATCTTATTCCACGTTTCAACTAGCACGCCCGTGAGGGCGTGACCCACGCCGTCGAACCGTTTCAGGCAGTCCATCAGGTTTCAACTAGCACGCCCGTGAGGGCGTGACGGTTTCACACTTCTTGCGATGGGCTTCACAGGCACGTTTCAACTAGCACGCCCGTGAGGGCGTGACGGAACTGACGGAACGACTATTGGAAATTATGTCAGTTTCAACTAGCACGCCCGTGAGGGCGTGACTCCACATCAGTTGGCCTTATTGCAGATGCACTTGGTTTCAACTAGCACGCCCGTGAGGGCGTGACGGGAAATCAATTCCTCCATACGTGCAAGATTTGTTTCAACTAGCACGCCCGTGAGGGCGTGACAATTTCGCACGATCTGGCGGCAAAAGGTTATATAGTTTCAACTAGCACGCCCGTGAGGGCGTGACTCGTCCTGCCTCACCACCGCGCGGGCAAGAATAAGTTTCAACTAGCACGCCCGTGAGGGCGTGACGTGGAGAGCGGCGAGAATGCAAACGGACTGTACATGTTTCAACTAGCACGCCCGTGAGGGCGTGACTGCGACTCCCGACTTCTACAGCAGATTCAACAGCAGTTTCAACTAGCACGCCCGTGAGGGCGTGACCGCGCCGTGAGCTTGGACAGGCGGAACTATTTGTTTCAACTAGCACGCCCGTGAGGGCGTGACAACGTGAGGGGGGTAATGAGATGACAACAACGACGTTTCAACTAGCACGCCCGTGAGGGCGTGACTATCACAAGCGGGAGGTTAACGAAAATGGGATTAGTTTCAACTAGCACGCCCGTGAGGGCGTGACGATCCGAATTAACCCTGATATCCCCGAACATATGTTTCAACTAGCACGCCCGTGAGGGCGTGACGGCAGTGCTTCCAAAGGCACTCATTTTAACAAAAATTTCCCTTATTGCGCGAACGCATCTTTTCGTTCGCTTTTTCATGGTACGTTTTTTAAATAAACTTTGTATAAGCCAGATATAGACAAGAGCGCGAGCCCTCTAACATTTTTTCGGATGCTTGGGGTTCGCGCACACACAAATATACATGTTACAGCAAAAGCAATCCTTGAGGATCATATGGTTCTTTCACTCCGACATGTTCTACTCTTCTTTGCCAGTTTGCTCCCAAAAAGTAATATCTTAGGCTATCTTTCTGATTATCAATGCTCTTCTCTAACTGAAATTTTAACTCGGACCATTGTACCGGGTCAACCAGACATTCAAAGACAGAGAACTGGACTCTCTGTCCATGGTTTTCACAGAGTTTGGCGATTTTCCTTAGACGCTTCGCACCGCCTTCACTGCTGACATTGACGTCATAGCTTACCACAACGAGCATCTCTCATTCCTACTTCCAGATATATGGCGGGTATTCCTGCATATCGCCGCGTATGTGCCGTGCAAGCAGCATAGCCTGAAGATGAGGCAGCTGGCCTATCAGAATTTTTTCACCAGTATATGGATGAATCACTTCGTCCTGTTTGCGTGACTGCCACTCGGATATCACCGTTTTGCGCGCCTCCTCGGTCATGATAACGGCTCCACTTTCTGAAAATGTGAACCCTGAGCCCTTGACCTGCTTAAGGTTTATGAGGGAGAGTACAAATCTGTCAGCCCACCAACTCCTGAACTCTTCCATCATATCAAGAGCCAAGCTTGCGCGCCCGGGCCTGTCTTTGTGCAAAAAACCTACGGCGGGATCCAGCCCAACGCCATGCAGCGCTGATTTTACGTCGTTTGTAAGGAGTGTGTAGACGAAAGAGAGCATCGCATTCACCCTGTCCCTTGGCGGGCGTCTGTTTCTTTCTGTGAATTTAAAGTCGTCATTCTGCTGTATTATGAGTTTATCAAACAGATCAAAGTAGAGCCTTGCCGATATCCCCTCTATCCCACGCATCTCTTCTATGTTGTCTTTGTCGCGAAGCTGCGCAAGATACCCTTCAAGCTGGCCGATATTCTCCCTAAAAAATTTTTCTATAGTACCACCCTGCGGATGATCCCGTAAGAAACGTTGGAGGACAACACGGCTGTTGCTTATTTTTGCCGCAAGAAGGCTCCGTACGATGCCGGCGCTGCGCTGCGGTGAGTCTGATATACGATATTGCTCTTTGCGAAGGAGGACATTTCCACTGACAGGACCATGAACCGAAGCCAAAAATTTCCCATATTCAGAGAAGAAAGAGATTGACACTCCATGCTCAGCACAACCCCCCATAAGCGGCGGTGTCACGCTTACCTGCCCGAAACACAGCACAGAGTCAAATATGTGAATCGGGAAGGCACGGCTTTCCTCTTTATTCAGGTGAACTATTATGTTTTCTCCTTTTTGGGAAAGCCACGCTCCCTGGGTCATTACAAAGAGGCTGTTCAGCAATCTTTTCATTGTCTTTCCCCCAAGGTCAACATTTCTGCTTAAATATATTGTCTAAATATTTCCGCGATCTGTCCGCCAAATGAGTTTCTTCTGGCATGCAATGCTCCCGCATAGAACAATTTTTACATTGTTTTCCAGGCGTATAGGCCGGTGTCTCCGCGCCGGAGGCCAAAAGGCGCGCCCTGTTGCATTTTGCGGCAACTTCACTGCGCAGCTCCTCAGTAAGTGCTATTTTTGTTCTTCTCTTTGGTTCACCATAAAAGATAGCGCCCTCTGTAATAGAGCAGCACAACATCTCCTCAAGGCAAATAGCCTGTGCGCACATCTGCACTTCGTCCGCGATATCCCAACGTCTGCGCCCGCGTTTGTATTCTACGGGATACGGCCTCCATCTTTTTGTCTTATCTTTGAAGCTTGGTATGATGACGCCATTTTCGTCGTCGCGATAGAATTCAACCATATCCGCTATGCCGTAAAGGCCAAGCTCCGACGAACGGAGCTGGAGACCCGTGGCGAGTTTGACCTCGCCACGGCTTTCACTCCCGATCTGGTGCACATTCGTGTGCAGATGATCTCCCTCGATGGTAAGAAGATTCTCGGCCCATAGCTGTTCGACATGAATGAGCATCCACTGCCTTTCGCAGAAGGCCAGATGCTGCAGACCTGATATCAGAAGGAGATCATCATCGGCGTACATTACGATTTCGCCGGGATCTCTTCAAATACCTTTTTATTGGATTTTCCATCTACGTTGATTATATAATCACTGAAGCTGCGAGCAGGACCTTCTGTGGCACGTTCACATTTTACTCTGTCAAAAAGCTCTTGCGCAGGTCTGTCACCTAGCGCTGAATCATGTTTGAAGACAATCAGTTTCCTAAGGCTCATCAGTCCCCGCGCCGCTGAATGATCAAATTCAAACATATTTTCCATCGCCTTCCAGAGCTCCTGCAGATCTTCTTCTGTGAATCTTGTTTTTCCTGCAAGCTGCGGCGAAATAAAACCGTATCCGCAATAGAGGCCGTAGGGAATGGTAAATTTACGTCCCATTGTACGTTCCTTCTCTATGTCCTTTTCATTCGTCACGGCCATTCGGGTGATTGCGTGTTCTTGCGCGATAACTGGTTCAACGGATCTGGAAAAGGTAAACTGCACAGGCCCTCTCACCTGTCCGGCTTTTTTAACTATTTTCCCCTTTCCCGCTCCCTTTTTCTTCTTATCGCCTTTTTCTTCCTCTAATGATTCAGCCGCATCGGAAGAACCCTCTGCCTCTTCTTTATTTCCGGTGCTCATCACCGCGCCAAAAGCCCGTATGTCAAAATATTTCCTGCACATCCCAGCCTGCGTCTTATCTTCAAATTCCTGGCTTTCGGTCGGAGTTGTGGGAACCCTGCCGCCGTTTTGTTCATCGTACATTGCCCCGATCATGTTATTTAAGACGGCCTTTTCCTTTACAAAAATGTCAAAACCATACTTATCTGGCGATACCGTCTGGAAATAATTGCGTATCTTTCTTTTGATACAGACATCCGTTACAAGTCCATCGCCAGTTTCGGCGTCAATGCGCGGAAGATTTCCCGCGTCGGGATCACCGTTTGGATTACCGTCCTTAACATCAAAAAAGAACATAAAATCGTATTTATTTTTAAGTTCACTCATAACAATATCCTCCTTTAATTTTCTTTTTGTGGATATAGATACTGACGTTCGTGGTAATACCCGATGGCAAAATATCCCTGTTCCTCCAGGTAAAGGTGCTTTGGCATCACCTCCGGCTGCAATGATGAGAATATTTCCGTGATTTCACTCTCTAATTTATTTTTACGTTCCACCGAGAGCTTTCCCAGATGATGATTCATAAGCCTTATCAAGATGGGAAAAACGGAGGCCGGGCATGAGGACATTGCACCGTAGAACCGGTCGCGTATCGTTGCGTTGATCCCGGGATTCGCCTCCTCCTGAATTTTTTCAAGAACGGCAAAGAGCCGCCCCAGCCTGTAGGCTGGGAGTACATTTTCCCTGTCGAGGCCCATTATTATTTCAACTCCTTTTATATTTTTATATTTTCGATTCAGATACGCCTTAATAAATGCAACTCGCGAAACAGTGGGATTTCTTTCCGCCCGTACCCTTTCCATAATGTGGCCAAAGAGCGCCGATGGATATGGCATACCGTTAAACACGGAGTATATCAAAGCCGGTATCATGTTCGGCGGAACATTTTCAACTTTCCCCTTATATTCCGAAGAAGATAAAATATCCCTAAATGTAATATCCCTCCATTCTGAATTTTTAATAATTTCTATGTCTTTGAAGTATTGGAGAATGTTTTGTGCTATTTCTTTAATGCTGCCGTTTTTCCAAAAAACTACACTGATCCTGGCTTTGTTTGGAGACAGACCGAGAATGTAAAAACGGTCTCCAACATCACTTGGAATTTTACCGGTAAAAATTGATTCAAAAATATTTTTTACATTTTCAGTCCCCAGATTGGCGTTGTCTTTGAGAGAACTACACATAAGCTTAACGCCCTTTTCAGCCTTTTCCGCCGTCTCGTCAGTAAGAATTTTAGGAGCCGTCCAGAAGAGCAACACCACGTCTCCCAGGTTCATCCGGTTATACTCTGAATTTAAAAGCGTGTTTAAAGCTGTAACATAATAGAACTGCGCCTTTTGAGATATCGGTGCGTTATATCCTTGCTCTTTGCCATATGAATCATAACCGCTGTCTTTTTGGAATCCTACAAGAGTAGCCTGATTTCCGCCAATCCTCACTTTAGAATGCGTTCTGGCAATTTCACCGACTTCTCCGGTGACGAGACATCTTCCAATTATCTTCCCCGTCTTGTCGTCAAAATTTTCCTGCTCTTCATTTTGAGTGGATAGCCATCTGCGAAGTTCAACATTTTCTGTCACAGGTACGCTTTCATCGTCAAGCTGAAAAGTGAGATTACACCCGGGTATCTTATGGCACTTTGGCCAGTTCTGATGCTCTAAGACCTTTCGAACGCCATCCCCTTTATAGAACTTCCTGACGGCAGAGATCTCCCTGTTCTCTTTTAACTCTTCCGGCAAAGACTCGAGCTTGGCGATAAAAGACTCCTTCTGTCCCGACGCATTGATATTATCTTTGTTAAGCTGAGACTGTCCCAGAACATATCCATAATGGTCCCACAGCAGGTTGGCTGTCTGCCAGCTGTTAGAGCCGGATCTGCCTATTGATTTTGGCACAAGAATTATTTTGCCATTTTTACCGTCAGTTCGCGTGTCTATCAAATTAACAAAATCGCCATTTTCATCAATTTCAATAATGAACTTGATCTCTTTTTTCTCCATACCGTAGGGGGCTATACGGCTTTGTTTTCTTTTAGATTCTCTAATGTAATAGTCCGCGAGCGCCTGTAATATCATCTGTATATCATCTCACTCTCAGGCTGCGGCACAAGGACTGTACCGTCCTTCATCTGCGCTCTGAAAAACATCGGCGTGATATCGGCCTCGTCGCTGTAATCCATATCGTAGAGCATCAGACCCAGATCCCGCGTTTCTCGTATCGGAGGCGCCTCTGCCGCGGCTTCCGCTATAAGCTTGAAGTAACAGCTGAATTCACGGCATCCCAAGTATGGCTGGAAGAGGCATTGCCCCTTTTTCGCTCTTCTTTCAAACATAGCATGGTACTTTCCGGGATTCTCGTCTCTGCGGTTAGTCTCACGCTCCTCCATATCATAGAATTCCTCGCTGATCGCTTTTTTAGCCTGCGGCCGTTTATCCGGGGGAAGATATATCTGCCTCGCGAAAATCCTGTATCTAACATCCCGCAGAAAAAGCCCCGACTTCTGTTGCCGCACCTCCTCAATGTAGAAACTTTTTACATTAGGAGAACACAGCTTTGCCGTTTCATTCCGTCTGACAGATATCCAGCGTATAGGATTTAGCAGATCAATCCTTTCGACCTGCCATCTGATCGCCGGTTTCCAAAATACAGTCTGAAAAATCATCCTCGCGGAAGACGGTGTTATTATGTCATAGCTGACGCGTTCAACTTTAAGCTCCGGACGCGTAAAGCAGGCGTAATCTCCCCATACTTCCAGACAATAGACAGGATCATGAAATTCCATCCACACCCCTCCTCATCAATAGATAAAGTTATGGTCGTCATAGTTATAGAATTCGCCCATAAGCACCCCCTTACCGGGTTCATAAAAACCGTTGTTTAAAACATAATAATTATTTACGACCTCGATGCCTCCTTTCTGATAGATATCGTTAAAAAGACAGACGGGAATGTTTACTGAGAAACGCTGCAGCCGGCACATCAGTCTGCGGTCCGGATGTCCTTCGCGCAGCTGGCAGATCAGTTTTTCGCCATCGGCAAAGGGAACAAAAACAGTTTTTTGTCCGGAGGTATCAATGAGCTTAAACTCCTCCGCAAAACTCCTGAACTGGAACCTGCCGCAGTCCGCTTCATCGACAAGCAGCTTTTCATAGTCACATTTATCAAGTTTTTGGTGCTCCGCATAGAATTTTTTGAAATACAAATTAAAAGAACCGGCAGATAGGGAATCAAAATAGTCGGCTTTGCGCGCCAAGCTGGACGTTATCTGCGCCCCAATCTTTATCTCACCGAAAGGTTCCGACTCGGGATTGAAAACAACGACTCTGCCAAGTCTGGGGTTACCGGAATCATCTTTTAACCTTCCCTCCCTGTTGGCTCGCCCAGCCGCCTGAACAATTGAATCCAGCTGGGCAAGAGCGCGCCAAACCTCGGGAAAATCTAAATCCACGCCAGCCTCAATGAGCTGTGTTGAGACAACACGCACAGGTCTGCCCTCTTTAAGGAGCTGCTTTATTTCAGTAATAATGGAGCTTATCTCTTCGCCGCACATTAGCCCTGAAAGCTGTATTGTTCCCTCAGGCATATATTTCATTAACTCGCGGCAGTCTCGGCGTTTATTTACTATACACAACACCTGCGAAACTTTTTTCAGCTCTTCAGCAATCTCTTCCCATGAAGATCTGACATTTATATCGTTTTTATAGACCATATACTCTACACGCTTCAGATCTTCATATAGCCGTACAGGGTCCTTTATGATCTCAGTACACCCGCTGATACCCTCAATACATGTATTGGATGAACCAATCTGGCCGGTAAGTGCCGGTTGTGTGGCTGTACAGAAGAGGACCGTGACGCCAAAGTATTTCACCAGTCCCTTAAGGACCGACAATACCGGATGCAGATACTCCGCCGGGATCTTCTGAGCCTCGTCTAAAATAATGACACTATGCGCAAGATTATGAAGCTTGCGGCAGCGGGAAGGCTTCGCGGCAAGAAGCGATTCAAAGAGCTGGACATTGGTCGTCACCACCACCGGAGCATCCCAATTCTGTGAGGCGAGGAAATTCATATAAAGCTCTTTATCCGGGTCAATATTGCTGTGATGTTCCAGCACATTTTCTTCTCCAAAAAGAAATTCGCCGCGCTCCTTCATTATTTTTATTTTTTCATCGTCATCGGTTCCGTATTTATAAGTTTTGGCAGTCTGTTCTATAATGCTGGTGTATGGAATGGCCATTATGACGCGCCGCTTATTATTTTTCAGGGCATGTTCCAATGCAAAAGCCATCGCAGAAAGAGTTTTGCCGCCTCCGGTGGGAACAGTCAGCGAATAAAAACCCGCAGGACCCCTAGCGGCCAAAATACATTGCTTAAGTATCTCCGCTCTAATCTTATTGACCTTGGTCTGCGATGCGGAAGCGCATTTGGACTCCATAAAAGAGTCAAACCTCTCTTTGAGCTGTGCAAGCGTGGCACGCGTGCCCCTTGCCGCATTTACATCGTTATCCATGAACTTCTCGGTGTCTAAATAATCCGAGTCCACCAAAGATGAAAAGATCAGCCTGACCCAAAGATGCTTATATTCATCCTGCATTTCCGCAATTTTTTGAGAGGGAAAGACGACCTCCGGGATCTTTACTTCGCCGAAATTTATCTCTTCAAGAAGCCCTGCCTTTAATATACCATCTTCGAAAAGCCTTGACGTCAGACTCTCCCCGCAGCCATCATAAAAATCCGGAAGCCCGGCGTGATGGCCAAGAATTGTGTATGAAAGAAGCAGAGATTCCGGTTGTGACATATTATTTAACAGCCAAGCGGCTCCGGCGGTGGAATGCGTGCCGCGTTCACACAATTCGTCAGGAATTGAGGGATCATATCCGGAGGCCTTTTTTAAATAACACATCCATGAATTGCGGTACTTACCTTGATCATGCAGTATCCCTATCATATATGCGCATGCAGATTCGCCCATCGCAGCAGCAAATTGCGAGGCGGTCTTTGCCGTGTTCGTCAAGTGCTCATCCAAAGGCTGCGTTCGCGTCAAGTCACCGGATATATGAGCAAGATATTCCATAACAAATACCCTCCAAAACTAATATTTTGTATTTGCAATAGCTATTTTTTATATTTTTATTCTATGTTATAGTTGGTATATAAGCAATATGTTTTCTTAGTAATCATTAACATAACAAAGAAAGCGCTACCCATTGCTACCGGGTAGACGCCCTACTATGACATAGTTTCAACTAAACACGTTTTTACACGCGACAATTTATGAATGTAAGTATTATAGCATAAGCCCTTAAATAAATAAGGAAAATTCTACATTACGTGCGAGCGTCTTTTTTCTTAGCTAAAGTAAGTTTGCCTGCGAAATCTTTTATTTTTTAGGGGCTTTACTATTCCAATGACGGCGACATCTCGTTACTCGGCACTACTATTCCATATCTTGTCAGATTAAGTGGCAGCGAGACGGCGATGATTGACATCAAGAATGGCCTGCCGAGGGACCCTGCAAGGATTTTTACGCAAATAACCGACAAAAGCCGCGGCCATTCTCAGATACGGTACAAATACCGTACCGCCTCTGAGGATAGCCGCGTCCGTTTCTTGCTGTCTTTTTATTGCCTATTTCGCGGGAGCGTCACAGACCAGCGTGCCGGCGATCGCGAAGTTTTCCCCTTTCATCTCGTTGATGATGATGCGCACGGCGCTCTGCGGCACGTCCATCGTTTCGCTGACGACCTTCGTCATACCCGTCACCATCGCGCGCTTCTGCTCCACGGTGCGCCCCTCTTTGATGTTTACCATAACGATCGGCATTTTCGCATCTCCTTATTATGAAATATCGGCGGTTGCGTGTAAAATATAATCCATATTTTAATCGCTCTACGCTTGGGGTGTCTATATGGTCGGCGGTATTTATATATTTCTGGGCTTCTGTCTTGGCGCGGCCCTCGGTTCTTTCGCAAACGCGGCGGCAATGCGCACGGTGGCGGAGAAAAAATGGTGGGGACGGGAACGTTCGGTCTGTGACAGCTGCGGGCGGGTGCTCTCTTCCTGCGATCTGATTCCCGTCATCTCTTTCGTCGTCCTTCAGGGACGGTGCCGCAGCTGCCGCGCGCCGATTCCGCTGCGCCACTTTACGGCGGAACTCTCATGCGGCGCGCTCGCGGCGCTTTTTACTTGGCGTTTCGGACTGACGCCCGCTCTCGCCTTTGCCGGAGCTTCACTCCCCTTCCTGGCCTTCAATACGCTGACGGACCTCGAAACAGGTTACATTTACGACTCATGGGCGGTGGCGATGGCGGTCTGCGGCATGCTGCTGCGCGCAGCCCACGGCTGGCCGGGGCTGCTGGACGGCCTCTTTGGCGCGCTAGCGGGATTCGGGGTGATCGGGGCGATAATCGTGGCGAGCCGCGGCCGGATGGGGCTCGGCGACGCGGTGCTGATGCTAGGCATCGGCGCTTTCATGGGCTTCAAGCTGACGCTTCTCTCTCTCTATCTCGGCTTTATGTGCGGCGGCCTCGTGGTGATCCCCCTGCTGCTCGCGAAGAGGGTGACACGCAAAACAGCGGTGCCGCTGGGGCCTTTTCTCTGCGTGGGAATGGTCCTCTCTATGCTATTTGGGAGTAAAATACTGCCATATCTGGGGTATATCACACAGTGGCCATGGAATATTTTTTAGGTGAAAACAATTTAAGGAGGAACAACTTATGAAAAAGATACTATCGCTCACCGCGGCGCTCCTGCTTGCCGCCGCCTCCGCCGCGATGGCGGGCAACATCGTTCTGGTAGAGCCGGATAAAACCGGCGGCCCCTCCGTTATGGAGGCGATCGCCGGCCGGGCCTCGGCCGAGCAGAAGGCTTTCTCCAATGAAGAGCTCTCGCTGAAGGAGCTTTCCACGATCCTCTGGGCGGCGACGGGCAAAAACCGCGAGCCCAAGGGCTGGACTGTGCCGATGGCGATGGGCCGCGAGCCCTACGTCTCCGTATATGTGCTGCTCAAGAGCGGCGGCTATCTTTACAACTGGGAGAAGAACGCCCTGATGCAGCAGACCACGGAAAAGAAGCTGACAAGCCGCGCCGTGACGCAGGACTATGCCAAGAGCGCCCCCTGCATCCTGGTCTTCGTCAGCAAGGGCACTATGAACGTCGATAATTACAATTACATCGCCACCGGCGCGATGTCACAGAACGTCTACCTCGCCGCCGAGGCGCTCGGTCTCAAAACCCGCTTCCTCGCCTCCTTCAATAAGGTAAACATCGAGGCGGCGCTGATGCTCGGCCCGATTATGAAGATAACGGGCGTCATGGTGGTCGGCAGACAGTAACCGACGGGATACCAGCTATTGAGCCAGCGGCCTGAGAACGCCTCGGGCCGCTGACTATATTCGCGCACCTCTCTGTTGCAAAAGCCGCGCAAAAGCTATATGCTTTATTTGAAATGTTTTACCGCTGAAACGGAGGTATTACTATGAGTTTTGTCCCCGCGCACATCTTTCGCGAATATGATATAAGAGGCATTGCAGATGCCGAGCTCACCGACGAGCACGTATTTCTCATCGGCAGGGCCTTTGGCACCTGGCTCATGCGCCGCGGCGTCACCGCGGCCACCCTTGGCGGAGACGCGAGGCTTTCCACCCCGCGCATAAAGGCCGCCGCCGCACGCGGACTCAACGCGGCGGGCGTCAACGTCACCGACATCGGGCTCGTCTCGACACCGACCTTTTACTGGAGCCTCTATCGCTTCGACGTCGGCGGCGGCATCATGGTGACCGGCAGCCACAACCCGAAGGAGTTCAACGGACTGAAGGTCGCCTACGATAAGGCCACGCTGTGGGGCGACGACATCCAGTCGATATACAAAATGATAGAGGCCGACGACATGGCTGAGGCGGAGAGGCCGGGCAGCTGTAAGAGCGCCGACATCAACGCCGAATACATCGACATGCTCGTTTCAAAGATAACCCTCGGTCCGCGCAAACCCAAAATAGTCTGCGACTCCGGCAACGGCACCGGCGGCCTTTATGCGCCGGAGTTCCTGCGCCGCATCGGCTGCGAGGTGACGGAGCTCTACAGCACGCCAGACGGACACTTCCCCAACCACCATCCTGACCCGACTAAGCGCGAGAACCTCCCGGCGCTGATCGCCGCGGTGAAGGAGAGCGGCGCGGACTTCGGCGTCGGCTTTGACGGCGACTCCGACCGCATAGGCGTGGTGGACAACAACGGCGAGGTCATCTGGGGCGACCGCCTGATGGCGCTCTACTGGAGCGAGATACTGCCGAAGCATCCCGGCGCGCTGGCCATCTGCGAGGTAAAGAGCTCGATGGCGCTGCCGGAGACGGTGGAAAGGCTCGGAGGCCGTCCGATTTGGTGGAACGCGGGACACTCACTCGTCAAGGCGAAGATGCGCGAAGAACACGCCCTTTTCTCCGGCGAGGTCTCCGGCCACATGTTCTTCGCCGACGAATATTTCGGCTATGACGACGCCTTCTACGCCGCGGGACGGCTGGCGCGAATCATCTCAAACACGGACAAGACGCTCGCCGAGCTGATGGCGGCCATCCCCATCTACCCCTCGACGATCGAGACGCGCTACGACTGCCCCGACGACGTCAAATTCGGCGTCGTCGAGCGTGTGAAGGAGGAGGCTCTCGCGGAAAAACTTGAGACGATCACCGTTGACGGCGTGCGGATAATATACCGCGACGGCTGGGGGCTCGTGCGCCCCTCAAACACCCAGCCGGTGCTCGTCGCGCGCTGCGAGGGACGTACCGAAGAGGCTCTGGACGAGATAACAAAGGACATGAAGCGGCGTCTGCTGGCGGCGGGAAGTCCCGATTTCGAGTGGGGCTACTAATCGCCGCAAAACAGCAGCACAGCGAATCCCGCGCCTGCGGAGCAGTTAAAACAGCCGCATGAGACAAAATATGCGGACAGATTTATTCCAAAAGTGGAAACTTAAGGAGGAGACATATCACATGCAGTGCTCTCGCGAAGTTGAAGAAATGGTATGTGTGGCAAAGGGCGCCAACCACGGTCCCGCGCCTATTCCCGAAGAGGGAAAGTGGGTCGAATCAAAGCAGATCGGCGACATCTCAGGCTTTACGCACGGCGTGGGCTGGTGCGCGCCGCAGCAGGGCGCCTGTAAACTCTCGCTCAACGTCAAGGGCGGCGTCATCCAGGAGGCGCTCGTCGAGACGATAGGCTGCTCCGGCATGACCCACTCCGCGGCGATGGCGGCGGAGATCCTTCCCGGAAAGACGATCCTTGAGGCGCTCAACACCGACCTCGTCTGCGACGCGATCAACACCGCGATGCGCGAACTCTTCCTCCAGATAGCCTACGGCAGGACGCAGAGCGCCTTCTCCGACAACGGTCTGCCGGTGGGCGCGGGGCTTGAGGACCTCGGCAAAGGGCTGCGCTCGCAGATCGGCACGATGTACGGGACCCTGGAAAAGGGCCCGCGCTACCTTGAAATGGCGGAGGGCTACATCCTCGACCAGGCGCTTGATAAAAACGGCGAGATCATCGGCTACCGCTACGTTTCGCTCGGCAAGATGATGGAGGCGATACGCAAAGGCATGGACCCGAAAGAGGCCTTTGAGAAGAACACCTCCACATACGGCCGCTACGCAGAGGCCGATAAGATCATAGATCCGCGCAGGCAGTAGGAGGGAACGGCAATGGCAAACTTTGAAGGTTACGACCGCAGGATAGACAAAATAAACGCATTCCTTGCCGGAATCGGCTTCGAGTGCATCGATGAGACACGGGAACTATGCCTGGAAAAGGGAATAGACGTCGCGGCCATCGTGCGCGGCATCCAGCCGATCGCCTTTGACAACGCCGTCTGGGCCTACACCCTCGGCGCGGCGAACGCCATAAAAAGCGGCACGAAGACAGCCGCCGCGGCGGCGGAAAAGATCGGCGAAGGGCTTCAGGCCTTCTGCGTTCCCGGCTCCGTCGCCGACCAGCGCAAAGTCGGCCTCGGCCACGGCAACCTCGCCGCGATGCTGCTGCATGAGAATACAAAATGCTTCTGCTTCCTCGCGGGACACGAGTCCTTCGCCGCCGCGGAGGGGGCCATCGGCATCGCCCGCACGGCAAACAAAGTGCGCAAAGATCCGCTGCGCGTCATCCTCAACGGCCTCGGCAAAGACGCGGCCTACATCATCTCGCGCATCAACGGCTTCACCTTCGTGGAGACGCTCTACAACCAGTACACAGGCGAGCTTGAGGTGACGATGGAAAAACCCTTCTCCGACGGCGACAAGGCGAAAGTCAAATGCTACGGCGCGAATGATGTCAACGAGGGCGTGGCGATCATGCGCCACGAGGGCGTCGACGTCTCCATCACCGGCAATTCGACGAACCCCACGCGCTTCCAGCACCCCGTGGCCGGCACCTACAAAAAATGGGCCGTCGAAAACGGCAAAAAATACTTCTCCGTCGCCTCCGGCGGCGGCACGGGACGCACGCTGCACCCCGACAACATGGCCGCCGGTCCCGCGAGCTACGGCATGACCGACACCATGGGCCGCATGCACAGCGACGCGCAGTTTGCGGGCAGCTCCTCCGTCCCCGCGCATGTCGATATGATGGGCCTTATCGGCATGGGCAACAACCCGATGGTCGGCGCCTCCGTCGCCGTAGCCGTCGCCGTTGAAGAGGCGATGAGGTAATATAACGTATGATTCCAAAGGGGCGGATGCAGACATCTCCGCCCCTCTTATTTATGCTCCGCTGTATTTCATGTTTCGCCTTGGTTTATAAGATTTTTAGATAACGCTACAGATTACCAACGTCAAAGATTCAGCGCATCAAAAGAATTTCATAAGAAGCCTTCTACCATGTAACTTGTAAAAATTACTCTACGGACAGTACGGAAAGAGAACCTGACCTGAGACGCAGCGAAAGAATCAGTTGGGTCAGGGCCTTTATGGAAAACCATAATTGCCGGAAAAATGAATGTCTGCCTGACTGCAGCGGGATAAAGCTCTGGAAAGAACCATGGAAATCAACATACCGTATCCATATAATGCTTGAAGAAGAAAAGTACGTCGTCGTAGCCGAGGAACGGGAAGAATATTGTTTATTAATTACCGGTTATTATATCGACTATGAACATTCCCTACGCAAATTGCGCCAAAGATATGAGAGATATTCTCGCCAATAAAAAGCAGGGAGCGCATTATCAATACGCCCCCAGAAACTCCTTCTACGCTAGTAGATGAGCTACTAATAGTCTACGCTACGCGTAGATTATTGTCAATCTCAAGTTGACACGCGGCAATATGACGGTCGCCGTTGAAGAGGCGATGAGGTAATATTTCTCCTAATACATATTGGAAAGAGAAGAGGGAGGGTGAACATCACCTCCCTCTTTTTTTGTTATTCAGGAACCTTCGTCGCTTTAACTATTTCCGCCGTCTCCTTACGGGGCTTATTTACGGCCCGCGCTTTTTCTAAAGAGGAGCGGCATCGATATGAGCAGCGCGAACATGCCAAACCCGGCGGTACTGCAGCCGCCTGAGCCGCCGCCGTGGTGCGCCGCCGTCACTTTCACCTCGCAGGAGGCACTGTATGCGCCGTCTTCGGTGGCCGCCGTTATCACGCATGTTCCTTCGCTTTTGGCGGTAACCTTACCCTCTTTGTCCACCGTGGCGACTGTCGGGTCGCTGCTGCTCCAGGTCAGCGGCTGTTCGGTTATATCCTGAAAAACGGCGGTTATCTTTTCCGTCATACCCCTGCTGACCGTCATCGCCGCGGGCGTGAGGATCAGAGTGGGATTCAGCGGTTTTTCAATCACCGTGACGGTACAGAAAGCCTCTTTGCCGCTCGTCTTCGCCTTCGCCGTGACCTTCGCGCTCCCCGCCTTCAGCGCGCGGACGACTCCCGTAACGGGGTCGGCGGAGGCTATGTCTGGTTTATCGCTGCTCCAGGTTACCTCTTCCAGCGCTCCCTCCGGCGCAAAGGAGGCCGTAAGTTTTTTGTCATATCCTATTACAAGGGTCAGCTCCGAGGGATTTATGGTCACGGACTTGGTATCCGGGCGCGGCTCTTCCACGTCTTTTGGGAGCGGTTTTATCGCCCTGCCGGTTCCCGCGATGCAGATTGGCACGCTGGCGAAATCCGTCTTATAGTCGCCGTTGTTATTACGGCCCTCGACGAAAATGTAGACCTCTTCGCCGTCGTGGTATTCGGGGATGACGAAGGTGACGGTTCCGTTTTTGTCGGCGGCGGCCTCAAGGCTCTTTATCCGCCCGTAGTATAGGGCACGGTCGCCGCTCGTGACGGAGGTGGCGAGGTAGTAGCCCGCGCCGGTGGAGGCCCCGGAATAGGTCACGTCGACGCTGGCGGCGGTTATCTTTCCAGAGGTCACGTCTGCCGACATGAGTTTGTAGGTGTTTGTAGCGAGGGTCAGTTTGTGTTCGTATTTTCCTTTATCGTCGGAGGTGTAGCTCTGTTTATGGAGCGAGGCGGTGAGGCCATCCTGTTTTCCGCCCGCGGCGGGGGAGGTAAAGAGCAGACAACCGAGATTTAAACGGAAAGCTGGACGAATACCGAGCACCTTACCGTTGACGTAGTTATCGTAGATGTAGCCGAGATAATAGAGGTAGGACTCAGAGTAGGTGTAGTAGCCGGGAGAGCGAAGCCACCAAACGCCATACGTTTTGCCACTTTCCTCATCCTTATGATTGAAGCCTGGCTGCCACAAATAGTAATCGGTAGCTTCCGCTATGTGCGACTCGTAACTGTCAAAGCCGTATTTCTTACCCAGCGCCTTATCAGGATTTTCATTACTTGGGTCCTGATCGACATCGGCGTAAGAGAGGAGGAATATTTTATCCTCCGTCTCCGGGCCTGCGTCAAATTTGGTATGGTAATTATATCTTACACTGTTGTCTACCTTATCTTTTATTATCCCGCCGCCTTCACCCACGCTAAAGGCTTTTTCGTAAAAGAAATAGCCTTTCGGGTTTGTCACCTTTATTCCCGTCACGTCCGCGGAGACCGACGGCTCATATTCTCTCCCGTTGAGGAAGAGACGAATCTGCGATTCGCTCCACCATGAAGCGTAAGGATCATCGCGGTCGACATCTGGGTTGAATGCTATCCCCGCGTCAAGTATCAGTTCCGAGAGCAGCAGCGACTGTCCACCGCCCGTATCGAGCACGCGCCAAAGTATAGGCTCAACCTTGAAGTCAGGCGAGGTCCCGCTCTGCGGATAGCTGCCGTAATATACGACGTCCGCGCTCGTCAGCGCCGGGGCGTTCCGCGCCGCGCCCAATACTAGTGTAAGTGACAGTAAGAGAAGGAGTAAGAGAGAGGGTAATCGATAATGTAAACTTGATTTTAGTTCTGGGGGGGGGTATTCCGGTTTAGTCTGTGGCCGTCATGACGTTTTTTCATCTTTTTTTGCCTCCTGATTAAGTATTATTACTGTAGATATTTTGTTGGTTCGCGCATTATCCTACCGCAGTTTTTGGCGTTTGTGAAGCCTTTTTATTTTTTTCCCGCGATTATTCATCCGTCATTATTCCACCGCCAGCGCCTCCCTCGGCGCGCGCCCTGCGCAGACGGGCCGCCGCGTCGCGCACATGCCCCGGCAGGCGGGTCTTCAGATAGTAGGCAAGCCATTTCATATCGGGGCATTGGGGGACGAGCCGAATCAGCGCGAGGTAGCCCTCCTGCTTGAGGTCGTCGAGGTCCGCGCCGCGCCCCTGATAACGGCAGGCGGTGGCAAGTACTAGCGGGGTGTAGTCCTCGATTATTTCGCGCAGCCGCAGGGGGATGTCCGGCGCGGGAACGGCGGGCGGAAGGTTTGGCACGGGAAGCAGCGGCGGGCGCGGCACGGGCGGCGGAGGCGCGCAAGGGGCGGCGAAGCGCCGCCGGACGGCGGGAGACGCTGCTGGAGGTTCCGTCTCTTTCGTCAATAACAGGTGGAAGTTTTTGCTTTTCTGCATTTCTGTTGCCCTCCTTTTGTTTTGTGGTCTTTCGGTCTCTGATAAAGGTAACAGTGTCCGGCGGGAGGGGCGGTTACAAGTTGGGGAAAAGGATAAGATCGGGAAAGATGGAAAGGAAAAAGAAAATGACTCCTTTGCAAAAGTTAATGCGACCGGCGTTCTCTTGTCTTTTTTGCAGAAGTTAACGCGACACTCATTTCTCTTTGGGGGCGCTTTTACTTTTGCAATTGACAAACCGCCGGTTTATTCACTTAAGGGGGTTGACAATCGCTCCGTTTATATCTAAAATTTCACCCATTGAAAGACAATCGATGTAAATCATCTGAAAGGAGGCAATGGGACATGACGAATAAGATAACAGCTTCATCGCTTGACAGTCGTGTCACACGGTTCTCCTTTATCGGCGCGGGTCCTCTTCACGGGATCTGCGCGAAGACTGCTTGATTCATAGATAGCGCCATTTGAATCTACGCACCGCGTATATGTCGTTGAAGCAGGGCCCGCACATTGCGGCCCTGCTTTTTTGCTGCCCGGCGACAGCATAAATTTTTAAAAAACATTTGGGAGAGACCCGAGAAAGGAAATGAGAAAAATGGAGAAACAGAATTATTACCAGCCCGAAATCGAATGCGCGTCACGTGAACAGATCAGAGAATGGCAGAGCGAGGGTCTTGTAAAGACCGTCCGCCACGCCTATGAAAACTCGCCCTACTACCGTAAGAAGATGGACGAACACGGCGTGAAGCCGGAGGACATCAAGGGCGTCGAGGACCTGCACAAGCTTCCCTTCATCAGCAAGGACGACCTGCGCGAGGCCTATCCCTACGGGCTGCTCTGCAAACCCCTCTCCGAATGCGTCCGTATCCAGTCCACGAGCGGCACCACCGGCAAGCGCGTCATCGCCTTTTACACCCAGCATGACATCGACGCCTGGGACGACGGCTGCGCGCGCGCGATCGTCGCGGCCGGCGGCACCAAGGACGACGTCGTGCACGTCTCATACGGCTACGGCCTCTTCACCGGCGGGGCGGGGCTCAACGGCGGCTCGCATAAGCTGGGCTCCCTCACGCTGCCGATGTCATCTGGCTCCACCGACCGTCAGATACAGTTCATGCAGGACCTCGGCTCGACGATCCTCTGCTGCACCCCCTCATACGCCGCCTATCTGGGCGAGACGGTCGTCGAAAAGGGGCTGCAGGATACGATAAAGCTCAAGGCGGGAATATTCGGCGCGGAGGCCTGGAGCGAAGAGATGCGTCATGACATTGAGAAGAAGCTCGGGATCAAAGCATACGACATTTACGGCCTCACGGAGCTCGAGGGCCCCGGCGTCAGCTATGAATGCTGCGAGCAGCGCGGCATGCACATCTGCGAGGATCAGTTCATCGCCGAGATCATCAACCCCAATACCGGCGAAGTGCTGCCGGACGGCGAAAAGGGCGAGCTCGTCTTCACCTCCGTCAATAAAGAGGCCTTCCCGATGATCCGCTACCGCACCCGCGACATCTGCGTGCTCTCCCACGAAAAATGCTCCTGCGGCCGCACCCACGTCCGCATGGCGAAGCCGATGGGCCGCAGCGACGACATGCTCATCATCAAGGGCGTCAACGTCTTCCCCTCGCAGATAGAGACGGTGCTTATCGACAACGGCTATTCGCCGAACTACCAGCTCATCGTCGACCGCGTCAACAACAGCGACACCCTCGACATCAACGTTGAGATGAACCAGGAAACGTTCAGCGACACCCTCGGCGAGATCTCAACGCGCGAAAAGACGCTTGTCAACGCCTTGAAGGGCTTCCTTGGAATATACGCGAGGGTCCATCTCGTCGAACCGAAGAGCATCCCGCGCAGCGAGGGCAAGGCGGTGCGCATTATCGACAAGCGTAAGCTCTATTAACAGGCAGGGGACCGCGCCGCGGTCAGCCGCGGCAAAACATAAAAAACGCGGCGCTGAAAACAATCATAAATTATCCGTAGGGATATAAAGAAAAATTGATTATAATAAAAGGAGGAATTATACAATGAAGGGGGAAAAGACCATGACAGTCAAACAGATTTCCGTCTTTGTAGAAAACAAGCCGGGGAAACTGGCGGAGTTCGTAGAGCTCCTGCGCGCAAACGGCATCGACATGCGGGCGCTCTCGCTCGCCGAGGCCGCCGACTTCGGCGTGCTCCGCACGATCGTCAGCGACCCCGATAAGGCGCAGAAGGTGCTCTCCGATGCTGGCAGCATCTCGGCGGTGACGCCGGTGCTCGCCGTCGAGGTATCCGACGAGCCGGGCGCGCTTTACCATATTCTTGACATACTCAAAGAGGGTAACGTCAACCTCGAATACACCTACGCCTTCACGACACGCAAGGATCAGGGGGCATATATGGTCTTCCGCGTCGCGGACAAGAGCATTGACAAGGCGATAGAACTTCTCGCGGAAAACGGCATCGGCATCGTGGCCCAGGAAGATATTTACGACCTGTAACTTTTCGCATCCGCATAAACAAACACAGTGGACCGTCTATTGGCGGTCCACTGTGTTTTGGGACGGTATCGAAAATCTTGCGTTTATTGCCGGTAACTACCTCTTTTTGAAAAATATTGCCGCGCCGCCGAACGCCAGCAGCAGAAGCGGAAAGGGGGGCGGCGCTGCAGCCGGAAGAGCCGTCCGAGTAGGGAGGCTCGACCGCCTCCACCTTGTCGGTGGCGGCCAGCCTTATATTATCGTTTCTAAAGACCTTACCGATCGTGTTGCCGCCGCTGCTAGTAAATCTGCCGTCGTAACGCGCCGTCCAGAGCTCGTGCGTCCAGAAGGGATATTCATCAGGGTCGCTCTCTTCCGTTATCATGCCATCGGGTGGGAACTTCTCTTTATTTACATCGCGCCTTTTTTCAGCCGTGGCTTCGTCGGTATAGTTGATACTGATGTCCTGCGCGTTTTTCACATCGCCGCTGACGACATAGTTTCCCTTGATAATACAGTTTTTGAATGTCGCTTCGCCGATCCGCTTCATGACATTTTCATCGTGCGAGCCGTCAAAGGCGTAGAGTCCGCTTCCGTCGACGGTCGCCTCGTTGCCGGTGACGGTGCAGTTTTCAAGTTCGACATTGCTGGCTACGTCAAGGATGATGCCGCCCCCGCGTTTTGCTTTATTATCAACCATTTTGCAATTTACTGCTTTTCCGTTTGCACAATAAAAAAGAATTCCGCCGCCATTGCCAACACCATCAGTCGACACATCGTTCGACGCTATAGTACAGTTTTCAAAAATATTCAGCGTCTCGTTTTCCGGATTTATATAAACCCCACCGCCGCGGCCGCCTCTATTGCCAGAGACAGTGCAGTTATACATTTTAATGTTGCCGCCCCATTCGCCCCCGCGTTCAGGATATGTAAAACCAGGATCAACATAAACACCGCCGCCGCGCGATCCACATATATTATTAATTATGTTTGTATTTTCAAGTACTGCATTTCCAATTAAGTATATGCCGCCAGCCCTGTCTTTTCCCGTATTTTCGGATATTTCACAATTCTTGAACGTCACCTTAGCTTTGGCGTCGATAAAAAGAGCGGCGCCTCCATCCTTCGTATGCACCCCCTTCTCGGTGCCGCACTTTGTAATCTTCACATTATCAAAAGCGACTACCAGGTTACGCCCGACATAAACTCCGCCGCCACTGACGGTGCCTTTTTTAGAATCGGCAGCCGCGTATCCTCCCTTTGTTATCGTAAGGTTCTTAAATACAACATTCGTTCCCGTAACTTTAAAGATACGCGCCATACCCATAGCGTCAACTACGTGGTTAGCTCCATCAATAGTTATCGGCTTGTCGATAATTATTCCCTCTACTGTTATTTCTGTCTCACCATTTGAGACATCATATGTGTAATCATCCGATAACGTCAAGCGCCCGCGCGAGGTGCCGAAGGAGCTGCTAGAGGAACAGGAATTTAAATAGAGGCGAAGGCTGCACGCCTGATTTTTGGGATAGCCGTGTCTTATAGCTTGTCAGGTTCCATACGGCGGCTGCAAAGGCAGCAAAAAAGCCCCCGAAAGGGGGCCTGTTTTTATTAAATGGAGCCGGCGAGAGGATTCGAACCCCCGACCTGCTGATTACAAGTCAGCTGCTCTACCAACTGAGCTACACCGGCATAGGCATATCCGTAAATATGTCGGAGAGTATTATACCTTATCTGCCCTTTTTGTCAAACAGAGGCATGAGCACCGCTTATGCAGAAAGCCGGGCGGCTCAGCTGTTTGTCTGCATCGCGACGAGGTTCTCCGCGCGGTACATCTGGCGCAGCTTCGGCTTTTCGATCTTGCCCGTCGGGTTGCGGGGGATCTCGGCGAAGATTATGCGGCGTGGGCGCTTGTAGCGCGGCAGGTCGAGACAGAACTT